>Ga0066636_10002523_pt1 | contig 11657 bp, 10 predicted proteins | sample CryGeyCG2014_080_2_FD_62736 | JGI IMG/M metagenome (GOLD analysis project Ga0066636, IMG submission 62736) | Groundwater microbial communities from aquifer - Crystal Geyser CG07_land_8/20/14_0.80 | ecosystem: Environmental > Aquatic > Deep subsurface > Groundwater | place: USA: Utah: Grand...
ACTATGGCACATAGAAAAGCTGGCGGGTCAACAAGATTAGGCCGCGATTCAATGTCAAAAAGACTGGGAACCAAGGTAACCACTGGACAAAAAGTTAAAGCTGGGACTATTTTAATGCGCCAGCGAGGGACTAAAATTCATCCTGGCTTAAATGTTAAAAAAGGCAGCGATGACACGCTTTACGCCATGAAAGCGGGTGTGGCTAAATTTTCTTCTAAAAAGGTAAAAAAATATGATGGCCAACTGAAGTTGACAAAGTTTGTGAAAGTTAATTAAGATGTTTTGCTAAAACCGTCCCGATTTAACATCGGGGCGGTTTTTAAAAATTCCTTGTCCTTTGTTCTTTGTTTATTATTTATTGTTTATTGATTATTGTTTATTGATTATTGTTTAAAGGCTTGATTCTGATTTTGGGGCGTCAGTTTCCTTGGCAACTTCGGCTAGTTTTGAATGTTCCAGGATTTCGGCAGTAATAATACTTCTTTGGCGGCCGTATTTGAGGCGGGAGAGTTCTTTAATCTGGGCGGCCAGTTCCTGATTGCCACGTTCTGGCAGCATGGTATGCATATTAAAAGATTTGGAAGCGGTGTTGCCTATTAGTAGTCTGACATAAGCAGTATACTTTCCAATATTAATCAGATCATATTCGGCAAACACGGGAGCAAATTGTTTAGCCATGGTTTCCGCGTCTTCCACCCCGACACGGAAGGCAACCATCGTACCGGCATTGCCAAAAACGGCATCTCTCACCGCCGTATCATTATTTTTCACCAGTTGGCCTAGATATTGGTGGGCCATGATTAAATTCAATTTGTATTTTCTGGCTTCGGCCAGGATAGTAGCAATGGAATCAGTGACAAAATTTTGAAACTCATCAATATAAAGATAAAAATCTTTTCTCTCCGCCTCGGGTACATTAGCCCTGCCTAAAGCCGCCATTTGCAGTTTTGACACGGCAATCAGCCCTAAAAGATTACTATTAACCTCGCCAACCTGCCCCTTGGAAAGATTAATAATTAATATTTTTTGATGATCCATGACATCACGAAAATCAAAGCCTGATTTGGGCTGACCAATGATATTTCTGACCATTTCGTTTTCCACAAAGCGCCCGACTTTAGAAATTAAATAACCGAGCATCTCTGATTTATGGTAATCACTGGTTTTGGCCATTTCTTTTTCCCAGAAAGCTCTGACCATTGGGTCAGTCACAAATTGCAACTTATAGCGCTGGAATTCTTCGTCAGTAAACATACGGGGGATCTCAACGATGGTGCCGGGGTGCTCTTTATCAGTCATCAGGGTCAGCATGGCATTACGCATATTGTGCTCAAACATCGGACCAATCATCGCCGGATCAGTCACCAGCTTATAGAAAATAGAAATCATTTCCTGGCAAACGAAATCCATTTCTTCGGGTGTTTCTGCTTCTAAAATATTTAAGCCGACCGGCCGCTCAACATCTGCTGGATTGAAGTAAATGACATCTTCAGCGCGCGATTTGGGCACATAGGAAACAACAGCCTCCGCTAAATTACCATGGGGATCAACCACGCAAACGCCATGACCGGCGGCAATGTCTTGTTGAATCATTTTTTCCATCAGAGTTGATTTACCAACACCAGTCATACCGATAATATAGACGTGACGACGGCGGTCGCTCTCTCTCATCCGGACAATTGTTTCCTGGCCGCGATAAATGTTTCTGCCCAGAATAATGCCTTCGCTGGGCATATCTACCGGCGGCTGGGAACTCCTTGCCTGGAGCCAATTAATTCTGGGCGTTTCGGTAGTGGACAATGGAAAATGATAAACGGAAGCCAGCTCTTCCGTGTTTAAAACAATGCGTTGCTTTTCATTAAAATTGCGATAAATATAGTCACGCACGATTTGATCAATTCTGGGCGTAATTTTACTGAATTTATTGCCATATTCAAAAACACTGTATTGAGAATAAGCATTAATAATATTATTTAAATACATGTCAGCAGTGTGCTTATCCGCTGCCGAGGCAATAATTCTTAGATTAACATCCAAGCCGGCTTTACTGGCCTTTTCTTCTATGCCCTTGGCAGCTTCTTCTTCAAAAGCAGACATTTTATATGGTGTTTGATAGCCTTTTGTTTGCTGTTCATGCTCGCGCTCTTCTTTGGTTTTTGCCGAAAAACCAGCTACCGCAAAATCCTTGGCGACAGCCAAGACTTTATTGATGACAGAGCCTGCGCCAATATAACGGGAGGCTTCAGAAAAACTCTTGCCTTTTTGCATTTGTCTGACAAGACGAATGCCTTTTCTGCGCCAAATTTTTTTGGCTGAACGAACCACATACTGAATAACAGCGCCGTCATTTTCTCCAAGCTTGCTTAAAGAATTAATAATGGCATCAAGCGGATCTGAATCAGTTTTGCGGTAAGTTTTAATGGGCAGCATAAAATGCTTGGTGAATTTCATATATGCCCCTGATACGGTTCCGGTTGGCTCAAAAATGTTATAATCTTCAATCACATCAATTTGCGCATAGGGATATTGGGCATGGACCTGCTGTTCTATGTAACGTTCAAGGTAGCGGGGCGTGGCAATGTAAAAAAATATTTTGCCTTCTCTGGCAACGATTTCAAATGAGAGTTGGTCGCTGCGGCCGAAAAGCCAGCTCAAAAAACCGCTTTGAGCGCTCAAACCGCCGATGGAGGCAAAAAGCTCTTCAGCCGCTGAAATGTCCTCGACAATTTGATCTTTAGTGGCTTCTTTTTTAGAATCTTCAATGTGGATTTCTTTGGGCAAACTGACTGAAAATATAACTTTTTCAAAAGCATGGGGCAGACTTTTGCCCTTTCTCATCAGACGCCGAGCGATTAAAAGCACAACAAAAACAACAAAGCCAAGTATTAAAAACAAACCAAAAATAAGATAGACTGTTTGGAATGACTGGCTGAACATAGCTTAGTGGTGAGTATTAATTTTTATGATTTTATCTGTTTTAATCTTTGCTTCTTGCTCTAAAAAAAATTTATTAACACCGGGAATAAGTCTGAGCCAACGTTTGATGAGCTCAAGCACTTTAACGGCAATGGCACGGCCAGTATGAATAATGGCTTCAATTTCTCGCGCCACACGCTCCCCTTCCTCTCTGAACATCCGGCGGTGAGCCTCATCCATCTTAAAGTAGATTGTTTCCAAATCTTCCTGAAGGACCGATTCAATTTCTTTTAATTGCTTTGATTTTGAGACGGCAGCCGGCTGGCTTCTTGGGGCTGGACCTTTTAAACTTGGCTGGTCGCCTTCCAACGAAGATTCCTGACGAGATCCAAGCCGCTCTAACTTTTCTCTAGCAATTTCTGCTTTTTGGTCAACGGTTCTTTCAATTGGGGAAACTTTTTTAGGCAAGGTTAAATCAAGATTTTTAAAATCCGGCCCCTTTTCTTTTTTAAATGGGTTTTTGGCTAAGTTCATTATGGTATTATTATTATACCATAAAAAAATATTTTATGGTATAATTATATTAGCTTGTGGAAATAATATTAATTAATACCCTTGAAATGCCTAATAACATTAAGGAAATAAAAACAAAAAAATTTGTCTGGCTGGATATTACCAGGGCAACACAGGATAATTTAAAATATTTAAAGCAAGAATTTGGTTTTGATTCAGTTGACCTGGGTGATTGCCTGCCCACAAAACAAAGGCAGAAAATTCACCAGCGGGCGGATTATCTTTTTATGATTTTACAATTTCCTTATTTCAACCGGGAAGCAAAAACCATTGAAGCGGCGGAGGTGGATATCTTTCTCGGCAAAAAATTTTTTATTACCATTCATGAGGATGAATTGAATCCTTTAATAGACTTCTTCCAAATGTACCAGTCTGACCAGATTATGAGGAGCCAGCTTTCCAATGAAACGGCGGTGGATATAATGCATAAACTTTTAAATAAGCTTTATCTGTACTGCTATCCAATTTTAAACCATATCAATCTTGATATTAATCAAATTGAACATGATGTTTTAGAGCAGCCGGAGGAAAAAGCTATTATGAATATTTTAATGATCAAAAGAAATATTGTTAATTTCCAAAAAACAATGCAGTCTCATAGGGGGATATTACAAAAACTTTTGGAGATCACTTTTGATTGGCGGCCAAGAAAAATGGATAATGATTACAATGTGCTGATTACCCATACCAAAGATATCTGGGATTATCTGACTAATTTTAAAGACACCATCAATGCCTTGCATGAAACGCAGGCATCAATGATCAGTTTGAAGATTAATGAAATAATGAAAACTTTGACAATTTTTTCAGTGATAGTTTTTCCCTTAACTTTATTGGCTGCCGTCTTTGGCATGAATACTATGAATGCCATGCCATTTGTCAACAGCCAACATGATTTTTGGTATATTATTGGCATTATGTTAATAGCCGTGGTGATCATGTTTGGATTTTTTAAGAAGAAACATTGGTTATAGTATGAACAAACTTAAACTATATAATACTTTAACTCGCCAAAAGGAAGAATTCAGACCGATTAAAGCCAAGCAGGTTGGGCTTTATACTTGCGGACCGACCGTTTATAATTACGCGCATCTTGGCAATCTGCGGACTTATATTTTTGAGGATATTTTAAAGCGAGTTCTCATCTATAATGGCTATCAGGTCAAACATGTCATGAACGTCACGGACGTGGGACATTTGACTGGCGATAGGGACATGGGCGAGGATAAACTTGAACAGGGCGCCCGGCGCGAAGGCAAAAGTGCCTGGGAAATTGCCGATTTCTACTGGGCAGCTTTCCGTAAAGATATGCAACGGCTTAATTTAAGCGAACCAACCATCTGGTGTAAAGCGACCGGCCACATCAAAGAACAAATCGCACTCATTAAAAAACTGGAGCAAAAAAATTTTACTTATAAAACGAGCGACGGAATCTATTTTGACACGGCCAAATTTCCCGGTTACAACAAATTAAGCCATCAACCGCTTGCCGCCTTGCAAGAAGGTGCCCGAGTAGAAAAAAACGACGAAAAGAAAAATCCCACGGATTTTGCCCTCTGGAAATTTTCACCCCGGCCGCCAGACGGCGGTGAAAAAAGACAAATGGAATGGCCAAGCCCCTGGGGCGTGGGATTCCCCGGCTGGCATATTGAATGCGCGGCCATGAGCATGAAATATCTGGCTCATCAGTTGGATATTCATTGCGGAGGAATAGACCACATTGCCATACACCACACTAATGAAATCGCCCAGGCTGAAGCAGCCACCGGCAAAAAATTTTTTAATTACTGGCTGCATGGCGAATTTTTGAATACTGGCCGAAAGAAAAAAATGGCCAAATCAGAAAAAAATTTTTTAACGTTGGAACGGGCTTTAATTAAAAAAAATATTAACCCTTTAGCTTATCGTTATGCAACTATGATGGTCCATTGGAGAAAGCCGATGGAATTTAGCATCAAGTCTTTACTGGCAGCAGAAAATGGTTTGGATAATTTATATGATGAACTGAAAAAACTGGGAAGAAAAAACGGAAAAGTTGATGATGATTATAAAAGTAAATTTTTGGCAACAATTAATGACGACTTGAATATCCCGGGAGCTTTGGCAACTGTTTGGGGGTTAATAAAATCTGATTTATCAGCGGCAGATAAAAAGACAACTTTATTGGATTTTGATCAAGTTTTAGGGCTTAATTTGAATAAAATAAAAGCAGAAAAGCTGGTTATTCCTGATGAAATAAAAAAAATAGCCGAGGAACGGCAAAAAGCAAGGGAACATAAAGATTGGATAAAGGCGGACGAGCTAAGAAAAAAAATTGAAAAAAAGGGGTTCCAAATCAATGACAATGATCAGGGTTATGAGCTAAGGAAAATATAATTTAATCATGGACAATTAGAAGCATCAGCACTAGAGCGATGATAAAAAAAATAAATGAAATTAATGACTTTTTTAAATTGGTTTCTTTGTGCAGTTCGGGTATTAAGTCAGAGGCGGCAATATAAATAAAACCGCCAGCGGCAAAAGGCAGAATAAAATTATTAAGATTGCTCATCTGGTTAATAAGCAAATAGCCAATAATGACGCCGACAACGGCTGAAAGAGCAGAAATAAAATTATAAAATAAAGCTTGGCTTTTTTTAAAACCAGCATACAATAGGACGCCATAATCGCCAATTTCTTGGGGAATTTCATGCAGGGCAAGAGAAATGAGCACTGGCAGGCCAAGAGCTGGGCTGGTGTAAAAAGCAGAAAAAATAATCAGGCCGTCAAGCAAATTATGAATGCCGTCGCCAATTAAATTTAAGTAGCCTAAATGACGTTTGTGGATCTCGCACCCTGGCTCATGGCAGTGATGCCAGCGCAAAATTCTTTCCATAATAAAAAATAAACTCAAGCTAATGAGAGTGCATTGAAAGACCAAGAGAGGATCGGCAAAGTGCTTCAGCGCTTCAGGCAGAAGATGAAAAAAAGCGCTGCCTAAAAGCGCGCCGGTGGAAAAACTGACAAAGAGGTATAAAATTTTGTTGAGCGTTTTTTCTCTGATAGCCAGAGTAACAATGCCCACAAATGAAATCAGGCTGATGGCTAAAGCGCTAAAAATGGCTTGTAATAACGGTGTCATAATGTCAGCTGCCAAAATATTTTACAAAATCGGATAATTAATAAATAATATATATCTTAAAAAATCAATCCAACCGGCCGCGCAATCGTTCAGCTAGTAAAGAAACTATCGCTCATTAAATTTTCTAATCAGATCTTCAAGCGTGGCCTGCTCCGCTTTTAGCGCCTCCATTAAAAATTCCTTGAATTTTTTTACCACCAATTCAAAACTTTCCGTCTTTTTTTCTATGCCCTCTTCAAAAACAAACTTAGTCAACGCCTCCATTCTAAAATGATGCCCCTCGCCCCCCTGATCGCCAACATGGTAAAAAATCTTATCTAAATTCTTTGATTGAACATCACACGTCACTCCTCCTTGTCTTTTATCCAGATCAAAACGCAAAGAATACTTATTTCCTTGCTGATCAATATGCTGAACGTCGACTCGGGCTTCATGCTGTAATTTCTCTTTAAAATTAAAAACCAGAGTGGTATCCTCTCCTTTTCTATGTTTAATAATGCTTGAAACCAATTGGCCGTCTTGAGCATTATTTGTTACATCATAATCACCCTGCTGACCATAATCGCTTTCCAAGACATTAATAAGCGTTGAAAAAATCTTTTCCAGATCAGCAAGGCCATTTTTAAAATCCGCTTGCTGCAAGCTATGATTTTCACCGGCGTAGCCAAACCGTTTGATTATCTTGTCTTTAAGCTCTGTAAATGAAGACAAAATCAAACCGTACTTTTCCACAAAATTTGCCCGTTCCTCCGGCTCGATTGCCGACTGAAATACCTCCAATACTTTCTGCTCAAAATCACTAAAGGTTTGCTGTATTTTTTCTTCCATCAACCTAAAATCAATTTTTGGAATTTCATTTATTTTTTCACTACTCATATTTTAGATCTTAAATAGCGGATTGCCTATTGGCTGCACTGCATATTTTTAAGACAATTGTCTATCAGTTCCTGACTGGGCGCTTTCTGGCATAAATCACAAGCTTGTTGTTTGTACTCTTCAGAGTTTTCTTTTAAATCCTGGACTGCCTGTCCCATTTCCTCGGTGACGTCCTGAAAATTTTTGTCTTGAGGCGGAATAAAGATAGAATTGTCAGCTAGCCAATTCTCACAAACAAAATCGCGTTTTTGATCCAGTCCGGCAGTCCCTGGCGTTTGTGGCGATTGGGTATTTGTTTCCAGTTCCGTAAATTTCATTTTTGAAGCCGCGCCGGAAAAATCATTCCAAATATAAAGATATTCACCGTCACTAATGGTGTAGGCATGCCCGACATCGCCCATAGTTACGTCTTGATAAAACTTCTTGCCGTTGATATAAATGATATTGGTGACATCTCCGCCATTGGTGACACTTTCCTTCCAGGAGCACTTCAGCGGTTGATTCATAGTCAGTAACTCGTTAATTGAATATTCGCCGCTGGGATTTACTGTCCCGCCTGCCTGATTATTATTTTGATTTTGTTCCTGGTTCTGGTTATTTGTGGCATTGTTTGTGGCAACGAACTGATTGCCCGATTTTTTCCCGCAACCGCTAACTAAAACCGCGCTTGCCAGCAGTAAAACTGCCAGACCTAAAACTTTTTTTCGCATAGTATTCTATTTAATTATTAATAATATTTATTTAATTTTTTTGAATTACGAAACGTCCAGTTTTGTCATCCTGAGCGTAGCGAAGGATCTCTGGCGCATGCCAGATATCTCGCATGCGCGAGAGATTCTTCGGTCGCTTCGCTCCCTCAGAATGACAGATTGGGGAGTTTCGTAATTCGCAGTAATTTATAAACGATCATGTAAGTTTATGTTTAAATTTTATAATAGAAACTAATCATAGTCAACTAAAATTATTAGACATCAGACAAAACGGCTATGCCGACGAATGAGGGTATATATGAGATAGGCGACGGCGAAACCGATTATCGCTCCGCCGGCAATATCTGACGGGTAGTGCACTCCGGCGATGACCCGGCTGGTTGATATCAGGACGCTGGCGATAAAAAACCATATCCCCCATTTTTTGTTGAAAAGAAAAATAGCGGTCGCCATGGCAAAGAAAAAAGTGGCGTGGCCGGAAGGAAATGAAGAACCGCTAGCAGAGATAATCTGGTTGACCGGGTAGACCAAAAAAGGACGGGGATGATGGTAGAAATAATGAATAATTGCGGCTATCCCAAAACAAGCGACGAGTATTGATAATAAAACGGTGAACAAAAAGACATATTTTTTCTTTTGGGGGTAACGAGAGCAAAAAAGCAGCCAGAGAAAAACAATGCCCAAAAAATATTGCAAGTAATCGGCCAAAAATACAATAACCGCATCAAAGAGTCCGGATTGGCCGGATAAATTGTTTAGAAAAAAAAGAATCTTTTCATCAAGCATAAATTTATTCAAGGGTAATAACAACTATTTCAGACCGACCCTCTGTTCTCATCGTCGGTCCCCAGACGCCGACGCCGCTTGAAATATAGATTGAATAATCCCCTGTTTGGTGTAATCCATAATCATACCCGCGATAAACAATCTTTGCTATATATCCGAAAGGAAATATCTGGCCTTTGTGGGTATGGCCGGATAATTGAAGATTAATTCCCTTTTTTCTGATTTCTTCGGCATTGGCCGGAGAATGATAAAGCAGAATGTTGGGCCGGCCATAAAATTGTTCTTTGACTGATTCAAGCCAAACAGCTACATCCTTGGATTCGTCTCTCTCCGGATAACCAACCCCGATAAGTTTCAAGCCATCAATTTCAATAATTTCATCCCTCAAAACTCTGACTTTTGTTTTTTCCAGAGCGGCCAAAACTTTTTCAGCCCCCAAATAGGTTTCATGGTTTCCAGTCACAAAAAAGACGCCTGCTTCTGCTTTGATATCGTTCAATAATTTGGCTAAAGTATCAATGTTGCCGTCGGCGCTATCAAAAAAATCCCCTGTAATAAGAACCATTTTGGGCTCAATCGAATTCACTTTTTCAATGACAGCCCTCATAAACCCGGTTGAGAGGATACTCCCAAGATGCGCATCTGAAATCTGAACAATCTTTTTGCCTTGCCAATTGTCAGCCAGGCCAGGGATAATAACTGAGATGTTCTTAATTCTGGGGTTAAGGGCGTTATATATTCCGTAAAATGAAATAATGAGAGCTAGAATAAAAAATGATGCTGTTAGAACTACCGTATTAATATTAAAGCCGAAAACCTTACTGATGAGAACCATCAGCCAGACCGCTGAGACCGCCATCAGGAGATATGCCACCAGGCCCAGCCAATAGCCGGATAAGAAATAAAAAACGCGAATAAGAAAAAATTCCTGCCAGCGGGTCAGAAAAGACGACAAGATAAAAGCAAGCGGCAGAAGAAAAACTAGAGCTAAAAGAATATTCTTACAGAAAGGGCTGGTAATTGAAAAAAAGCGGACTACGGAAAAATAAATAAAATAGTGCGCTGAAAATATAACTAGCAGGAAAAAGATTAAGAATACTATTATTCGGATATTAATCATAAAATAAAAAAATTTTAAATAATTCATAAAACCATATCCGTAATGGAAACAACAACAGTAACTACGATGATAAATCTTGTGAGTAAGGACATAAATTATATTATTAACTCCCTCTCTATTTTATCAAAAAACCGCCTTCTCGGCAATAAAAGGTTCTAACTTTCGACCCCTGTCACATAAAATCAAACAAAAAATCCAGTCCCGCGACCGCGGGACTGGATTTTTTGGAACTCTGGGGGGAGGAATCGGACCTCCACTAACTTGATTAACAGTCAAGCGTTTTACCATTAAACTACCCCAGAATAAAAAATAATTGCATTAAAATAACCGGCTTTGTCGGCCGGTTTGTTTTTTGATCTTAATCAAATAAAAACTAACCGGCTAAAAAACGGTTATTATTGTTATTATTGTTATTGCTGACTAATTTTTTCATCTTGGTTTTATTATACACTCTTATATAAAATTTATCAACTATTCCATATTTTCAGTTTCTGGCTGGTTTATTTTTTCACCTTTCTTTTCTTTGATAACATCAGCCAAATAAACGGCAATGGCAGCGGCCACTGGCACGCCCAGCATACCGCCGATAACACCGCCCAGCTTAAAGCCGATAATAATAGCCATAATGACAATAATGGGATTTAAACCAACCATCCTGCCCATCAATTTAGGAACAATAATATTGTTTTCAGCTTGCTGAACTAGCAAATACCAAAAAGCGACTAACAGGACTTTGATGATTGAGCCATCGGAAAAAGCGATAAAGACGGCGATAATGCCTGATATCCAAGGACCAAGATACGGAATGATCTCTAAAATAGCGGCGACTAACGCCAGCAGCAGAGCATATTTAACGCCGAACAAAAGCAAACCGGCATAAACCAGAATACCAACAATTATAGACAAAAGCAACTGCCCTCTTAACCACAGGCCGATTTTGGACTGCATGCGATTAATCAGATCCATGGTATAGGTACGGTATTTTAAAGGAGTCAAAAATTTTATAAAATTTTTAAGCGCGTTTTCTTCCACGGTTAAATAAAAAGTAATGACTAAAACAATTAAAAGTGAAAAAAGTCCGCCGAAAATACCGGTAATGGTCACAAAAATACTTTTGGTGGTCTGGGCTAAAGTCAGACTCAATGATTGCAGAGTTTTGACCACTGAATCGTTGCCAATTTGAATATTATTGTCATTGGCTTGGTTTTGCATGGTATGGATGCCAATGGAAACTTTTTCATAATAAGCCGGGAAGTTGCTGACAATCTGGCCGATTTCTTCAGTAATTGGCGGGATTATAAGGACAATGGCCAAACTAAAAACAGCCAGCAGGATAACATAAATTACGAGAATGGAAACGGCGCGGGGAATTTTTCTTTTTTGCAGCCAGTCAATCCAAGGGTCAACGGCGGCGGCAAAAATGATGGAAATGAACAATAAAGCTAGGGCATCGCGGATAAGATAGACGAAAAAAACAACGAGAGAAACAATCAGGACGCGGATGATTGATAAATATGAAATTGTGGCAGAGGTGTTTGAGTTAGGCATAGTTTTG
>Ga0066636_10002537_pt1 | contig 11631 bp, 4 predicted proteins | sample CryGeyCG2014_080_2_FD_62736 | JGI IMG/M metagenome (GOLD analysis project Ga0066636, IMG submission 62736) | Groundwater microbial communities from aquifer - Crystal Geyser CG07_land_8/20/14_0.80 | ecosystem: Environmental > Aquatic > Deep subsurface > Groundwater | place: USA: Utah: Grand...
CAGGTAATTTATGTTCCGTAGGGGCGGACCCATGTGTCCGCCCTCAGGTTGGGCGCACACGCGGGTGCGCCCCTACAGACCGTAAGCTTTTCTTACTTCTATGAGCGCAACTTGGTATTATGGGTCCGAGACGATTTTTTTGCCGGGAAAAATGGCCGGGGCCAATCCTGGGGGTGCAAAACGCGGGGCAATCTGCGAAAATGTCAAGCAACCACCCCCACCGCTTTTGTGCCCGTGGTCAAAGCCGTTACCCCCTCTTTAGGCGAAACCACCCGGGAGCTTGTCGTGACCTTCAGCCGGGACGGCGCCGTGAAGAGTCTGGGGTTGAACCAGCCTCCCAAGAGCCCCGCCGCGCCCTCAGGGTGATGGCCCCGCCTTTTCCCAGCCTCCGCCCAACGCCTTGTAGAGGGCGATCAGGTTGGTATCCACGGTGCGGGTGCTTTGGGCCAGGGCATCTTCGGTAGTAAACAGCGAGCGCTGGGCGATGAGGACGTTCAAGAAATCCGACTTGCCGGCAAGATAAAGCGTCATGGCGAGATCCACGGCCTTGCGGTTGTTAACCACGGCCTCGGCTAGAGATTTGCGGGTTTCCTGTTGCTTGCCATAAGCCACCAGCGCGGTTTCCACATCCTTCAAGGCGGTGAGCACGGTCTTTTCATACGTGAGCAGCGCTTGCTCCTGGAGGGCATCCTGAACTTTGATGTTCCAGTAGATGCGGCCGCCGGCAAAAATCGGCCAGGTAACGCTGGGGCCCCAGGACCAGAAATTACTGGTCCATTTTGACAACCTGGTTACGTCACTGGCGGACACGCCAAAGGACCCGGCCAGGTTAAACTTGGGGAACAGGTCGGCAGTGGCCACCCCGATGCGGGCCGTGGCGGCGTGGATCTGAGCTTCGGCCCGGCGGATGTCCGGGCGGCGCCGCAGCAGCTCTGAGGGCAGGCCCACGGGAATCGACAGCGGGGTGGGAGGAATCGGGGCTGCCTTGGCCAGGTCTGGCGTAAGGGCCGCCGGTTCCCGCCCCAGCAGCACCCCCAGGCTATAGATGGCCGCCCGGGCCGAGGACTCGAAAACCGGGATCGTGGCTTCGGTGGTGGCTACCTGCGCCCTGGTGTTGGCCACATCCAACCCGCCCACAAAGCCGGCGTCATACCGCTTCTGGATGATTGCGGCATTGTGCTTTTGCGCCTTCAGGTTTTTCCGGGCAATGTCGATCTGCTGTTGAAATCCCCGCAGGTTGATATAGTTGCTCCCCACGTCGCCCACCAGGGTGATCAGGACGTCGCGGCGGTCCTCCTCCGCGGCCCGGAGGTCGGCGGTGGCGGCCTCGATGCCGCGCCGCGTCCCCCCGAAAATGTCAATTTCCCAACTGGCATCGAGACCCGCCTGCCACAAGTTCTTGAGCGCCCCGGCGGTGGCGATGGCCCCGCCGCCGCCGACTTCGCTGGAACCCTGGCTCCTTTGGTAAAGCGCCGAAGCATCCGCCTGGGGCCAGAGCGGCGCGCCCGCCACCCCCCGGGCCGCCCGGGCCTGGCGAATGCGGGCCTCGGCCAGGCGCACATCCAGGTTGGCGCGCACGGCCATTTCGACCAGGGAGGACAGGGTCGGATCGTTAAAGCCGTTCCACCATTCCACCAACGTCACCGGATCGATCGTGGTTTTGCTGGGCTGGGCCGGGGTGACGGCATTCTGGCCGTCCCAGGTGGTGGGAACCTTCGTCTCCGGCGGGTGGTAATCAGGGCCTACGGCGCAGCCTGAGCCGGCCACCAGGCAAAGGGCCAGGCCTACAATTAATAAAAGTTTTCCACGTTTCGGGTTGCCGTCAGCCATTATAGACATGGGTACATTCACTTTAATTGGTAGCACAGCCTTTCCAGGCTGCGCCGTATTGATCTCATCACTCTTTTATAGGTTCCCCTGGTTCCCATAAAAATGGGTATTCCTCAGGAGACTGGCATAATCCGGTTTTGACAGGATTATTGCGGATATAATTCCATTTTTCCAGATACTCATCATGATTTCTCACAATACGGTCAAAACTTTCTTCCTGCCATAAAGAGCCTTTACTGTCCCTGGCTTTATTGATTTACCGGGCGCTATAACCTTTAATGCCTTGCAAAATCTTACTTAGCGGATATTCCATTTCTGATTTAAATACAACGGGGTTCAATATTACATGCGCATGATCCGGCATCACCACCGCCGTTGTCACCCAATATCTTATCTGGTGAAAGTGTTTCATAGCATCCAGCACAATCCTTCTCTCATCCTCAGTAATAATCCCTGATTTCAAACGGAAAGTAATAAAATAAGTGCTGCCGGGCAATTGCCAATGAGGCAGATTTCGGCGATTAATGGACAACTCATCTTTTTGAGCACAGGCTGGAAAGCCTGTGCTACCGGCTTTTGCAGTTTTTTCTTTCTCCTGCATACTATTTTCTTGGCTTATAGCCCTATTGCTCTTGGTGGCGCAGCCTTTCCAGGCTGCGCATAGTTCTTTTTAATCTGGTTCCCAAGTTGAACTTGGGAACCAGATTAAAGTTGAACTTGGAAACCAGAATGGCGGCGTCTCCGTTATCGACCCTATTCATACCTAAGGGCGATAATCGGGTCCAGACGCGAGGCTTTCCACGCCGGATAAAAGCCGAACACCATGCCCACCGTCACGGACACCGCAAAGGCCGCGACGATGGCGCTCAGGGACAACTCCGTCGGCCAGCGCAGGAAGATTCTTACTAACATGGAAATCCCCCGGCCGACCAGGATGCCCACCACCCCGCCGCAGAAACAGAGAATCACCGATTCCGCCAGAAATTGCTGCAGGATATCCCGGGACCAGGCCCCTACGGCCATGCGCAGGCCGATTTCCCGGGTCCGCTCCGTCACCGACACCAGCATGATATTCATGATCCCGACGCCCCCGACCAACAGGGAGATCAGGGCCACCGCCAGCAAGAGCTTGGTCATCATATCGCCGGTGGAAGACAGGGCCTTGGTCATTTCGGTCATATCCCGGATGTTGAAGTCATCCGGCTCCCCCGGGCCAATCCGGTGCCGCTCCCGCAGTATCTGGATGATTTGCTTGATGGCGGCCGGGATTTCCTGGGTGGAGCGGCCCGCAGCCAGGATCTGATCCACGTTGATAAAGCGCACCGGTTGGGGGGTGTCGGCGGCCTGCGTCGCCGAGGGTATGGGATAGAGCTGGTTTTGCGCATTAGGGTAGATCTGGTTGAGACTGTTCACCGTCGTGGAGGCGCCGGACCCGGCGGCGCTCTGGTTGGCGGTGGTCGCGGAAGAACCGGTCACCCTGAATTTAATTGTCGTCCAGGGGGCGAGCAGGACGTCGTCCTGATCCATGCCCATCATGTTGGCGCCTTTGGCGGTGAGGACCCCGATCACCCGGAAGGAGACGTTCTTCACCCGGACTTCTTTGCCGAGAGGCGACTCGCCTGGGAAAAGCTCCCGGACCAGCCTCTGCCCCAACACGCAGACCTTGCTGGCATTGCGGACATCCCGATTCGTGAACATGTCGCCTTCGGCCAGGCCCCATTCCCGAACGTCAAGCCAGGCGGGGGTGGTGCCATAAATAAAGGAGGGCACCCAGTTGCGGTTGCCATAAATGACCTGGGTCCGGGCCCGGACTACCGGCACCGCGCCTCTGACCGCCGGGCTCTCGTTCAGGATAGCCTCAGCGTCCTGGGGGGTGAGGGTCATGGCGCTGCCGCCCCCGAAGCTGACGCCGCCGCTGGAGGCCGTACCCGGTAAGACTAACAGATTATTGGCCCCCATACTGGCAATGGTCGCCTGGATGGCGCTCGAAGAACCGCGCCCGATCTCCATCATGGCGATGACCGCGGCCACGCCGATGACGATGCCGAGCGTGGTCAGGGCAGCCCGCATGACGTTGCGCCGCAGGCCGTGCAGCGCGGTCCGCACCATCCATTGGAGCCGCAGCCAGGCCAATCCTGAGCGCAGCTTGGTCACGACTTCTGATCCCACCGGAGAAGATGCGCCAACCTGCTCCCCCTGAGCCTTTTGAATTCGGGGTTCTTCGGCCTCCACCATCCCATCGGTAATCCTGATGATCCGTTTGGCGGACCGGGCGACGTTGGCATCGTGAGTGACCAGAATGATGGTCACCCGTGCCTCTTCGTTGAGTTTCCGGAAGAGTTCCAAGACCTCCTCACTGGTCTTAGAGTCGAGGTTGCCGGTGGGCTCATCCGCGAACAGGATGGAGGGATTATTGATGAGGGCGCGGGCAATGGCCACCCGCTGCTGCTGCCCGCCGGAGAGTTGAGAGGGTTCGTGGTCCAGGCGCTCCCCCAAGCCGACGCGCTGCAGCAGGTCTCCGGCCCGATGGCGAGCTTCCTGGTCGGAGAGGTGCTCCGCGGTGTACGACAGGGGCATGATCACGTTTTCCAGGGCGCTGGTCCGGGGCAGCAGGTTAAAAGTCTGAAAGACAAAGCCGATTTTCTGGTTCCGGAGTTGGGCCCACTCATCGGCCGACAGCGCCACCACATCCTGCCCCTCCAGCCAGTATTCCCCGGAAGAAGGGCGGTCGAGGCACCCCAGGATGTTCATGAGCGTGGTCTTGCCCGAACCCGAGGTGCCCATGAGGGCGACAAACTCGCCATGAGAAACCGTCAGCGAGATGCCTTTCAGCACCGGCACGTCAATTTCACCCAGGTGATAGGTTTTATATAAGTCGCGCAGCTCGATAAATTCCATGGAGGCTCTCGTTATCAACTCTCACAGCCGGATGTTCATCCGGACGCGAAACTACTTTTTATCATTGGCGGCCTTCTTGAAGATTTGCGGGGTAAAGGGGCTGCCGCCAGACGCAGGTTGCCCGGCCGGCTGGCTTCCCTGTTCGCCCACCACCAGGGGGGTCTCTTCCTGGAGTTCGGCGTTCGAAACTTCCGTCAGGCTGCCGTCGCTCAGGCCAAGGGTCACCTGGACCGGACGCACCAGGGCTCCCTGGGGGACCCACACGAGGCCGCGGGCCTTCTCCTCCTGGCCGGCCTTAGCTGCGGGCTTTACCTGGGCTGGCGCCTGGGTTCCCTTTGCCTTCTGGGGGCTCCCCCGGAACTCTCCCACTACCTGCTCCGGCTGGGGAGTCCACCGCAAAGCGGCGTTGGGGACCAGCAGGACATTCTGGCGTTCGCCCACAATAAAATTGACGTTCGCGGTCAGATAGGGGAACAGTTTGCCGCCGGAATTATCGGTATCAACTTCCACGGTGTAGGTGACCACATTTTGCGTCATGGTGGCGTTGAGCCGGATTTTGCCTACCTTCCCGGGAAAGACATCGCCGGGGTGCGCATCTACCGTGAAGGTGACCGGCTGGCCCGGCTGGATCCGGCCGATATCCGCTTCGTTGACCGAGACCCAAACCTGGAGACGATTCAGGTCCTTGGCTATTAAAAAGAGGCTGGGAGCATTGAGGCTGGACACGACCGTCTGACCGATGTTGACCCGCCGGTCAATGATGACCCCTTTGACCGGTGAGACGATGGTGCAGTAATTCAGGTTTTGCAGAGCCCGCTTCAAGGTGGCTTCGGCCTGGGACACGGCGCCTTGCGTCTGGACTATGGCGGCTTTGCCAACGGCGAGATTGGCCTTGGCAACTTCAAAGGCTGAACGAGAGGCGTCGTAGTCGGTTTGCGACAGGGCGTCCGATGGTCCCAGCTTCTGGGCCCGCGCCCAGTCGCGCTCGGTCTGAAAGAGCTTGGCCTGCATTTGCCCCAGATCGGCTTGGGCCTTCTGGACTGCGGCCTTGGCCTGAGCCAGTTGGGCTTTGGCCGAGGCCGCATCCGCGGCGTAAAGGGCGTCGTCAATCTGGGCCAGCACCGTCCCGGCCTCGACGACGGAGCCGTAGTCAACCTCCCCGCCACTCTTATCTTTGCCAAAGGTCACTATCCTGCCGGCGACTTGGGCCCCGATATCGACGACTTCCTCCGGCTCCACCGTGCCCGTAGCGCTGATCGTCGCCTGCAGGTCGCCCCGCTTCACCTGGACTGCCTTAAACCCGGCCGACTTCCCGCTGCCGCGCAGCAGGTAGGCCGTGAGAGCCAGGGCGGCAACCACCGCCACGACCATGATGATCAGAATGCGCCTATCGGGAAGTTTGATTTTTTGCATCAGATATCCTCTGGCCACGGTGGCATACCCTCTTGATGGCCTCTCCTGACCCCAGCCAAAGGAGCCCCAGGAAAGGGGGCGTGGGGGACATGGAAACCAAATAATTTAAGCCCATTATGAATTGAATCCCCAACCCTGTCAATCTCGCAAGGCAATGTGCCATTATCATACTAACCAATCTCAGAGGGAAATCCGGCGCGAAAAATCCTGGCGGCAAAAAAGCAGAGCAGCTACCCGCAGCGTCTGGCGCCGCCGCATGATCGTAAGGCCGCGCCATCCTGGGAACGTTTCTACAACCCCGCTCGTCCCGCCCTGAGGGATTGGTCCCGCCACCGGGAGAGCCCGGCCGCGGTCACCCTGGGTCCGGGAAAGCAACTCCAGGTCTTCACCCCGCCACCACCGCCAGACGATCTCGACTGGTCGCCGGGGCGGAAAAGCGTCTTGTCCCCCTCTGGCCAGGGGCATGGCAACGTCTCCCGGCATGAGCTTATTTTATCCAAATCGGGGTTCAAAGGAATTGCCGACCAAACCAGGGGCGATGATGCTAAATGCCTGGAATCCAGAAAAATCATTGCCTTTTTTGAAAATCCTTTGCTATTATTTAGGCTTGAAGTAAGAAGTTCCAAAGCGCCGTCTTCAGTCAGCTAACCCTGGGTTGGCGTATCATCTCGACTAATTAGCCTGCTTTCTCTATAATAGGAGATAAAGTTTTGACTAGGTGAACTTGGACCAGAGGCTCCGGCGGTTTGGGGGACTGGGCATTTCACTGAGCACGGTGGCTTGATGGGGGAGTCAACAATGCACCTTCCCGGTGCGAACCAGTTCTTGGCGTTCGTTTGGGGGCCTCGGGACGTCAGCCACAAGGTAGTGGAGGTGGCGCGCTTAACATCCAGCCGCGCCATATTTGACCTGAGCGCCAGGCAGTGTGCCCAGATGGCGACACCCCTGCGAGTGGCCGGCGCCACCGCCGCGCAGATATCCGCCCACGACTTGATGGAGCCGGAGATAGAGGTCTTCCTGGAGGAATCAGGGGTCAAGACCTTATGGGTGGAATATCACCCCGACCTTTTTCCCGGCGCCCCTGAGGCTTTTCTCGATCGGCTGGACCAGCTCTCGGATAGATGCGCTTGCCTGCCGGTCATCAGCGATTTAGACCTCCTCCACCGCCTCATTCAGCGCCATGGCCCCGTCAGGACTGTGGCCCTCAAAGGCAACGAGGCCGCGGGGTTTGTGAGCGGCGACACCATCGGCGTCCTGTACTCCACCGCGCAAAAGATGTTGCGGGAGAGTGGCCGTGAGGTGGATGTGGTCATCTGGGGTGGAGTAGCCACTCCCGAGGCGGCGGCGGCCTTTTTGGCTACCGGTGCCAAGGGTATAGTCTTTGAAAGTCTCCACTGGCAGACTGACCTGGTGGAGATAGACGACAGGTTGCGTAAACAAATCGCTAAGTTGCGTCCCGAGCAGACCAGCCTGGTCGGGGGAACCCTGGGGGTGTTTTGCCGGATTTTTGATAAAGGCAATTTCCCCGCCGTCAAAGAATTGGCACGTTACGCCCGCTCTTTGAGCGACGGCCCCATTACCGCGGACCAGCGCCGCGCCTTTGCCCAACATGTGGCTGAGGTGGCGGTGCCCGCCCTTTCAAGCGACCTGGACCGCCGGCGCCTGATCCCCTTGGGTCCGGAAGCCGCTTTTGCCCAGGCGTTCAGAGAGCGCTTCGGCGCCGGGAGCGCCGGGGCCATGCAAGGATTTCAGGCGGAGGTGGCCAGGCTTTTACGGAACGTGAAGGATACGGCCCGGCGTTTTCTTGACAGCCCGGCGGCCCGGGAGTTGGGCACCACCTATCCTTTTATCCAGGGGGCCATGACCTGGATCAGCGATGTGCCCGAGTTCGCCCTGGCGGTAGCCGAGGCCGGCGGCCTCCCCACCGTAGCCCTGGGCCTCAGGGACCGCCGCCAGCTGGAAACGGATTTCAGTCGCCTCCGCAGCCTCATGGGAGCGCGGCCCTACGCGGTTAACCTCATCGCCCTGGCCGAAAATCCCTACCTCGAGGAACAGCTGGCCTGGGTTGAAGAAGTTCGCCCCCCCTTCGTAGCCATCGCCGCCGGCGACCCGGCTTACGCCGTCCGCTTAAGAGAAAGGGGGATCGAGGTAATCTATGTTACCGGCGACGGAGGGCTGCTGCGCCTGGCCTTGGAAGGCGGGGTGCGCTGGCTGGTCCTGGAGGGGCAGGAGGCCGGCGGCCACGTGGGGGCGCACTCCTCCCTGACGCTGCATCAGATGGCTCTGGAGTTAAAGCGGCGGGAACCGGAACTCTTCCAGGGCCGGCGCCTGGTGCTGGCTGGAGGGATTTTCAACCGCGAGACCGCGCTGCGGGCCGCCATGCTAGGCGCGGACGCCATCCAGATGGGCACCGCCTACCTGGCCACCCGGGAAATCGTGTCCACCGGCGCCTTGAGCCGGCTCTATCAACAAGTGATCCTTAACGCCGCGCCGGGCGCGACTGCCCTGTCCGGCGAAAGCATCGGCTTGCGGGTGCGCTCCCTCAAAACTCCCAAGATGGAGGCCATTCTGGCCCTGGAAAGAAGGTTTGTGGCCGGCAACGAAGATGAGTCGTCTTTTCGGCGGCAACTGGAATCCCTCAGCGCCAGGAGTTTGCTGATCGCTTCCCGGGGCAAGGATCAGGCCGCCGGTTCCTCTATGGATGAAGAGACTTGTTTAAAGGAAGGTCAATTCATGAGCGGCGCGGTGGCGGGCATGATTAACCGGGTATCAACTATTGGTGAATTACACCAGGAATTGGCCGGAGGGCCTGAAAAGAAGGTTGTGACGAAGTTGAGTTCCTCTAAGGGGAAAACGGTGCGGTCTGGCTCGAAGACCAAAAATGGGCGGGAGCGGGTGGCCATTACCGGCATGGCCCTGGTTAATTCCCTGGGCAACACGCCCGGCGAGATCTGGGAAAACGTCCTGGCCTTGAAGAGCGGGATTATTGAGATACCTGCCTCCCGGTGGGACCACAGCATGTTTTACGAGCCTCGCCCCGGCGCCAAGGAGAAAACGTATTGCAAGGTGGGGGCGTTTCAGAATGTCAACATCTCGCGCAAGGATTTGAACATCCCACCCCATGACTTCCGCACCATGTCCAACGCCACCAAGCTCACTTTGTACCTGGCGAACCAGGCTATCAAGGATGCGGGCCTCGTGGACTCCAACATCCCCCGGGAGCGTATCGGCATTCTCATCTCCCAGAATTCGGGGGAGTCGGCCAGCACCCTGGGTGACCTGTTTATCGGCGTGACGGCCCGGAAGATCGTTCATTCCCTGCAGGGTCTGCTGCACTTAACCCCGGAAATGGCCCTGGAGGCGGAGAAGCACATCAAGGCCGGTTATATAACCGTGGACGACACCACGCTCCTGGGCCGGCTGAACAGCACCGCCGGAGGCTTCATCAGCAACAAGTTCGGCTTCATGGGACCGTGTTACTCGGTCTCCGCCGCCTGCGCCACCAGCCTGGTGGCCATTTACACCGCCATCCAGATGATTAATAATGGGGTCCTGGACGCCGCGGTGGTGGGCGGCGGAGAGGAAAACCTTTTCCCGGCTCACTTTTTAGAGTTTGCGGCCCTGGGGGCCCTGGCCGGAGTCTCCGGTTTACCGTGCCCCCCGGAGGAGAGCAGCCGCCCCTTCGACTCCACCCGGGACGGGTTTGTCCTGGGGGAGAGTGGCGGCATGATCGTCATTGAGCGGGAATCGGTGGCCCAAAAGCGCGGCGCCCAGGTCTACTCCTACATTACCGGGGTCGGCGCCAGCAATAACGACCGGGGTATGGTGGAGAGTGTCGCCGAGACCCAGCAGATCGCCATTCGCGCCGGTTTTGAGGATGCCAATTACGGCCCGGAAATGGTGGACCTGGTGGAATGCCACGCCACCGCCACCGTACAGGGGGACCGGGAGGAAATCCGGGCCCTCAAGAGCTTTTACTCCAACGGCCGGCGGGTGATGCTGAGCTCCTTCAAGTCCCAGATCGGCCACTGTTTAGGGGCCTCGGGCATCAATAACCTGGTCCGGGGCGTCATGGCCCTGCAAAACGGCATCTTTCCCCCCACCCTGAACTATCGCACCCCTGATGCCGAGATTGACATGGAACGCTGGGGCTTCCAGGTAATTCCCCAACCCGAAGCCTGGCCCCGACCGGCGAATCAACCCCGACGGCTCCAGATAAATGCCTTCGGGTTCGGCGGCGCTAATTTCGTGGTGCACGTGGAAGAATGTCTCAACGGCACCGGGGTGGTGCTGGTCTCGGATGCCTCGCGCCCCCCGGCCGGGCCGGAAGTACAGGAGGAGCCGGCGCCAGCGGCGGTGATTGAAGGGGTGTCGTTCCTGAGGACCCAGATTTCAGACCTTCCCCATCGACTGGGGGTGGTGGCCGCAGACGATACCGCGGCTCGGGAGAAAGTGGCGGCCCTTACTCCCATCACCGCCCCGCTGGCGGATAAAACCCTGCGGGGCCTCGCCGGCCAGGGCATCTTCGCCGCTCCCGAGGCTGACGCACCTTCTCCCCTGGCCCTGGTCTTTGCGGGTCAGGGCACCTATTATCCGGGGATGGGCCGGAACCTTTACGAGACCTTCCCCCTGGTCCGCCAGTGGATAGAGCGCGTCGCCGCGGTGGCCGACTTCGACCTCCTGGATTTGATGTTCAATTCCCAAGACGAGGACCTGCAAAAGACCCGCTGGCAGCAGCCGGCCCTGTTCGCTTTCGAATATGCCATGGTGAGCCAGCTTCTCGCCCTTGGGGTCAAGCCGGTGGCCATGGCCGGTCACAGCATGGGGGAAATCCTGGCGCTGTGCGTGGCCGGGGTCTTCTCCTGGCAAGACGGCTTCCGCATCACCAACCAGCGGGCCCAGTGCATGGACAAGGCCGCGGGTCTGAGTCTGGACCCCGGGGCCATGATCGCCGTGGACCTGCCCGGGGAGGTTTTGCAGCAGAAGCTGGCCCCGCGCCGCAACGTCCATATCACCAATTTCAACTCACCCCGGCAGGTGGTCCTGGGCGGCGGCACCGATGCAGTCCTGGGCCTCAAGGCCGAACTGGAGCAAGAAGGCTACTGGAATGCCCAACTGCGGGTGAGCATGGCCTTTCATTCCCCCATCATGGCCGTGATCCGGGAGGAAATGGCAGAGTTCCTGGCGGACATCGAACTCCATCCGCCCCAGATCCCGGTGATCTCCAATACTACCCGGAAACCTTACCCGGATGACCCCGAAGCCATCCGGCAGATCTTGCTGGATCACCTGGAGAATCCGGTCCATTGGCAGCAAAATGTCGAAACCCTGTGGCATGACTATGGAGTGCGCACCTTTGTGGAGGTAGGACCGAAAAACACCCTGAGCAACCTCATTGCCGATACTTTTGAGGCAGCCCGGTGTATCCATACCTCTTTACCCGAAAATGAGGCGTATGCTTTCCGGGCGGCGGCGGCTCAGCTCTATGCC
>Ga0066636_10002539_pt1 | contig 11625 bp, 9 predicted proteins | sample CryGeyCG2014_080_2_FD_62736 | JGI IMG/M metagenome (GOLD analysis project Ga0066636, IMG submission 62736) | Groundwater microbial communities from aquifer - Crystal Geyser CG07_land_8/20/14_0.80 | ecosystem: Environmental > Aquatic > Deep subsurface > Groundwater | place: USA: Utah: Grand...
CTGGTCGCTGACCGTCTGTGCGTACATCGGCACGCAGAGAAGAGCTAGAATCGTTGCACAAATCATGAAGCGTTTCATTTCGTCCCTCCGTAATCGGTTCAACGAAGATTGCGCGCCTTCAACACCTCGGACGCCACATCCGGTACGTTCGAAACTACTCCGTCAGTGCCAAGATCAAGCGCCATGTTGATGTGCTCCGGGGTATCAAGGCCGTACACAATGACCTTCAGGCCATTGTCCTGTGCGTTCTTCACAATCCGTTCCGACGCTTCACGGCGGCTGCAGATGAACGCTTCTGCCCCCGCCAGCCGCGCCAGCTCTGCCGGTTTCTTCCCCATGTCGCGCGGAAACGCGTAAAGGACACCGGTCTCTATCGCTGGAAAAAGGCTCTTCATTCGCCCGACGGCCCCATGGTGAAACGACGAGACAAGCACACGCGTTTCGAGATGCCGCCGCACGATGAGTTCGCCGAGCAGCCGTTCGATGAGATCGACGCCATCGCGCACCGCGTCGGATTTTATCTCAACATTGACCAGCGTCGGCTCCGGAAGCGCATCGAACACTTCGGCGAGCTCCGGGATGCGCTCCTCTCCGAACGAATGCGCAAACCACGAGCCGGCATCCAACTGCTTCAGCGCAGCGAGAGTGTGGTCACGGACTGCACCGTGGCCGTTCGTGGTCCGCTCGAGTGTGGCATCGTGAATAACAACGATGTGCCTGTCCTTCGAAAGGTGGACGTCGAGCTCGACCATGTCCACCGGCACTTCCAGTGCAAGTCTGAAGGACACGAGCGTGTTCTCCGGCGCTTTTGACGGGAAGCCGCGGTGACCGATGAGAAGAACCCGCTTCTCCGCCTTCGGAGCACCTTCCGTCATTTCCGTCCATCCACCGGCAACCCGCGGAGGATCGAGCTGATCCGCTCGCGGACCACTTCAATCGAACCGAGTCCATCCACGGATTTCAGCAGCCCCTGCGCGGCATAATGGTCCCGGACGGGAGCCGTTGACTGCTGGTAAACCGCAAGCCGGTTCCTCACAACCTCCGGCCTGTCATCATCACGCTGGTACAGCTCGCCGCCGCACTTCGGGCATGCACCGCCGGGAGCCCGTGAAAGATCGCCGTTTGTCAGGATTGCACCGCACTTCCGGCACGTGAGCCGGCCGCTCAGCCGGCGGACAATCTCATTCTCGTCAGCTTGAAGATCAATCACTGCATCGAGCTTGATACCGATCTCTCGCAGGATTCCATCAAGTGTCTGGGCCTGCGGGACAGTCCTGGGAAAGCCGTCGAGAATGAACCCGCCCGCACATCTCGACGATGCGAGGACTTCGCGGACGATCCCGATCATGACACTGTCAGGCACGAGCTCACCACGGTTCATGTATGCCTTTGCCTCGACACCAAGCGGGGTTTTCTCACAAATCGCCTCGCGAAGGATGTCGCCTGTGGAGATCTGGAAAATGTTATGCTCGTCAACGATGAACTTTGCCTGTGTTCCTTTGCCCACACCCGGCGGGCCGAAGAGTATGACTCTCATGCAATCCTCATAGGAGTAGATCCGGCCACGGTTGACATGAAAGAAGAAACGCAATCGGGTTTCAGTTCACACCCGCCGACAGGCCGCGCAAGCATCGCCCTTTCGAGAGACCGATTCGCACAAGCGGCGGTTGTGTCCTTATTCTTGGTCTTTTCCTTTGTCACAATTTCTATTCGCGCAACTTTCGTGCCGTTCTCGCATCATCCGTGATTACTTCTGCCTCCTACTGTTGATGCATTGACGAGAGCCGGGCTATCGCGTTGCGCGCCGCGCGCTTCACGCGGCCGTCAAGCTCCGTCCTTTCCGATTCCTCAAGCGGGTGCAGTGCCCTCGTGTCCCCGGCGGCAGCGAGTGCATCCATCGCCGCCGTTCGCACCCAGATGTACGGGTCACGAAGCAGCGCGATGAGCCGGTCGATGATCTCCTCCGACTTTTCACCGTAGCGTCCAATGCGTTGAACAGCGAGAATGCGGAGTCCGTTGGGCTTTCCGTATCCCGTATAAGACTCCAAAATAGGCAAAACCCGCGGATCATGCAATTCAGCGAGACCGTTCAGCGCAGCAGTACGAATCACGTCAGAGTACGAATCGCGTGAGAGTCCCTCCGACAGAATCTCGAATGCATGTGTGAAATCCGCCTTCGCGAATGACTCCAGCGCGCTTGCAGCGACGTAGTAGCTTGAGTCGTTCTCGAACGCGCCGCGCAGCACTTCGATCACGTCGGACCCGCGGAACTCTCCGAGCGCAGAGAGCGCGGCACGCCGAACCTGTGACGAGGAATCGCGGGCCGCGCGGAAAAGAGCGTCTTTCGCCGCAGGGAGCGGCGTGAGCTTCGCAAGCCCACGGCACGCTTCGACACGAACCGCTGCGAACAGATCACCGGTCGCAGAGGAGACGAGTGCGTCGACTGCTTCCTTCTCCTGCTTCGGCGAGAGATTCCTTGAGAGGGTGCGAATCGCTTCCACCCGTTCAAGCGGCGTCCCGTGCGCCCGTTGGTAGAGCCATTCGTCCTTCGATTTTTCAAACGTCAGCTTCTTAAGAATCCAGTCCCCTTTGTCGAAGATCACATTGCGCGGCTTTGAGGAACACGGGAACGTGAATTCCTCCTCTTCCCTACTCACCGTGATCTGGCGGACGACCGGCCCCGTTTCCTTTGTCACTTCGACGTCGACCGGCATGGTGAAAAGGGGTGTCCCATCGTCGACCCGCTGAACCTGCCGGACCACGAGGTGAAGCTTCTTCTCGCTCGGATCCCACCGTTTTGTGACGTCGTACTCCGGATACCCCGCCCTGTAGAGCCACTCATCGAAGAACCACCAGAGGTTTTCCCCTGTCGCCTCTTCAACCGCAAGCTTTAGATCGTTCGTTTCAACATTCCGGAATGCGTGCGCACGCGCGTAGCACCTGAGGGACTTCCAGAAAAGCTCGTCACCGAGGACGAAGCGGAGCATGTGGAGGACGGACGCCCCCTTCTGATAGATCTGAAGGCCAAAAACATCGGTCGGGTCCGTGTACCCGCGCCAGACGACAGGCCTCCGGTTGCTGCCGGCATCGCCGGTGATGACACTCCTCATGATGCCGGCCACTTGCTGTTGGAAGGCGTCCTCACCGGACTCCTCCTCCGTCCAGAGGGCACCGAAGTAGGTTGCAAACCCTTCATTCAACCAGGCGCTGGCCCAGTCGCAGCATGTGAGAAGGTCCCCCCACCACTGGTGCGCAAGCTCGTGAGCGACGAGCCCCTCGCTGTTGACATCCAGCTGTGCACGCCCGTCGTGGATCGTCCCGTCGGTAAGCGTGGTTGCCGACACGTTCTCCATTCCTCCGTAGACGAAATCATGAACGATGGTCTGGTCGTACTTCGCCCAGGGATAGTCGTACCCGATCGCGCGCGAGAAGAATCGTATCATGTCGGGTGTCTTCCGGAAGGATCGCGGCGCGTTTGCTGCGTCCGCCGGATAGACAATGTAGTCGACGGGGATCGAACAGCAGGAATCTCTCAGCACGATGTAGTCCCCCGCCGCGACTGAAATGAGGTACGAGGACACCGGTTTCTCGAGGAGCCAGTGGTAGGTCTTCGTCCGTGCTTCTCTGTTCTCCGCGGCACCGAGGAGCCGTCCGTTCGAGACGGCATACTGTGTATCAGGGACGGTGATGAACACCTCGCTCGTAGCCTTGTCGTTGGGATAGTCGTAGCAAGGGAACCAGAAATGGTTGTCGTCCACCGCCCCCTGTGACCAGACCTGCCATGGCTTGTCCGGATAGGCGGAGTCGGGCTGGATGAAATAGAGTCCCTTCCTCGGCTTCGCCCTGTACGAGACGATGACGCTGAGCGTGTCGGATGGTGTGTAGTCACGCCCGAGGTCAATGGCAAGGCTTTCCTCCGCGGGATCGTAGTCGAACGTCAGCGGTGTGCCTGCAGGCATGACAACCCTGTCGATCGTCATCTCGGCCGCATCGAGTACCAGGGATCTGAACTCGCTGCGGAGTGGGACGAACCGGATTGTAACGGAGCCCCTAACGTTGCGCATATGCTCATCCGGTTTCACATCAAGACGATAGTGGATGACGTGGTACGTGCGTGATCGCGCATGATGTCCGGGATCATCCCCGTAGGAGAATCCGGGCCGCGTGAAGAGAACCAGGCCTGTGAGGAAACCGGCAAAGAGCCGCACGATGCGATGACGCATGTTGACCCCTCTCTACAAGTTCCAAGTTTTCGATTAGAGTGCCGCTTTCCGCTTTTCTGTCACCGCGAGTTGACCGCAGGCGGCGTTGATATCCTCGCCGGCGCTTGCGCGAATCATGACGGTGAGTCCCGCCGAGCGAAGCCTCTCCGCGAAGCGTTCGATTCTCTCCGGCGGAGTGGTTTGGAGCGCCGCGGCAAACCCCGTGACACCCGCAAAGTCAATCGGATGGAACGGAATCAAGTTCACTTTGCTCGGCACGCTCCGTGAGAATGCACCGAGGGTGCGCGCATCCTCCTCGCGGTCGTTGATCCCCTTGAGCATAATGTACTCGAGGGTGACTCTCCGGCGGGTGCGGCGGTAGTACTCCTGCAGTGCATCACGAAGAGCCTCAACCGAGTATTTTCGGCCGATCGGCATGAGGCGGCCACGGACTGCGTTGTCGGCACTGTGGAACGAAAGTGCGAGCTTGACCTTGACCGATTCCCCCGCCAGCCGGATGATCCGATCGGGGTAGCCAACGGTGGAGACGGTGATATGCCTGGCGCTGATTTCCAGCCCGCCCTCGGTGGTGAGTATGGCGGCAGATTTCACCACATTGTCGTAGTTGAGGAGCGGTTCTCCCATCCCCATGTAGACAACGTTTGTGATGTGCCTGCCGGCAACCCGTTCAGCCGCCAGGATCTGTTGAACGATTTCCCCGGCAGTGAGGTTCCGGTGGAATCCCATCGTCCCGGTGGCACAGAAACTGCAGCCGAGCGGGCATCCCACCTGCGTGCTCACGCAGAGTGTGAGGCGCCGCCCTTCCTCAGGCTCACCGTCGTCGGCCGGGGCAGCGGGCCAGAAGGCGGAATGCGGCGGGATGATGACGCTCTCGATGCGGTAGAGATCGGGGAGCTCAAAGAGGAGCTTCGTCGTCGAATCAGTAGCGCTCCTGAACGAAGTGACGAGCGGCAGGCCCGAGAGGCGGGCAGTGTGCTCCAGCTTCTCGCGGAATTGCCGGGGGAGGTTTCTCATCTCATCGAAGGAGGGAGTGCGGTGGGCATAGACCCAGGAGAAAAGCTGCCGACCCCGATACCGGGGCTCGCCCAACTCTTCACTCAACTCCTCCATCTCGTCGAGCCCAAGGCCGACCAGATCGATCTGCGCAGCCGACTTCATCAATTGAAATCTATGAAAACACGCTCTGCAGCGCAAGGGGTGCCGTCCGCAGCCTTGATTCGGAGGCCCTTTTTTCGTAAGATGTTCGTTGTGCCGTCGCGGGACTTCCTCCCTGCACAGAGCAGCCGCGAAGGAAGTGATGAGGTTGGCGCTCACCGCCCCCTGATCGACCGGAACAGTCTTCTACTCCTACAGATCGACGAGGATTCGGGATGAGTCTTCTTGTTGTCGGATCGCTTGCGCTGGATGATATCGAAACCCCCTTCGGGCGGGCCACGGCGGCACCGGGCGGCTCTGCGGTCTATGTCTCTCTTGCAGCAAGCTATTTTGACACGCCGGTCCGCATCGTAGGCGTTATTGGCGAGGACTTCCCGAGAGAAGGACTCGCCGAGCTTGAGGAGCGGCAGGTCGATCTTGAAGGGCTTCAGGTCGTACAGGGGGGCCGCACATTCCGATGGCACGGCCGGTACCACTACGACCTCAACGTGCGGGACACGATCAAGACCGAGCTGAACGTTTTCGAGTCCTTCGATCCGGTCATCCCTCCGACGTACCGGAAAACCCCATACGTTTGCCTCGGAAACATCGACCCGGTCCTGCAGTTGAAGGTCCTCGACCAGATTGAGAAGCCGCGGCTCGTCCTCGGCGACACGATGAACTTCTGGATCGAGAGGAAGCGGGACGAGTTGCTTGAAACTCTGAAGCGGATGGATGTCCTTGTTGTCAACGAGTCGGAGGCGCGACTTCTTACGAAGGAACCGAACCTCATCAAGGCGGCAAAGATCATGATGGGGTTCGGCCCATCCATCGTCATCGTGAAAAAGGGCGAACACGGCGCCCTCCTCGTGACCGAGTCGACGATCTTCTCCGCACCGGCGTACCCGCTCGAGAACATCCACGATCCCACCGGCGCAGGCGATTCGTTCGCCGGAGGGTTCATCGGATGGCTGGCGAGAACCGACGACCTCTCAGACGAGAACTTGAAGCGCGCCGTCATCTACGGGAGCACAATGGCCTCGTTCTGCGTGGAGGAGTTCGGGATCGCCGGTTTGCAGGACCTGAGCTATCTGAAAGTGCAGGATCGGTTCCGCGAGTTTCGCGAGCTGTCCCGTTTTGACGAGGTTGAAATCGCGTGATGCTGCGCGCGCTTACCTGGACCGGAACTTCTCTTCGCTACATCGACCAGACAAAACTCCCGCTCGAAGAATCCGTCATTGAGACTACAGATTACCGCGATGTGGTGCAGGCGATCAAGCGACTCGCCATCCGCGGTGCCCCCGCCATCGGCGTTGCAGGTGCATTTGCCGCCGCACTCGCCGCTCGGGAATTCGCCTGTCTTTCCAGTGTGTACTTCACGGCCGAACTTAAGAAGGTGGTCGACGATATCCGCACGGCACGGCCTACAGCGGTCAACCTTCGGTGGGCACTCGACCGGATGTGCCTCGTCCTCTCGAGCAGCTCGAATGAACCCCCGGAGCTCATTGCTGAAAGAATGGTGCAGAGAGCACAGGAGATACTCCACGATGATGAAGAGCGATGTCGTGCAATCGGTGAGAACGGCGCGCCTCTTTTGAAGGACGGATGGGACATTCTTACACACTGCAATACCGGCGCACTCGCAACCGCCGGAGACGGCACGGCGCTCAACGTGATTCGGACGGCGGCTGAGCGCGGGAAGCATCTCCACGTCTTCGTCGATGAGACGCGGCCGCTTCTGCAAGGCGCACGCCTTACAACGTGGGAATTGAGAAGACTAAGCATCCCGCATACGCTGATAACAGACGGGATGGGCGCTTTTCTCATGCAACAGGGGCGCGTGAATGCCGTGATAGTCGGGGCAGACCGGATCGCGATGAACGGAGACACGGTGAACAAGGTCGGAACATATTCGGTGGCGCTCGCGGCCCTTTATCATCGGATCCCTTTCTTTGTTGCGGCACCCCTCACCACCGTCGATGCATCCGCTGCAAGCGGAAAGGAGATACCGATCGAGGAGCGGGGAGCGGATGAGATCACGACCATTCGTAACGGCTCCTGCGGCGTTGCAGTGGCGCCCAAGGGAACGGCGGTCTATGCGCCTGCGTTCGACATGACACCGGCGGACCTCATCACTGCGATCATCACGGACGGCGGCGTTGTCCATCCGCCTTACGAGGAGTCGTTAAGGAAGCTCATGGAAGACGAAAAGGGCGATTCGTGAATCGCCCCTACGATCAGACCATGTGTTTTGACATGAAGACAGCGGCACATGTGTCTTAGTCTCTTTGTGACATAGAATCCTTACACGCGTCTTTTTCGCGGTTTCTTCCGCGTCATCCGCGCTTGCGTTTTCGTCTTTTGCCCTTAGATCCGTATTCGTGCCTTCTCGTGGTTTCTTTCGTGTCATTCGTCGTTGCATTCTATTCGTGGTTCTCATGCCGCTTGTGAAGACAGAGGCAATCGTTCTCAGGACAATGAACTACCGCGAGACGAGCAAGATTGCCACCCTCTACACGCGCGACTACGGGAAGATCCGAGTCCTGGCAAAGGGGATCCGCAGACAGAAAGGAGGATACGGAGGGGCGTCGCTCGACGCGCTGACGTGCGACACGATCGTCTTCTCTTACCGGGAAGGGCGGAGCCTCCTGACTCTCGCGCAGGCCGACATCCTTGACCCGTATCTCTCCCTGAAAGAAAGCTACGAGGCAATATCGACGGCATGGCAGATCATCGAGCTCGTCGATCGTTCCCTTCACGACGGGGAGCCGAACCTGAGACTCTACGAACTCCTTCGAGAAGCCCTAGCCCAGCTCAAGTGTGAGCGTACCCATTTTGAGCCAGTGTTGTTCGCATTCGAGATCGCATTTGCCGAATCGCTCGGGTTTGCCCTTCAGTTCGAGGGCTGCATCCACTGCGGCGAGCCGCTCCGCTTCGGTGGAGGGAAGCCAGGAGGGTTTATCTTTAGTCCGGTCCTCGGAGGCTTCACGGGGCCGGAATGTTCCAGCGAGCACGCCGCCGGTACGAAAGTCTCCCCGGGGGCGGTACGTTCACTTCAGCATCTCAAGGAAGAAGGAGTCGCGGCGGCGCACATCCGCTTCACCCTGCCGGTCTCAAACGAGATTGACGCACTGCTTTCCCATTTCCTTCGCTACCACGTCGACGAGCTCGACCGGCCCCCTGCCTCGAAGCAGAGGCGAAAAAACTCCGCCGCCGGATCCGCGTCCCAGGATTTGCACATGAGGAGATAGATCACATGCACCTTACAAAGAGATCGTTGCTTACTGGAGTTCTTCTTGTGGGCATCGGAATTGTTTTCGGTGTCTTGCTCGTGACGAACTTCCGAGGGGTCGATTCCGGTTTTGCTGGAAGCGACGTCCGGCTCGGCGCAGACCCATCCACGCTCGGGAGCCTGGGCGACACACCGCTGGGCGAGGGACGTTTCATCGCGGTCGCAAAGGCCGTTACCCCCGCCGTGGTGAGCGTGCGCGTGACGACCCGGCCGCAGGAGAGGCCCCGCGGTTTCGAGTGGTTTTTCCATTTCGAGGTCCCGAAACCGAAGCCGCAGGAAGGGAGCGGCTCCGGCGTCATCGTCACGACCGGCGGCTACATCCTCACGAACAATCACGTCGTCACGGACGCGGACCGGGACAAGATCACCGTGGTCTTGTATGACAAACGCCAGTTGAAGGCCAGGCTGATCGGGACAGACCCTTTGACGGACCTGGCTGTCATCAAAATCGATGCGTCCGGCTTGCCGGCGGCGGTCCTGGGGAACTCTGACTCACTCCGTGTTGGGCAGTGGGTCCTCGCCATAGGGAACCCCTTTAACCTCTACTCCACTGTCACGCACGGGATCGTCAGTGCTCTCGCCCGCGGCAACCTCGGCGTGATCGGGGACGATCAGGGCTACGGGGTCGAGGACTTCATCCAGACAGATGCTGCGATCAATCCGGGTAACAGCGGCGGGGCTCTCGTGAACCTCCGGGGAGAAGTGATTGGGGTCAACAGCGCGATCGCAACGACGACATACGGGTTCCAGGGGTACGGCTTTGCCATCCCGATCAACCTTGCGAAGAGCGTCGCGGAGGAGCTGATCCGGTCAGGCAAGGTAAGCCGCGGTTACATCGGGGTGCAGATCCAGCCGGTCGACGGAGTCATGGCAAAATCACTTGGCCTCGAGAAGCCGCAGGGAGTTCTCGTTTACCGGCTCGTCGAAGGAGGTTCGGCAAAGGCCGCCGGGCTCCGTGAGGGGGATGTGATCCTCAAGGTTGACGGGAAGCCTGTGAACGAACCGAACGAGCTGCAGGCCTATGTTTCCACAAAGCGTCCCGGCGACCGGGTTACAGTAACCGTCTACCGCGATGGAAAGAGATTCGACCGGGAGGTCACGCTCCGCGCGCGGAAGGGACCGGATGATACAGCGCAATCATCCGGCGAAGAAAGCGGCGGGGTACAACCGGACCGGCCGGGATCCAATAACGCTTCGTTTTCGGAACTCGGCTTCGGGATCAGCTTGCTGAGCGGATCAATGCGTTCGAGCCGGAGTGTCAACCACGGTGTCCTTGTAACGGAAGTCGATCCCTCGGGTCCCGCCGCACGGCGCGGGCTCAGGGAGGGGGATATCATCCTCGAGATGGACCGGCAAGCAGTGACGTCCGTCGCCGATGCGGAGAGGATCCTGATAGGGAAGAGGTCAGGAAGCGCAACGATGCTCCGCGTGAAGGGGACGGACAACTCCACGCGGCTTGTGTTCATCGAGATCCCGTAGAACTCATTGAAGAGGGAGAGACCACATGCTCCGCTACCTTACTGCAGGTGAATCGCACGGCAGGGCGCTGGCCGGAATCGTTGAGGGTGTGCCAGCCGGACTCGAGATCTCCGCGGATTACATCAGCCATCAGCTCCGGCGGCGGCAGCAAGGGTACGGCCGTGGAGCGCGGATGAATATCGAGCAGGATGAAGTGGAGATCCTCTCGGGCGTCCGGTTCGGAGTGACAACCGGTGCACCCATTACGCTCGTTGTGCGGAACCGCGACTGGGAATCGGAGGCGAGCGGCTGGAGGGAGATCCTCGCCGTCGAAGGACCGCCATCAAGAGGGCTCGCTATCCCGACCGTCTCCATCCCACGCCCGGGGCATGCCGACCTCGCTGGCGCCATGAAGTACAGGTACAATGATCTGCGCAACAGCATCGAGCGTTCGAGCGCACGTGAAACGGCAATGCGTGTCGCCGTCGGGAGCATCGCACGGAAGCTTCTCGAGACCTTCGGTATGTATATCGGAAGCCACGTCCTCTCCATCGGCAGGGCGGCATACACCCCGGCAGCGGCCAAGTCGTTGCAGAAGAGACTGAAGTCCTTTCTCAGGGCCTCGTGTGGGGCATACAAAATCACGGAGCGGGCGGATGATTCGGAGGTCCGCATCATCGATGAACGGGTCGCCGCACGAGCGGTGGCAGAAATCCGGAGTGCAAAGAAGCTTGGTGACACGGTCGGCGGAATCTTCGAAGTGATCGTGAGCGGCGTGCCGGACGGGCTCGGGACCTTCGTCCACTGGGACCGGCGGCTCGACGGACTTCTCGGCCAGGCTGTCCTGTCCATCCCCGCCGTGAAAGGGGTCGAAATAGGCGAAGCATTTGAGAACGCTCACCGCTTCGGCTCCGCCGTCCACGACGAGATTTTCATCGACCGCAAGGGCAAAGTCTTCCGAAAGACGAACCGTGCTGGAGGCCTTGAAGGGGGAATCTCCAACGGCGAGCTCATCATCCTGCGCGGAGCCATGAAGCCCATCCCCACGCTCATGCGGCCGCTCCACAGCATCGACCTGAAGACGGGGAGGGGCGTCGAAGCGCGGCGCGAGCGATCGGACTTGTGCGCCGTCCCGGCGGCAGCGGTGGTAGCCGAATCAGTGGTCGCCCCGGTGATTGGGAATGCATTCCTCGAGAAGTGCGGAGGGGATTCGGTCGAGGAGATCCGGGGGCACGTCGGGGGAGGGGTAACGAAGCCATTTGCTTGACAGAGTGGAGGGAATTTCCTATTTTGATAATGTATTGTGCCGTTTTGTGTTTGTTCTCCTACGGCGGCCACCAACCACGTTTCGCCGTCTACAGGGTGAGACATGAATGGGAAAGAGACACAACCCCCCCGGTAGAAGGCGGTCCGAGGAATGGCAAAGGCGGGTAGAATCAGATGGCACGACGAAAGTATACCTTAGGATTCTGTACGTTTTGCGGCCGGGAGGCTCGCATGGAGTTTGTCGGGGAGATG
>Ga0066636_10002552_pt1 | contig 11608 bp, 8 predicted proteins | sample CryGeyCG2014_080_2_FD_62736 | JGI IMG/M metagenome (GOLD analysis project Ga0066636, IMG submission 62736) | Groundwater microbial communities from aquifer - Crystal Geyser CG07_land_8/20/14_0.80 | ecosystem: Environmental > Aquatic > Deep subsurface > Groundwater | place: USA: Utah: Grand...
GATATAGTTTCCGGAAAGGTAATTTCCGTGGATGCTTCGAGTTCAATGATAATCATAGAACAAGCCGCGGTTGCAGAAGGCAAGATAGCGGAGACTACAGAAGTTGAAGTTATGCCGGATACAAAAATATCCAAAGCAGGAGTAGAGAGCAAGATCCAGGATATTCAGGCCGGAGATATGCTGAAAGCCGAGTATAAAACAGACGAAGCCGGAATGAAGAAGGTTGCAACTATAACGATTAAATAATTATGCGCTTTAAAAGTTATAATAGACCCCAAGTAAATTTTACTTGGGGTCTATTGTTTTTATGAGGTATAATTGATCTAACAATGGATCAAAGATGTCCCCGTAGCTCAATCTGGATAGGGCACCGGCCTCCGAAGCCGGCTATGGCAGTTCGAATCTGCCCGGGGACACCACTTCTTTAATTCGCCCGAGCTATACAGTCCCGAGGCGCAATCGCTTGAAGTGAGCGCCGAGAGGCAATTGCTACCCTCTAAAAGATAGAGATTAGAAGCTTAAGGCCTATGATCGCAATAGTGATCATAGGCCTTTTTATCTGGCTGGCGTAAGAATCCGAAAATAATCCTTGACAACATAATTAAAGTATGATATATTTTTAGTGTGAGCTATAAAATTATGGTGAGTGAAATGGAAGTCAAAGAATATTCATTGCGCGAGAAAAAACACGCCAAGACAAAAATCGTGATAATGAATGCCTTTATGGAACGGTTAAAGCACAACCGCTTTGATGGCATCTCTATTAAAGAGGTATGTAAAGATATCGAAGTTGCTGAAGGCACATTTTTTAACTATTTTCCCGAAAAGATAGATGTTATAGGTTATTACCTATATTTGGCCACATTAAAAATAATTTGGGAAGCTCAAGAAGATGCTCCTGCAGGAAAATATCTCCCTTTAATCAATTCCGTCTTCAGTCATCTGTCGGATGAATTTAATAATAACAACGCTGCTTATCAAATTATTTCCGTGTTGCTTGTTCAGAGCCAGAGACCTAGAAAAATGGCTATTTCTGATCTCGAAAAAAGATTGGCTTTTCCAAATTGTGAAGGTATCGAAAAAATACCATCTGTGATCCTGGATGAGTGGCTTAAAGAGCAGGTTATCTTAGGGCTGAACAATGGCGAGTTGCCGCCAAAGACTAATGTGGAAGATGTAGTTGTTTCTTTGATGACAATTATAATCGGAACATTGTTAGTAGTACGGTTCAACAATAGTAATAGCCGCGACTATCACTATATGCGTCAGTTGAAGGCGTTATGGCGAGAGCTGGGAGCAAATGGTAATGACAAGCGAGTAAGGGGATGAAGGGCATCATATTTCAGAAAGGATATTGTTTTATGCGGAATTTGTCGGGAATAAAGTGGATATTGATTCTTACTGCTGGTCTGCTTCTGGCTGGGTGTGGTCCACGTGGTCCTCAGGGGCCGCAACAGAAGCCAGCGGAGGTTGGTGTGGTGACTATACAGACAGAACGCGTGGTATTGACTAGAGAGTTACCTGGCCGAACAACAGCCTTCCGAATGTCGGATATTCGGCCCCAGGTCAGCGGGCTCATTTTGAAACGGGTTTTTGAAGAGGGGGCCCTTGTTCAGGCAGGGGATGTGCTGTATCAGATCGATCCTGCCCAGTACCAAGCGGCCTATGATCAGGCCAAGGCTGCAGTGGCCATGATCGAGGCTAATCTCCCAGCCGTTCGTTTACGAGAAGAACGCTTCAAACAACTTATCGCGAGCAATGCGGTCAGTCTGCAGGATTATGATAATACACTTGCGGTGCTGCGCCAGACAGAGGCCCAGTTGGAATCCGGAAAGGCGGCTCTGGAAGCGGCGAGGATCAATTTATCTTACACTCCGATTAAGGCCCCTATATCCGGACGCACCGGCCGGTCTAGCGTGACAGAAGGCGCGATGGTGACAGCGTACCAGCCTGTCCCATTGGCCACTGTGCAACAGCTGGATCCTATATATGTGGACGTGTCGCAGTCGACAGCAGAATTGCTGAGACTTCAGAAGTATATGACAGACGGAAAATTAAGCTCTGAAAGTGCGAGCCGAAACAAGGTTACAATTATCCTGGAGGATGGTACTCCGTATTCGCTGGAAGGAACGCTGGAATTCCGCGATATTACGGTAAACCCGGCTACTGGTTCCGTTATTCTTAGGATAACGGTTCCGAATCCGGACAGCGTGCTCCTGCCGGGCATGTTCGTCCGCGCGGTGCTTGAGGAAGGCGTTATTGAACAAGCTATTATGGTTCCACAACCGGGCGTCAGCCGAGATCAAAAAGGGATGCCTTTTGCTTGGGTGGTGGATGAATCCAGAAATGCGGCGATACGAATGCTTACGGTCGAGCGCGCTATCCGTGACAAATGGCTCGTTTCGTCAGGCCTTGCCGCCGGCGACCGGGTCATTGTCGAGGGAATGCAGCGTATGCGGCCCGGCATTCCCGTGACTGTTACCGCGGCAAAAGTGGATTAACGGAGGTATTGTATGTTGTCGAAATTTTTCCTGAAGCACCCGGTCTTCACCTGGGTTATCGCCATCATCATGATGGCGCTGGGCGCGATGGCCATTTATAACCTGCCCATTTCTCAGTATCCACCGATAGCGCCGCCTTCTATTTCCATTTCTGCATCCTACCCCGGAGCATCGGCGGAAACGGTGGAGAACAGCATTACCCAGATCATTGAACAGAAGATGACGGGCTTTGATGACCTGCTGTATCTTTCCGGTACGAGCGATTCGGCCGGCTCTTCTCGCTTGGAGTTGACCTTTAAGCCGGGAACCAACCCGGATCTAGCCTGGTCCAAGGTGCAGAACAAGCTCCAGCTAGCAATGCCCAGCCTTCCGGATGTTGTCCAGCGCTCAGGCGTCATGGTCAACAAATCCACGAGGAACTACTTGATCATCGTTGGCCTGATCTCTGAAGACGGCAGTATGGAAGGCAGAGATTTACAGGATTATGCCCTATCCAATCTGGAAAAGGTACTGGCGCGTGTGCCCGGGGTCGGCGAGGTCGAAGCCTTCGGATCAGGGTATGCGATGCGTCTCTGGCTGAACCCCGATAAACTTACCGATTACAGTATGACCGTGGAAGACGTGATCTTGGCGCTGAAGACCTACAACGTGGAAGTTTCCGCCGGACAGTTAGGCGGAGCGCCAGCGGTGGAGGGCCAGCGGCTTAATGTTTCCATTATCGTCCAGAACCTCTTGCAGACGCCGGAGGAGTTCTCCTCGATCCCTCTGCGCATCGGTCAGGATGGGTCCATCGTACGGATCAAGGATGTGGGCAGGGCTGAACTAGGGACCGATATCTACGATATTAAGGCTTTCTGCAACGGTAAACCGGCCGCCGCTTTGGCGATCAGGCAGGCACCCGGCGCAAACGCGCTGGATACGGCCAGAGCGGTCAAGAACAAGCTTAAAGAGATGAGCAACTATTTCCCGAAAGGGATGAAGATCATTTACCCTTACGATACCACTCCTTTCATAGAGGTATCCATACATGAGGTTATCAAGACTCTGTTCGAGGCGATCTTGCTGGTGTTTCTCATCATGTGGATGTTCATGGGGAACATTCGCGCTACACTGATCCCAACTATCGCCGTACCGGTTGTTCTTTTAGGTACCTTTGCTGTGCTTGGATTTTTCGGATACAGCATTAATATGCTGACCATGTTCGCCATGGTGCTGGCCATCGGGTTGTTGGTCGATGATGCCATTGTGGTGGTAGAGAACGTGGAACGTATCATGACTGAGGAGGGGCTTTCACCCGAGGAGGCTACAGCCAAATCCATGAAACAGATAACCCCCGCCCTGATCGGCATCGGGCTGGTGTTAGCATCAGTGTTTGGTCCGATGGCATTTTTCGGCGGCTCTACAGGGGTTATTTACCGGCAGTTCTCGTTGACCATCGCCGCGGCGATGCTTCTTTCAGTGGTTGTGGCCCTGATCCTGACGCCTGTGCTATGCGCTTTCATGCTTAAGCCTGTGGTCAAGGGCCATGAGGCTGCGGAAACCGCAAACAAGCTACTGCGCCCGTTCTTTCTGTGGTTTGACCGCGTATTTTTCCGGTTTCGCGACGGGTATGTGCGGCTGGTTGGCCATGCGTTGTCCCGGCGGCTGCGTTATCTGGCGGCGTTCGTCGTGATCGTGGCCGGACTAGCATTTCTTTTTATGCGTATGCCGACTAGTTATCTCCCGGATGAGGATCAGGGGATGCTTTTAGCTCAGATCATCTTGCCGACAGGGTCTACTATTGAGCAGACCCTAGCTGTTTCGGATGAAGTTCAGAAGTATTTTAATGAGAAGGAAAAAGAAACGGTTGAAGCCTGCATGTCGATTTCGGGAGTTGGTTTTTCCGGAAGAGCGCAGAATAATGGTATGATATTTGTTAAGCTGAAGGATTGGAAAATGCGCAGCCGGGCGGACCGGCGGGTAAAAGCCATTGCCAATCGGGCCATGAGGGCATTCTCCAGTAACAATAAGGCCCTTGTTTTTGCCTTTCCTCCTCCTTCTGTTGTCGAGTTGGGCAATGCTAGTGGCGTGGATTTCCAGTTGGTGGACCGCGGAGGCCTTGGCCACTCTGCTTTGATCAATGCCCGTAACCAGTTGCTTGGTATGGCGGCCAAGGACCGGAGGCTGATAAATGTTCGCCCCAACGGCATGGAAGACGTGCCGGAATTCAGGATAGATGTGGATTGGGAAAAGGCCGGCACGCTGGGTCTTCCCATCAGTTCGATCCACAGCACAATTTCAGCTGCCTTCGGCAGCGCCTACGTCAACAACTTCATCCAGGGCGGACGCGTGAAACGCGTTTTCGTTCAGGCCGACGCCCCTTACCGTAGCCTGCCTTCGGACCTCGATAAACTCTACGTGCGTAACACCTCAGGGAAGATGGTTCCATTTGCTTCGTTTGCATCCACCCGCTGGACGACAGGCGCACCCCGCTTGGAGCGTTTCAACGGTTTTCCGTCGGTGAATATCTGGGGCGAACCTGCGCCGGGTCGAAGTTCCGGCGAGGCGATGCAAGCCATGGAGGAGATCGTTTCGAAACTTCCGCAGGGCTTCGGCTATGACTGGACCGGATTATCATACCAGGAGCGGCAGTCGTCTTCCCAGACCGGTTTACTTTATACTTTTTCGATCTTCGTGATCTTCCTTTGCCTGGCGGCTCTTTACGAAAGTTGGCCTATTCCCATCGCGATTCTGTTGGTCCTGCCTCTCGGGGCTGTAGGTGGGGCGATCGCTTCGACACTACGGGGTCTGTCCAATGACGTCTATTTTCAGATCGGATTATTGACTACCCTGGGTTTGACTACAAAGAACGCTATCCTTATTGTTCAGTTTGCCAAGGCAGGAGTACAAGAAGGTATGGGGTTGGTCGAGGCTGCCTTGGAAGGTACAAGACTGCGGTTCCGGCCCATCATTATGACCTCGCTGGCCTTCGGGTTCGGCGTTCTACCCCTGGCATTGAGTAGAGGTGCGGGCGCTGGCGCTATGAACGCCATCGGTACGTCGGTGCTGGGAGGAATGATAACCGGCACTTTGCTCGTGGTCTTATTTGCGCCTCTTTTCTATGTGTTGATCGAGAGTACCCTCGGAAAACGAAATGGGCATGATGCAGACAGGAACACAAAAAGAAGGGCGGCAAAGAGAGCCTCATCAATATGAATAAGACACAAATACTTTCACTTGTTGGAATAATCCTATTTTTGAATGGCTGCGCGATGATACCAAAATACACGCGGCCGGAGTCGCCGATCCCTACCGTCTTGCCGAGCGAGGGGGCATATATGGACGGCCGGTCCCCGGAAGAAGTCCGATCTGTCACAGGCCTCAGGTGGCATGAAATTTTTCCGGATAAAAATCTTCAGACGGTCATTGAGATATCACTCGCGAACAATCGCGACCTGCGGATCGCAGTACTTAACGTGGAACGTGCACGCTCCCTTTACGGCGTTAAGAAAGCAGAACTGTTTCCCGCTGTTTCGGTATCCGGCGCAGTGAGCAAGTCACGCATCCCTGCGGATCTTTCTACAACAGGAGAGGCGCTAATATATGAGGAAGATAGTGTTGATCTGGGGATCACATCATGGGAGATCGATCTGTTCGGCCGCATACGAAGCTTGAAAGACCAGGCGTTGCAGGAGTATCTGGGTTCTGAACAGGCTCAGCGCGGCGCGCAGACCGCCCTGATCAGTGAGGTGGCGCGCGTCTATCTCACCTTGGCAGCGGACCTTGAAAACCTCAAACTGGCACGTTCCGCGCTTGAGACACAGCGGAGTGTTTACGGGTTGATCCGGCAACAGTATGACAAAGGTATTGCCAACGAAGCTGATCTTCGCCGGTCGCAAACCCAGGTGGATGCAGCCAATAGAGATATTGCGTTCTATACGCAATTGGTGACTCAGGACCAAAATGCCTTAAATCTTCTTGCTGGCTGTTCGGTGCCCGAAGATCTTCTGCCGTCCGGATTGACAAGCGTCAGCCCGCTCAAAGATATTTCCCCAGGTTTATCATCAGAAGTACTTTTGCGCCGCCCGGACATTATGGCGGCAGAGCATCAGTTAAAAGTAGCTTATGCCCTTATCGGCGTAGCCAGGGCAGCTTTTTTTCCTCGGATCTCACTTACGACCGTAACAGGGACCGCCAGCTATGAGCTTTCAAGTCTTTTCAGCCCAGGAGCTAAAGCCTGGGGTTTGGCTTCTCAGGCGGCCATGCCGATTTTCGATACCCGTACCTTTGCCGCATACAGAATCAGCGAGGCTACGCGCAAAATATCTATTGCGCAATATGAAAAAACTATTCAGACGGCATTCAGGGAGGTATCCGATGCTCTTATCGCGCGTGAAATGGTGAATAAGCAAGTGGCGGCACAGGAGTCTATCGTTAATTCCGCGCAGAAGATCTACGAGCTTTCAGATCAACGTTACACCCAGGGAATTGACAGTTATCTTAGCGTGCTGGATGCCCAGCGATCCCTCTATGCGGCGCAGCAGGCTCTTACGTCTCTGCGTTTGGCTAAACTGGTCAATCAGGTGAGGCTTTACGCCGTGCTCGGCGGAGACGCGGAGTCGCAGGATACAGCTTCAAATACCAGTCGTCAGGTCCACAGGAAATGAGGATGCCAATAGGTTTTGATATTCACCCCAAAGGTTCTGACATAGAATAACCGAATTTTCTCGTTAATTGCCTTATCCAATCTTATAGTATATACTATGTAAATAGCGGGAGGTTCCCCCTCATGAAACACGAGAGGGACACTATTCTTCTTCGCCCTTCAGACGTACGTTATGGTAAGGGCTTCGAAGGAATGACATTTTCCGGAAGATATGCCAAGAGTTTTAGCATCAAAAAGGAGTGTTAGGCAATGAAAAAAACCGTTTTAGCTATATTATTTCTAATTGGGTTTTTTTTAGCAACTTCGTTTATAACCACTTCCAGTACGTCAGCAGGGGAAGAAGGTAATTCGAAGGCCCAGCTTCATCTAGGTAAATATTGGCAAAGCGTAAGAGAGCCTATTGTCCAGTGTTTTATATGCCCGCATAAATGCGTCTTAGATCTAGACCAGAGAGGAATATGCACTGTGCGGATAAATAAAGGCGGCAAGCTATATACCCTGGGTTACGGAAATCCTGTCGCGATCCATGTAGACCCGATAGAGAAAAAGCCGTTCTTTCATGTAGCCCCGGGAGAGCCCATATTCTCGTTAGCGGTAGCAGGATGCAATATGCGCTGCCTTTTCTGCCAGAATTGGCAGATATCGCAATCCAGGCCTGATGAAACGCAAAATTACAGCCTTTCACCGGAAGAAGTCGTGCAAAAGGCCATTGAAAATAAGTGCAGATTTATAGCGTACACCTATACCGAACCCACCGTATTTTATGAATATATGCTTGATATTTCAAAACTTGCCAGAGAAAAAGGCATAAAAAACACAATGCACACATGCGGATATATAAATCCAGAGCCTTTAAGAGAGTTGTTAAAATATATGGATGCGGTTAATGTTGACCTTAAAGGTTTCTCAGAGGAATTTTACGCCAAAATGGGATTATCGGTTGAATTAAAACCCGTTCTGGAAACGCTTAAAATTATTAAAGAAGAAGGGGTGTGGCTCGAGATAACGAATTTACTCATCCCTGGTTTTAACGATGACCCGCAAAAGATAAAAGAGATGTGCGCCTGGATAAGAGAGAATTTAGGTGACGAAGTGCCTCTGCACTTCAGCCGTTTTATGCCGTCTTATAAGCTTATGAACCTTCCGCCCACCCCGACAGAAAAGCTTGAAGAAGCTTACAACATAGCCAAAGGTGTGGGCTTGAAATATGTATACATAGGTAACGTGCCCGGGCATCAGGGTGAAAATACGTATTGCCCGAATTGCGGAAAGATAGTTGTCAAACGAATGGGATATCAGCTCCTGGAAAACAATATCAAGGACGGAAAGTGCGAATTTTGCGGTTATAAAATTGCGGGAAGTTGGACATATAATAGATAAAAATGTTTAATGCGGCCCTTACTTATTTACAGCTTTTTGGTATCGGAGTCGGTTTAGGATTGGCCGGGCCATGCCTTCTGGCTTGCGCGCCTGTTTTGATCACCTATATAGCGGGAAAACAAACAACATGGAAACGGGCATTAATTGATATATTTTATTTTTTGACCGGAAGATTTTTGGCGTATCTTGTGTTAGGATACCTGGCCGGCTTATCAGGGACGATTTTAAGGCAGTTCTGCAAAGCAGGCTTTATCCCGGTCGTTAAGGTATTTGGCGGCGTGATCATTGTATTCCTTGGGGCCTATGTCTGGCTGGGCTCGGAGCATTTTTCCCGGTTGTGCAAAGGCCGCTCAGGCTCTGCGTTTAACCTTGGCAGCCTTTTTATTTTGGGCTTTGTCGTAGGCATGTTTCCTTGCGCCCCGCTTTTAGCGTTGCTGCTTGAAATTACATTAATTTCTAAAACGCCGCTGGGCGGAATGTGTTATGCCTTATTTTTTGGCTTAGGCACTTTTATCTCGGGATTTATTGCCATGGGTATCTTGAGCGGAATATTTACATGGCTCCCGCCGAAAGTTTTAAGATCAAAAAAAAGCAATTTGGTTTTTCGGACGATTTGCGCATTACTGCTTATTTGGTTAGGATTGGATCTTATCTTTAAATTTTATCCGCACACTATCAATAACGCCGGAGCGATAAATTGAAAAAAGGGATCTTCTTCTCAATAATCCTGGTCGGTTTTACAGGCGTAATTGCGCAGGTTATTCTTATGCGCGAATTCCTCGTGGTATTTTACGGTAATGAGATCTCAATAGGTTTTATTTTTGCCGCCTGGTTCATAGGCGGGATGCTCGGCAGCTGGTTTTTAGGCCGGCTTGCTGATACTCTTAAGGCAAAGACTGACATTTTTTCATTCTGCCAATTTTTATTAAGCATTTTAGTCCCCTTAAGCGTTCTGGCCGTAAGGTCGATAAAACCTGTCCTGAATCTGGATCCGGGAGAAGTTATGGGGATCCTGCCGATGTTTTTATCAAGCCTCGTTATTCTGATTCCTATTTGCGCGGTTTTGGGTTTTATGTTTTCTTTAGGCTCGCGGATATATAACGGTGTACGGCGTACGGCGTACGCTAACATAGGTATGGTGTATGTGTTAGAAGCTATCGGCGCTATGGCAGGAGGGCTATTGGTCAGTTTTATACTGGTTCGCGCGTTTAATTCCTTCCAAATAGCAGCCATCTTGAGTTTGCTGAATATTTCAGGCGCTATTTTATTACAAATATTGTCGCGTGAAAAAAAAGCCAAGCCGGTTTTTATCGCGATTTTTTTGGTTTCGTTTATGGCATTACTTTTTTTGTGGTTATCGAGCGGCTTGAATAAGCTCGAGCAGCGCTCATTAAAAATGCAGTGGAAAGGTTATGAGCTTCTGGCTTCAAAAAATTCAATTTACGGTAATATCGCAGCAACAGAAAGCCGATCGCAGAGGTCTTTTTTTTATAATGGTCTTCGTCTTTATACCATTCCGGATCAGTTAGCCGCTGAAGAAGCGGTACATTTCGCTTTATTGGAGCATTCAAATCCCGAGGCTGTTCTGTTGATCGGCGGTGGCTCAGGCGAGCTCGTAGGAGAGATCCTCAAGCACCCCGTAAAAAAACTCGATTATGTGGAGCTTGATCCGATGATCATCGAGATGGCAAAGGAATATCTGCCCGGAGAAAAATGCGGTTTCCTAAAAGACTCAAGGGTCACGATTAAAAACGTAGACGGAAGGTTGTTTGTTAAAAGTACTAAAAATAAATATGACTGCGTGATCGTGCATTTGGGGGACCCTCACACGGCCCAGCTAAATAGGTACTATACGGTTGAATTTTTTAAAGAAGTAAAAAATATTTTAACCGAAGGCGGCATCATCTCCTTTGCGCTTAGCTCTTCGGAGAGCTACTTAAGCCGAGAGCTGAAGGATTTTTTAAGGTCTATTTACTCAAGCCTAAAAGAAGTATTTTTGGATGTCAAAGTCATCCCAGGCGATACCGCCTATTTTTTAGCCTGCGATAAAGACAAGACGCTTACCTACGATTACAAAACCTTGGCGGCGAGGACTAAAGAAAGAAATATAGATATAAAATATGTGCGGGAGTATTATTTATTTTCTAAGCTATCTCCCGAAAAAGTTATTTTCACCGAAGAGTCAATGAGGCCCGATAAATCGGTAAAAATTAATTATGATTTCCAGCCCGTATCCTATTATTATGGCATGATATTCTGGGCAGCTCATTTTAGGGATTCTTTTTTCAAAAAGATGCTCGAATCTGTAACGGCGGATAAGATACGAAATTCCGTATACGTCCTTTGCGGCCTTATTCTTTTATTCGGGATAATAAGGATAGGAAAGAAAAAAAAGTTAGAGAGGGAGGCAAGCATAATAGCTGTGGCAGTTACAGGGTTTACGCAAATGGTGCTGCAGATAATAATTTTACTTTCATTCCAGATCATCTATGGATATGTGTTTTATAAGCTCGGTTTGATCATCACATGTTTTATGGCCGGCTTGGCCTTGGGCAGTTTATGGATAATGAGAATCCTGCCGAAAATGAAAAAAGATTTGGCGTTTTTTATCTGGATACAGCTGGGTATTTGTATTTACTCGATTACGTTGCCTGTTATTTTGCGCTGTCTTTCAAGCGCAAGTTCATCCGCGGCATTCTCCTACGGCGCAGAGGCCCTATTTCCGCTTTTGCCGATCATAGCGGGTTTTATAGGAGGGGCCCAGTTTCCGCTGGTAAATAAGATATATATGAATAAAAAAGAAGAAATAGGGAGAGTGGCCGGGTTGAGTTACGGCATGGATCTATTGGGCTCCTGCGTCGGCGCGTTTTTGGCATCAATTTTTTTAATCCCTATTTTAGGGATTGCGGCAACTTGCTGGATGATAGCCCTGGTCAATTTGGCGGTTTTAATATTATTAATTAGATAGTGTAAAATATTTTGGACGGTTTTAATCTTAAAAGTTCTTTGAAATGTAAATAAAAAAGGTATATCCTCACGGTTATTGCTAGATAACCGGGACATGAAGTCCCAAAGGAGGATA
>Ga0066636_10002565_pt1 | contig 11583 bp, 10 predicted proteins | sample CryGeyCG2014_080_2_FD_62736 | JGI IMG/M metagenome (GOLD analysis project Ga0066636, IMG submission 62736) | Groundwater microbial communities from aquifer - Crystal Geyser CG07_land_8/20/14_0.80 | ecosystem: Environmental > Aquatic > Deep subsurface > Groundwater | place: USA: Utah: Grand...
AAAACTCAATCTTTTTCTGGTGTTTTCAGAAAATTATATGGGGGTTTTTCTACGGTCTCATCCTATCCTGAATTACACGACGCATAGGACGGGCGCCAAATTGCGGGTCATAACCTAATTGCGCCACTTTGGCGATTAAATCTTCGCTGAACGAAACTTCAATATCGCGTTCCGCCAAAACACGCTTGGCTAAACTCACGAGCATTAAACGAGCAATGGCTAAAAGATTTTCTGGCGAAAGCGGTTCATAAACCACCACCGCGTCAAAGCGATTGAGCCATTCTGGATTAAAAATGCTTTGTTGTTGTAAATGATCTAAAAGCTGGCGCGTAAGGTCAGGCCTTGCGCCTTGTGTAAGGTCTGACCTTACAACATTTTGCCGAATAAATTCGGAGCCAGCATTAGATGTGGCAATAATAATCGTTGACAAAAAACTAACTAACCGGCCTTGAGCATCGGTTAAACGGCCTTCGTCTAAAACCTGTAAAAACAGATTTAAAATTTTAGGATGAGCTTTTTCAATTTCGTCTAAAAGAACCAAACCAAAAGGATCTTCTCTAATTTTATCTGTTAATTGGCCGGGAATTGTGCCGTCGGCGGAACCTAAAAACTTTTCTAAATCATTAATATCTTGATATTCAGACATATCTAAACGAATCATTCGCTTTTCCGAACCAAAATAGGCCTCGGCCACTGCTTTGGCAGTTTCGGTTTTACCCACGCCAGTTGGCCCTAAAAACAAAAATGTGCCCATAGGTCTTTGAGCACCAGCCACGCCAGCCCGACTCCTTTGCAAAGCAGAAACTACTTGATTAATTGCTTGGGCTTGATTAACCACTCGTTGATGAATGATTTGATCTAAACGAACTAATTTGGCTTGCTCTTCACCCGTTGCTTGGCCCACTGGCACTTCGGTTTTTAAGCTCATAGCGCTTTCCACCGTAGCGACGTCTAAAATACGCGCTCCAATTTTTTGCGCCAAAATCAAGGCCTGCTCCAAAACATCAATTGCTTTTTCTGGAAAAGGCACGGTTTGAATATAACGATCCGCTAAGTTGACCGCCGCTCGAATTGCCTGATAAGTTACCGCCACGCCATAGCGTGCTTCCAAAGAAATAGCTAGATCTTGTAATACTAAAATTGTTTCTAATTTAGCTGGCGGATTTACTTCAACTTTTTCGATCACTTTTTGCAGGTCTGGCCGTCGTTCAATAATTTTATGATAATGGGCGTAATCAGTGGCGCCAATCAACTGCATTTGGGTGCCCTGCAAATACGGAATTAAAATCGCTGATACATCTACTGTGCCCGATCCTTCAACGCTTAACAAACGCTGAATTTGATCAATAAATAAAACTACATCGCCCGCGATTGCCGCTTCTTTTAAAATCAAAGATAGGCGATCGCGAATTTCGGACTCACCGCGCACTCCAGATAATAAAGCATCCACATCTAATTCCAAAATTCGTTTGTTAGCCACTGCCACTAAACACTGGCCGATTAAAGATCGCCAAGCAAAATTATACACCAAAGTTTTTTTACCCACGCCTGGCTCGCCCACTAAAATCACATTATTTTGCCGAGCACCAGATAAGGACTGCTCTAATAAATCAACTTCGCGTTGCCGACTGACTAAACGCGGGAATCTCTTGCCCTCAGATAGCATATGCGTGATGTCCGTTACGAATTGATCTAAATGATAAGTCCAGCCCGCGGTCCAGCCCTTGCCAATACCAACGCCCGATAACCCTTGACTGGCTTGCTGCCACCAAGAGCGCTTTTGATCTAATTCAGCCATCATATTTTCCACCCAAAGCACCACGCTAACAATATCCTCATCATCCAAGTCCTTAGCAAACATCACATTTTTAAATAATGGCGACTCTAAAGATAAACTAGCGAGCAAATCAGTTATTGCGATTCGTGAATGTTGACGAGATACTGCCAATTCGGCGGATTTAGCCATAATATTTTCCAACGCTGAGCCGGCATCTACGTCAATTTTTGCGGCAGTGACAAACCCCGTTAGAATTTTATCTCTAAGCGGAGCAAAATCCTCAACTGTTAATCCCGTCCGCTCTAAGGCAAAAATAATTTTTTCCTGATTTAATAATTCAAAAATTAACGCCTGATCAAAATCCCCCTGCGATTTTGATTTAGTTAAAGCGTTTTTTAGCACTAACGCGGATTTAAAGTCTAAATAATCAGCCAAATTAATTTCGGCATTTTGCCAAACAGCTGATAAATTCGCAGTCAAGGGCGGATTTAACAAATAATCTTTAAAAAACCAATATTTTATCTTAACCGCAAAAATGAAAATTAAGTCCAAAATTAGCCAGCCAAAAATCTGCTGGCCAGTCAAAACATCAATTCCCGGGATTAACAATACCAACAACACCGCGCCCGCCAGCCAAAAAACCACTTGCAAAATTTTTAAAAACTTAAAATAATTTTGCCACTTTATTGCCGAATAAATTGTTGATGATTGTAGATCAAACATCTAATTTACAATTTTTAATTTTTAATCCCCTACAGATGATTTTTGTTTTTTAGCATCAATGGTAGTAGCGATTTTTTGAAAAATTAGGGGCAACTCATGAGCCTCTTGCCATAAAACCCTTAACTGATCTTCTAACGCCGGGCTATCTTTCGCTATCATTCTTAGGTGAAATTTAGTTTCATTAGTTTCTTTTTTACAAAGATATATTTTATTTCTGAAATCTCGTCCCAAACTTACGGCATTGGCCTCGCAATAATTAGCGCCCATCGAGATTCCAGATCTCAATAACTGCTTGCTGATAATATAGTTAACATCATTATGCTCAACGTCCTTAACTAGCCCCATCAAGCGCTCCGCGAATTTCGCAGTCCTTTCTTCTAAATCATAGCTTTTTTGAACGTGCTTTGAAAATTGATTCATTGAAAATTTAATAGAAATTAGAAATTGATAATTAGAAATTACCTAATCATAATTACAGCATAGATTATACCAATAACAATTAACGCTGGAAAAATCAACCAGCCAAGAAAAAACAATACCCCGAAAATTAAAATAATTATTTCAAAAAAAAGGCCGAGTAAAATTACCCAACCCCTAACAAAAGCGCCAATTAAACGCGAGATTAGATTCATCACCAGTGACTCCAGCCACGCTTTAGGATCAAACCCGCTCGTTGATTTAGTAATATCCCTTTTCCATGGCGCGAACAAGGTCTTAAACAAAAGACCAATGGAAAAAAAATTCCAGCCAAAACTTAAAACATTACGCCAAGTTTTTAAAATCTTTTTTGGCGCGATAGCATAATACCATTGCCAAAACAAAACTATTAAATTTTGTGTTTTTGATTGGGGCATTGTTATTATTTTACCATAATAAAAATGCGTTGACCAATTTTAGCCAACGCACTTAGACATAATTACAAGGCGCCATCGTCCCTAAGAACAAAATGCCTAGTTTGTTGCCCTGTTTCGCGGTCAATCGTAACCGCGTAAGGATGTCCTGCTCCTACATAGCCCGCCTTAATGACCATATCATTGTTGGTAATCGCGCCAGCTTTCATAAAAAACTCTGTTGCCCATAGAAATTGCAGTTGATAAGCCAACAAGCAAGATATGAAAAAGCTAAGAGCGCAAAAAAGATATCGGATATCTTGTGCCATTGAAAACGCCGTCTAACCCCTATGATAGTAATCATTATTTTGCCTCCTTAGAAATCAGACCCAAAAACCACCTTAGAAAGCACCCACACACCATAACGTATTATATTGAAATTGTCAACTACTACTCTGCTCTCCTAAAGTCGCCGACACGGTTTTTTCCGCGCCTTGATGCCAAATTTTTAAAGTAATGGTTTGGCCTGGCGGATATTTTTGCAACAATTTTGGTAATGTATTATCCACATCAATTTTCGTGCCATTAATTTCTAAAATAATATCATTTTCTTGAAGTCCTGCTTTGTCAGCGGCCGATCCTGGAGCAATAGCTACTTCGCCAGCGCCTTGACCACGAACGATCAAAGCGCCATAGTCAAATGGCAAATTATTTGCTTGTTTAATTGCCGCGTTAATCGCTAAAAAGCGCACGCCTAAAAACGGATAAGAAATCTTGCCATTTTTTATCACATCATTAATAACTTTTTTCGCTTTATTAATCGGCAAAGCAAAACCAATATTATCCGCGCCCGAGGCCTTAGCAACATTAATACCAACCACTTCGCCTTTCAAATTGAGCAAAGGCCCGCCAGAATTGCCAGAATTAATTGCCGCGTCAGTTTGGACCAACTCCTCTAGGGTCTCCTGCGCCCCCCCTAATCCTGCGCCAGCCTGAAGCGATCGCGACAAACCAGAGATCACACCAACACTAACGGTATTGCGAAATTCACCTAAGGCATTGCCAATGGCCACCACCGATTGCCCAATTTGCAAATTATCAGAATCACCCAAATTTAAAATCGGCAAATTTAAATTCTCAACTCTTAAAATCGCCAAATCGTTAAATGGATCTTGGGCTAAAATTTGGGCGTTGTATTTTTGGCCATCATTGGTCACCACTTCGTATTCAGCCGAAGCGTCACTCGCTACATGTTTATTAGTCGCGATCAAATTTTTTGAGATTACAAACCCAGTGCCGCCGCCGATTTCCTGACGCTCGGTGCCTTGCTGTTTTTGTTGGAATGGCTGAAAAAAATTCCACGGGTCAATGCTGTTGCTATAAACCGGCATATTTTTATAAATAAAAATACTGACCACTGATGGCGAGGTATTTTTTACTACTGCCATTACGGCTGCTTCTTGAGTGGTTTCGGGGTTAACCAACGACAAAGTTTGACTTTGACCGTTAGCGCTAAGCTGGTTAGCAGTCGCACTCGCGCCTCGTTGATTCATTACCCACGGTCTGACGTAGTCATAGGCCAAAACTCCGCCGACAAAACCCACAAATAAAGCAATCAACGCGTTAATACTAATAAGTTTGATGAGTAATTTTTTAGATAAATCCATAAATTTAGTATAGTTGTCATCCTGAATTTATTTCAGGATCTATTCTTATTACGACACCGTGGATGCTGAAACGAGTTCAGCATGACATTTTTACGACCGTTATTCCAAACGTTTGGAGTTTATTATTTGGAGCTTATTTGTCGTTCGTAATTTGAGTTTTGTTATTTCTTACAAGATATTCTTCAATTGCTTTTCTCAACGCCCGTATTGCCATTTGCGCGCAATGCACCTTAACTGGCGGCAAAAATCCCAATTCTTTATTAATATCTTGAAAATCTATTTTTTCTGCTTGGGCTAATGTCTTACCCTTGGCAATTTCCGTCACCATAGAAGAAACCGAAATGGCGGCCACGCAACCCAATGTCTCAAATTTAATATCCGCGATTTTTGATTCCATAATGTCCTGCCCTGAGCCTATCGAAGGGTCAATTTTTAAATACAAACTAAAAATATCTCCGCATTGCGGATTGCCCACGATTGCTTGCGCGTCCGGATTTTTTATTTTACCCAGATTCTTCGGATTCACAAAATGCTCCATTATTTTTTCGTTGTACAAAGACATAAAATCAATTGGCAGGATCAGCCTGAATTTATTTCAGGATCCACGTCGTCGTATTGAACTTACTTCACAGAATCCGACATTAACGACGTGGATGCTGAAACAAGCCAGAGGCACTGCGCACTTCATCTACGTTTAGTATAAGATAACACATGTGTTCAGCATGACGACTTCACAACTATCTCAATTTTCAATTTTGAACTTTGAATTTTAAACTTTTAATTTCTACCGCCCACTAATCTTTCTTAACCTTTGAATAATCTCCGGTAGAACTTGCAAAAAATAGTCAACTTCTTTTTCGGTATTATATTTTCCTAAACTTATTCTCAAACTGGAATGCGCCATTTCAGCTGAATGCCCCAAAGCCATTAAAACATGCGATGGTTCAAGCGAACCCGAAGCGCAAGCCGAGCCCGTGGAAACCGCGATGCCAGCCTGATCTAAAGCAATCATTAAACTTTCACCCTCCACACCGCGAAAAGAAAAATTAGCGTTATTGGGCAATCTTTTTTCTCGCGAACCGTTAAGTTGCGAATCGGGCACTAATTTTAAAACACCATCTATCAGCCCATCTCGCAGTTTTTTGAGGCGGTCGACTGTCGACTGTCGACTGTCGACAGTTTTAAGTGCCGTTGCCATTCCCACAATTCCCGGCGTATTTAAGGTGCCTGATCGCAACCCATATTCTTGATGCCCGCCATCTTGAATCCGTGTTATAGCTGTCCGATTTTTAACATAAAGTAAACCGATACCCTTAGGCCCATAAATTTTATGGCCAGACAAAGACATTAAATCCACGCCTAAATTTTTAACATTTAAATCTAAATAATTGGCCGCCTGCACCGCGTCCGTATGAAAAATAATTTTTGGTAATTTTTGCTGGCTACGCTCTTGATTGATCTTTGCTAATTTTTCACCAATTTTAACAATTGGCTGGATTGTCCCCACCTCATTATTAACATACATCACAGACACTAAAATTGTTTCATCATGAATCTCTTTTTCTAAATCCGCCACGCTAACAATGCCTTCTTTACTTACTGGCAGATAAGCTACGTTCACCCCTTGCTTTTCTAAAATTTTACAAGTATCCAAAACTGCCGGGTGTTCAATAGCAGTAGTAATAATATGTAATTTTTTATCATTCTGACTCTGAACTGCGCCCTTTATCGCTAAGTTATCACTTTCCGTAGCCCCTGAAGTAAAAATAATTTCCGAAGACAAACAATCCAAAATATCCGCGATCTCTTGTCGCGCTTTTATGACTGCCTGCTGGGACTCCTGACCAAATTGATGCAAAGATGAGGCATTACCATACTTTTCTGAAAAATAGGGAAGCATTGCATCCAAAACACCTTTGTCTACTGGCGTCGTCGCAGCATTATCAAAATAGATTTTATAACTATTCTTCATTAAAAGTTAAATTAGTTAAAAAGTTAACGGGTTAACGAGTTTACGAGTTAAACTTTTCGCAAAATAAAAGTCAAACCTATTAACCCGCTAACTCGTTAACCAAATAACCCTATTAACTAATTCCCGGCTTGAATTATTTCTTTGGCTCTTTCCCAGAATCGATCATCTCCTTGAGCTTTACGCCACCACCACCATTCCGCGCCCCAAAGATAAATCTCGTCGATACCAGTTTTAGAAGCAAAACTTAAGGCTTCGTTAAACTTATCAAGGCTCATTGACTTATCCTGCTCTTGCCAACTAATGTCTTTCAATTCATTAGCTCCCGGCGCCCAGGGCTCGGCCTGCATTTCGGTCACAATCACTTTGTCCACAAATTTCTCAATATAATACTGCTTCCAACGATAAAAATCAGGTGGCAAAGGATAGGCCCGATAACCATGGTAAAACCAATAACCCGACCAAACTGTCCGATAAATACTAATACCTAAAATATCGGCCAGCGTTCCTTCTTGCAACCACGAAGACAATTCGCCGCTAGTCGTTAAAAGGACTGGCCGATTATCTAAAGATTTTACTAACGCCATTTCAGATTTTAAGGTGTCCCGGTTGCCCGGCGGACATTTACCAAAAATCTTAAGTAGATATTCATTCTCTACCTGCCAAGCGACAATATTACCATATTTTTTAAAATGTTCAACCTCTGCTTTTAACATATTGATTCTTGCTTGACGTTGACTATCAACAGGATATTCTTTTAGCCATTCTGGCGAGAAACATTCTGGGTAGCGGGGCACACGATAACCAATGACTAAAATGACTGAAACATTACGTTGTCCCGCCTCTTCGATCTGCCAATCTAAATCTGAAAAATTATAATTATCGGAGTTATCCGGCTGAACCAAGTCCCAATAAGCCATCAGACGCACTCGCTTGGCTTTTAATTGATCTAATATCTCTAAATAAGCTAATTTCCAGCCTAAGCCAAGTTTTTGTTGGGCATAATACTGGCTAAAATTGACACCCCACTTAACTGACGGATGCGGTTTAAATTTAGTAAAATACAAATGCTCCAGGCCCGCGACCAAGGTTGCCAAAACGATAATAGATAAAATTGTTAAAACAAATTTACGCCAAAACATAATATTCTTAATTAACCAAAAGATTAAATTGGTTAAAAGGTTAACGGGTTAACGAGTTTACGAGTTATCTCTTTTAATAAAACAAAAAATAAACTCGTTAACCAGCCAACTCGTTAACGGAGCAACTGGTTAGACTGACACGTTTTAGCATATTGCCAAGCGCTTGGCCGGATAAACCGTTCCATTGTCCGATAGTTAATTTCTATTAGACCAAAACACGGGTCAAAACCATCAGCCCATTCAAAATTGTCCATTAACGACCAATAAAAATACCCTCGCACGTCTATGCCTTTTTCAATGGCCTGATGCAACCAAATTAAATGATCGCGAATATATGGCCAGCGTTTTTTATCGGACTGATCAGCCAAACCATTTTCCGTAATATAAACAGGCAAATGATATTTTTTTAAACGTCGCAGAATCTGATAAATTCCCTTAGGATAAATTTCCCAACCCATATCGGTTAATTGTTCATTCGTCATCCCGAATTCATTTCGGAATCCAGTAAAAATAGAAACCATCCGCCTCGTATAATAATTAATCGCCAAAAAATCCATACATTTTTTATTCGGCTGCAAAAATATTCCGTTAGCCCACAAAGCCAATCTTGCCATCCACCAATCAATCGGTGAATATTTATTTCTTGGACTAAACCAAGAAAAATTAATCGGCAAACTAACTTGGGCGCTTGGTTGAATTTTTTTAATGATCAAGTATGCCTGCTGGTGTGCTTTTATTAAATTTCTTTTCGCTTGCCACGCGCTAAACAAACTTTTTTTAAATGGCGGCCACTTCGGCTTGATATAACCGTTGAGCAAATAAACTTCTGGTTCATTTAAGGTTAGCCAAAATTTGACTCTGCCTTTTAAATTGCTAACGACAAATTCCACATAACTACAAAAATAATCAACACTTTTCGGATTTTGCCAACCCTCTTGGACTGCCAACCACTGAGGCAAAGTAAAATGCCACAGGGTGACAAACGGTTCCAAGTGCCGTGCATGCAAAGCGCTCAATACCTGCTGATAATGTTCTAACGCGAGATGATTAAACTGCCCCTCTTCTGGCTCAAGACGCGACCATTCAAGAGATAGCCGATGCGCGTTTTGGCCCAAGGAATGCGCCAACGCGAAATCTTTATCATAAAAACGATAATGTTCGCATGCGCGGCCTGCTTTCGGCATTTTTTCATCCCGCGCCCAATCACAATTATCAATCCCGCCTTCTACTTGATAAGCCGAAATTGCCGCGCCCCACAAAAATCCATCGGGGAATTTTAAAGCTTTCTTAACTGGCATAAAATCATTATACCACGAATCAATTCCGCAAACAAAAACCCGCCTTGGCCAACGCCTTAGCGGATTTTTTATATAAACTGATTATCAGAGTTATCTTTATTTTTTAATCCCAAGATAGTTATAATTTTACCAAAGATAACTATTGTTCGAGCGTCTGGGTATCTATTTATATACGCATCGCAAATCCAACGCATAAGATTTTCTTGAACTGGCAAGCTGGGAAAGCTTATTCTTGCCTCGCCGCCATGCTTTAAAACACCAACTATTTACTCTAACATCAGAACCCCCTTGCCAACCACTTCTTATGGATCTAGATAATTTTTTCTAAATAAGCAAAAGAGGCATAAGCACCCAAGACCAAATCAAAGGCTTCTTTTTTAAATGGCAAAGCTTCGTTGATACCGGCAACTTTATCATTTTGTCTTTCGGGATTTCGCTTAACATCCAGCTTAATAGCAACATCATCCGCTTTCTCCTTCAAAACGTCCTCACCAATGAAATCACCAAAGCCCAATTCTTTAGCCCTATTATAAAAACCCCTTTAACTTCTTGTTTAGAAAAATCAAATAGATTTTTCTAAACAAATTTTTCTGTTTCCGTATTATGCTGTTTGCGCTTAAATACGGTAGATCGCGAAAGTTACGATTGGTGGTATTCGTTGGAAAAAGCCGGTCTAAAAAGACGCAATCCACATCCCCAGCTCCTTTTCTAATAATCAAGCAATGTTTCCATCGCGCTATTTTTATCCAAAATATTTTTATACAGATAAACCGGCCCGCAACCCCAAGCGTGTGAATGCGAATAAGTGCCAATAGCCATAGGGGTGCCCGGCCTATAAGTTTCGTAAACGCTAGTAGCCCCATCATTAATCATCCCGCCCCAGTAAGTCTGTATTGTATCAAGGGCTAAGTCGTATTGTTTAGTCTTAACCAACCAATCAATAATCCAAGTTTCAGAAAATGGACTATCTGTTATGAAATTTTCAACGAAATAATCAAGGGCTTTGTTATTTTCTATTTGGGACGGAAAAACATTAAACTTACCAGCTAAAGCATTAATGATTAATCCCCCTTTTGACCTATTTTCTTCATCAAAGCTGTCAGAAAAAAGTCCGGTTTTATTGTCAAAGGAATATCTAATAAGATTTTGTTTTAATAGATTTGCTCGATTAATATATTCATCATTCGATTCACCAATCAATGATACTATATTACCCGCTGAAACTAGAGCTCTAAAATACCATAGCTGCAGAGAAGTAGAAAATTCATAAGACTCGTCAAACGGCGTCCAATCTATAAACGACCACCAATCAGCACTATTTTGTTTATTATAGAGAAAACCATTTTCTGATTCGTGATTTTTTGCCCAATTTATTAATCCCCGTAATACAACATACATTTCTTGAGCAAATTCTTTATCGTTAGTCTTTGATAAATACAAATCAAGTAAGGCTGCCCACTGCAAAGAGTAAGAAGGGATGAACTGTTTTATGCCGGAAGGAGTCATCGACGGGAAAGAACCATCTTGCCTCTGGCTTTGGGCAAATTGACTAATCATTTCTTTAATTAAATCAAAATTATTACCATCTGATATTAGGCACTTTGACATTGCCAATGTGTCGCCTAAATACATAGCCCGTTCTCGATCAACGCTATCCTCGAAATGGTCTTGAATGTTGTTCTTAAGGGTATTAGCGCTTATCTGGTAAATTTTTTGATCAATCTCCTGATCAAATATCGGAAGTTTTGCCTCATTAAAAGGCATGCTAACGCCATTAAGCTCTAGATCAAAATCACCGACACAGTTGTTTTTTTCTATTTGAATATATCTTCCGGCTCTTCGCGAAAACTGCTCCCAAATTACTTTTCCCGCCGGAATTTTAAGTTGATCTATTTGGTTAAAATTAGGTTGAAACGCGTTATCTTTATTAACTCCAACTCCCCATGTTAATTTGATCGAACACCCACTTCTAAAATTAGTCCGCAAACGCAAATACCCAACCGCGAACCGACCTAAATCAAAAAGCGAATCGGGAATCTGTTTCGGGACAATTAATTGGTAAGTCAAAAGTGGGATAGGTCTCGGATAAATAGCATAATCAAATTTAATAATACTCTTACTTGTCGGTAGAAGTGCGTTTTGGGTACTTAAATCATTAATTTCTACAAATCCTGCAT
>Ga0066636_10002569_pt1 | contig 11572 bp, 10 predicted proteins | sample CryGeyCG2014_080_2_FD_62736 | JGI IMG/M metagenome (GOLD analysis project Ga0066636, IMG submission 62736) | Groundwater microbial communities from aquifer - Crystal Geyser CG07_land_8/20/14_0.80 | ecosystem: Environmental > Aquatic > Deep subsurface > Groundwater | place: USA: Utah: Grand...
AAATGATGGGAGGATTTGATGAGAATCGAAATAAAATATGGTTCTAGCCTTGGGAATCACCCGATTGATCTCAGCGTAGATGAACTCGACGAGCTCAGAAATGCGAATGAACTTTTGGTAAGACAGAATCATCCAGCTACGAAAAGCCTGCATATAGTGGGAAACCCCTATGAATTGGAACTCTTAGCCGCTGCACTGTTGAACAGAGCGCTAGAGCTTCGGCGTCCACGAACTTAGCGCTTTTCAGGAGTGTCTGATAGATGACTAACTGGGCCAGAATATATCTCGGCGACAGCCGCGCCATGACGGAAGTAGAGGACGCCGTCATCGACCTGGTAGTAACCTCGCCGCCTTACTGGCACATCAAGGACTACGGCGTCCCCGGCCAGCTCGGCTACGGCCAGAGTCTGCACGAATACCTCAAGGACCTGTACCGCACCTGGCGGGAGTGTTTCCGGGTCATCCGGGAGGGAGGCCGGCTCTGCATTAATGTCGGGGATCAATTCGCCCGGGCCGCGGTCTACGGCCGCTACAAGGTCATCCCCCTGCACGCCGAGTTCATCAATCAATGCGAGCATATCGGCTTCGACTTCCTGGGCGCCATCATCTGGCAGAAAAAGACCACCATGAATACCACCGGGGGCGCGGTCGTCATGGGCTCCTACCCCTTTCCCCCCAACGGCATCGTGGAGATCGACTACGAGTTCATCCTCATCTTTAAAAAGCCGGGGCAGAACAAAAAAGTCTCGACAGAGATCAAAGAAGCCTCTAGACTGACCAAGGAGGAGTGGAAGGAGTACTTCGCCGGGCACTGGCATTTCGGCGGGGTCCGCCAGGTGGGGCACGAGGCCATGTTCCCCGAGGAGCTGCCCCGGCGCCTGATAAAAATGTTCACCTTCGTGGGCGACACGGTGCTGGACCCCTTCCTGGGCAGCGGCACCACGGTGAAGGCGGCCCTGGATTTGGCCCGGAATGCCGTGGGCTATGAAATCAACCCGGATTTTCTGGAGGCGGTCCCCGAAAAAATCGGGGGCAGTGATCGCTTACCGTTTTATCCCGAAATCCAGATAATTAAGCCCGATAAAGCAATTGAGGAACTGTCGGAAATCGATTATACTCCGGCAATCCGCGATGCCGTGGTTTTGCCGCAGGCCCCCTTTATCCAGGCCAAAACCGCCACTCTCCACAAGGTGACCGGGATTATTGATGAGCAGACCATCGGATTGGATAACGGCCATAGGGTTAAGTTCTTGGGAGTGAGGGTCGACCGGCGCGTTGAGGCCCTGGAGTATTTGCGGAACCGGATTCTGGGCAAGCAGGTTCTCCTGAAAGAAAATGGTAGCAATGATCAGGAGATAATTTCAGCGTATGTCTATTTAAAGAATAAGATATTTATCAATGCCTATTTGATCAAAAGCGGAATGGCTTCTCCGGATTTAGCAGTTAACCATAAATTAATTAAAAAGTTTATCAAGCTACAAGAGCAAAGAGGAAAGATTAAAGCAGCAAAAGCTAAAACGGGTGAATAACAGTTTGGCTATAACCCCATCATCGGATAATCTCGCTTGGCAAGTCCAGGAAACAGGGGGTTGACTCATGAAAAAAGACCTGAAGCATCAGGGCATCAGAAACGTCGCCGCGGTCCACTGGAACCTGCCCACCTCGGCTCTGTACGAGAAAATCGTTTCCCAGAAGGAAGGACTCATCGCCCACCTGGGGCCGGTGGTAGTGCGCACTGGCACCTATACCGGCCGCTCTCCCAAAGATAAATTCATTGTCGAAGAGCCCTCCAGCTCCGCTCAGATTCATTGGGGGGAAGAGAACCAGCCTTTTACCTCGGAAAAATTTGATCTCATCCATTACCGGCTATTGGCCTATCTGCAGGGCAAGGAGATCTTCGTCCAGGACCGCCACGCCGGGGCGGACCGGAATTACCAGATGAACATCCGCCTGATTACCGCCACGGCCTGGCAGAGCCTGTTTGCCCGCAATATGTTCCTGGCCCCGGTGGGCCCCGGTGAACCCGTGCACGTCGGCCCGGATTTCACCATTATCGCCGCCCCGGGCTTCCATGCGGTGCCGGAGTTGGATGGCACCAATTCCGAAGCCTTCATCATGGTCAATTTCGGGAAAAAGCTGGTCCTCATCGGCGGCACCTCCTATGCCGGGGAGATCAAGAAATCGGTCTTTACCATCCTCAATTACTACCTGCCCCAACAAGAAGTGCTGTCCATGCACTGCGCCGCCAACCAGGGCCGCGGCGGGGATACCGCCCTGTTCTTCGGCCTCTCGGGGACCGGCAAGACCAGTCTCTCCGCCGACCCGGAACGCAAACTTATCGGCGATGATGAACACGGCTGGGGCAAAGACGGCATCTTTAACTTCGAAGGGGGCTGCTACGCCAAGGCCATTCGCCTGAGCCCCAAGGCGGAACCGGAGATTTACGAATGCACCCGGAAGTTCGGGACCATCCTGGAAAACGTCGGCATCGACCTGGCCAGCCGCCGCCTGGACCTGGATGACGCCAGCTTGACCGAAAACACCCGGGCCGCCTACCCCATCACCCACCTGCGCAATATCGTCCGCGCCGGGGTCGGGGACCACCCGAGCCATATCTTCATGTTGGCCTGCGACGCTTTCGGGGTTTTGCCTCCCATCTCTCGCCTGACCCCGGAGCAAGCCACCTACCATTTTCTCTCCGGTTACACCGCCAAGGTAGCCGGCACCGAGCGGGGGCTGGGCAAAGAACCCCAGATAACCTTCAGCACCTGTTTCGGTGCCCCGTTCCTGCCGATTCCACCCGCGGTCTACGCCCGCTTGTTCCGGGAGAAGGTAACCCAGCATAAGCCCACCTGCTGGCTGGTGAACACCGGCTGGACCGGCGGGCCCTTCGGGGTGGGACACCGCATCGAGATCGCCCACAGCCGGGCCTTGCTCCACGCCGCCATGTCCGGCAAGCTGGACGGCGTCCCCACCTACCAAGACCCCTATTTCGGCCTCACCGTGCCCACCATCTGCCCGGGGGTACCGGACGCCATCCTTTACCCCCAGAAAACCTGGGCCGACCCCCAGGCCTATGAGACCACCGCCCGGAACCTGGCGGGCCGCTTCCGGGAGAATTTCACCAAGTACGCCGCCAACGTGGAGCCGGAGGTGCTGGCCGCCGAGCCTAAATAAGTGGTTGATATAAGGCAATATTTATGATGGGAGGGCCGGGGAAATTTTTTTGTAAGGATACCCCCTCGCCTCAAGCTCCCCTCCCAACCCCCTGCACTATAATTTTACTATTTTTTGAAGGAGGGATAGCGGGCCGCCAGAAAAGGCTCCAGGCGCCGGGCGACGATCCCGGCCACCGCCGCGGCCCCGGGTTCGGTGTAGTGGAGGAAGTCGTAGTACAAGGCGGAGTCCCGGGGCAGCTCCCGGGCCAGGTCGATTAAGAGCGCCCCGTTGGTTTGGGCCACCTGCCGGGTCACCCCGTTGTAGAGGTCGATGGCCTGAAACATGAACCTGCCGTTCTTGTCCCCTACCTTGACCACCTCCAGGTCCACGCCGGTGACCGGATCGACGCCCGGCCCGTAGAGGGTCGGCTGGGTGATCAGAACCGGCTCGATGCCGTGGTCCCGGCAGACCTTGACGAGCATCGAAAGCCGGGCGGCAAAAAAGGGCAGGGAGCCGGCCTCGTAATCCCGCCACATCCTGGACGCGGCGCCGGACGGCAGTTGATCCAGCGTCCCGGCGGTTCTCAAGTCAACCTGCGTGTGGTGCAAGCCCCGGCTCTGGGCCACGAAGTAGCGGGAGAGATTCTGCCCCAGGGCGAAAACCTCGCTGCGATACAGGAGGGCGCGCCACCGGCGCCGCAGATCATGTCCCGGAGGCGTGGCGGCCGCCTCGAGGTCCCCCGCGCCCACGTCATTGATGCCGACCAGGAACAACACCACCTTGGGCCGCAGTTTAACGACATAATCCTCCATCAGGATGAGGTGCCGGAAGGTGGTGGCGCCATCCAGGCCGGCGTTGTTGACCCACACCCGGTTAAACTCCCGGGAGAGGTTTTCCCCCAGGAGGTCCGGCCAGGTCCGGCCGTCGGAGAGGTAGAAGCACTCCGTGGTGCTGCCGCCGATGGTGATGATGGTCAGGTAGTTATGGAAATCCCGGGGAGGCGGGGCGCCCCGGAAACCCAGACTATTCTTCGTATGCTTAGTCGTGGGGGGCAGCTTGGTAAACTTGCCGGCGTTATTGAAGATATACCGCTTGTTGACCGGCAAGACGATCCGGTCGGGCCGGAAGCGGATTTCCAGGGGATTGTAGACCCGGAGCAGCACTTCCAGCACCGCCAGCGCCACCAGGCAGCCGCCCAGCAGGACCCCGATATTTTTCAATAACTTATTGATTTTCATCATGGCCAAAATGCAAGCAGAAAGGTTGGAGCGTGCGGCACACAGGCTGGAAGCCTGCGCCACTATTCCTAAGAAGGAATCGTAGCGTCTTACGCACCTCACGGTAAAGGTTCAAGGTTCAAGGTTCAAGGTCCAAAGTTGATGAAGGGTACGTATCGCGCAATATGATAAAAAGCTCACCGCTTTCCATGCGTTATGGGTGGGCCAAAGGCCCATGCGCGACTGCTTGGAAAAGTTGTTGAAGTGCACAGGCGAGACGCCTGGGCCACCGGCCTTTTCATTCAGATTTATTCCCAGGGAAGATAGTGCTGGTGATGACCGGATGCCAGTCCCCCGGTGCAAAAAACTGAGCGCCCCGGGAGAGCGCCTGGGTGCTGGCCAAAAAAATGACTGGCCGTGTGGGGGAGACCCGGCCAGTCTTGAAAGGAGAAAATGGTATATGAACTTTGATTAAGGGGGGGAAGTGGGTACCTTAATGGTTCATATCTGTCTATATAATCATGCAGCAATCGTGCCATGAACCATAGCACATATTTTATGTTGTATTTTCAGGATGTTAACTTTTTTGGCGTGGTGATTTCGGTTCAAATATTTGTACCGCCTGGGGGCCGCCCAGACGCCATCCATTGACTAACCCATTAATTTAATTAATCTATTTAACAATATAAATTGTCGCCGGCCCGTACAAGAAGTCGCGAGCCCTCCGGGAAACGGCCGCGCCCTCCACCCTGCCACTTTCGCAAGCAGACCAGATTTGCAAGAGGGGTTTCGGCCCCACCCGACTCGCCCCTCCTGAAACCCGGCGGCTTCGAACCCCAGGACGGCCTCACCGCGGCCTATGCGGTCATTCCTTTAGCAACCGTCCACACTTCTTAGGGGCCTGGGAACGCACTTACCGGCCAGGCTGAGCCTGGCATTCACTTTCGTTCCCAAGTGCAACTTGGGAACGAGTGATAATGTATCTTGCTACCCATTTGAGCTGAAAATGGCCGCCTGACTTTTTACCGGGGCATCAAAGCTGGTTACACAGGTAAATTTCCTTATTGCTTATTGTTCTGTTGACCGATATGGTGGAAAGTACCAGGATGTGGAGCATATCCGCAGAGAAAGTTTTTAACCTTTCATGGCGAGGCCGCCCATGACGGCAGCAGGCTGGAAAAATCAAATCTATTTCGGCGACAACCTGGAAATCCTTAAAAAGCAGCATATCCCCATGGCCAGCGTGGACCTGGTTTATCTCGACCCGCCCTTCAACAGCAAGGCCTCCTATAACGTTTTATTCGCAGAAAAGAGCGGGGAATCATCCGCGGCCCAAATCACCGCGTTTGAGGACACCTGGCGGTGGGGGCTGGAATCGGAGCATATTTTCCGGGATGTGATGACCACCGGGACCAGGAAACTGGCCGACATTATCCAGGCGTTGCGCGATTTTCTGGGCACCAACGACATGATGGCCTACCTCACCATGATGGCCGCCCGCCTGGCGGAACTGCACCGGGTGCTGAAACCCACCGGCTCCCTCTACCTGCACTGCGATCCCACCGCCAGCCATTACCTTAAGATGCTCCTGGATGCGGTGTTCGGGCCGAAGCGCTTTTTGGCCGAGATCGTCTGGAAGCGCACCAGCGCCCACAGCAGCGCCAAAAAACCCGGTCCGGTGCACGACGTTATTTTCTTTTACAGCAAAAGTGAAACTTATACCTGGAATCCCCTGTTTACCGCGCTTAGCAAAAAATATCTGAGGTCGCATTACAGCCAGATTGACCCTGACGGGCGGCGTTGGAGGGCGGATAATCTCACGGGAATGGGGATGAGCAAAGGTTCATCCGGGCAGGTATGGCGAGGATTTGATGTTTCTGCAATCAATAGACACTGGATCACCACTATTGAACGATTAGAGAAACTGGACGCTGCGGGGAAGATATATTGGCCACCGGATGAAGCATGGCCAGCATATAAGCGGTACCTGGATGAGATGAAGGGGGTGTTCATCCAGGACGTCTGGACGGATATCCCGCCCATTAATTCCCAGGCCAAGGAGCGCCTGGGCTACCCCACCCAGAAGCCGGAAGCCCTGTTGGAGCGGATTATTCAATTGAGCAGCCACGAAGGCGATGTGGTGCTGGACCCCTTTTGCGGCTGCGGCACCACCATTACCGTGGCCGAGCGCCTGAAACGCCGCTGGATCGGCATCGACATCACCCACCTGGCCATCGCCCTCATCAAGAAAAGGATGCACGATACTTTCGCCTCCGACCTCTCGCCTTATGAAGTGATCGGCGAACCGGTGGACGTCCCCAGCGCCGAGGCTTTGGCCATACAAAATCGGCATCAGTTCGAGTATTGGGCCTTGGGGATGGTGGAGGCCCGTCCGGCCCAGGACAAAAAGAAAGGCGCCGACCGCGGGGTTGACGGCATCATCCACTTCAGCGATGACCAGAGCGGTAAATATAAAAAACTCATTGTTCAGGTAAAAAGCGGACACGTGGCGGTAAGTCAGATTCGCGACCTGAAAGGAGTTTTGGAACGCGAGAAGGCGGCTATCGGCGCGTTGCTCACCCTTAAAAACCCCACCCGAGCTATGCAGGAAGAAGCCGCCGCCGCGGGTTTTTACGAACCGGAAAGCCTACCGGGCCTGCGGTTTCCCCGGCTCCAAATTATCACTATCGCCGAATTATTTGCCGGCAATACCCTGGTTTATCCCCGGCTGGGCGCCGGCACCTTCAAGAAAGCCCCGCGGAAGCGTAAAGGCCCATCTCCGCAAGAAAAGCAGGGGGAGTTAAAGGAAATGATGGCGGCATATACCATCGATTAGGGTCCAGTGATCTTCTCTATCGTTATATCTTGGTGCGCACCTCCATAGATGCCGAGACGATCCCCCTTTAAAAACCCAACTTCCTGAGATTCAAGGCATATTGCAATCCTTGCCCCGGGTGGCTATACTGTGCTTATGGCTCAAGAAACCTGGATCGAGGTGCGCGTTCTGGTGCCCGCCCGGATGCAGGAAGAGGCCTCCCTGTTTCTCACCGATTTCAGCGGCCGGGGGGTGATTATCGAAGAAGAGAACGTCCCGGCCGGCGGCGTGGTCGTCCGGGCCTACTTCCGGCCGGAAGAGTATGGCGCCTGGCAGCGGCAGGAGTTACAGGACTATCTCAAACGCCTCGGCAATTACGAGCTGTATCCGTTGGGTCTGGAGGTCCGCCAGGTAGCGGCAGAGGACTGGGCCGAGGCCTGGAAGGCCCATTTCAAGCCCCTGAAGGTGACTGCCAACTTGGTCATCCGGCCGCCCTGGGAGGAATACGCCGCCCAACCGGGGGAGACGGTGATCACCATTTATCCCGGCATGGCCTTCGGCACCGGCCGGCACGCCAGCACCCTGTTGTGCCTGAGGGCCCTGGAGCAGGTGTGGGGGGAGCGCCGGCCCCGCGCCGGCAGCCCCTGGCAGGTTTTGGACGTGGGCACCGGCACCGGCATCCTGGCCCTGACCGCGGCCCGCTACGGTGCGGAAGTCCTGGCCATCGACCTGGACCCGGAGGCCGTGGCCGCGGCCCTGGAAAACGTGCGTCTGAACAACCTTTTGGACCGGGTGTGGGTGGAGGAGACGCCGCTCACCTCCCTGCGGCAGCAGTTCGGCCTCATTATGGCCAACATCACCGCCCCGGACCTGCTCCAGCTGGCCGGCGCCCTGACCGCCCGGCTGTTGAGCGGCGGCGTCTTGATCATCTCCGGTTTTCTGGTCGAGGACGCCTTGGGGCTTTCGGCCCGCTACCAGGGCCTGGGCTTGCACCAGACCGGCTTTCTCACCCAGGAGGATTGGGGCGCCCTGATTTTCCGGCGCCCTTAAATTGCGGCAATGGGGGTTTATCGGAGATTTCTCCGGCGGCAGCACTTCACCGGCATGTCTGATAGAGGTGAATACCATGAAAGAATTGTTGCACAAGGCGTGGCTTTTTGGCGCGGGGGTGTTCGATTTTACCAAGGATAAGGTGGAGGCCCTGGTTCAGGAAATGGTGCGGCGCGGTGAAATCACCCAGCAGGAAAGCTCTGAAGCCGTAAAACAGCTGTTGGCCAAGGCTCAGGAGGCCCAGCAGGCCATGGTGGCCAAAGTCAAGGAACTTACCAAAAACGCCGTCGACGAGATCAAGGTGGCCAAGGCCGCGGACCTGGAGGCCCTGGAGGCGCGGGTGGCCGCCCTGGAAGAGGCCCTGAAGGGGCGTTAGAGGCAGGGGCCAGGGGTCAGGGGCCAGGGGTTAATAGAAAACTGACTCCAGAACCCAGAACCCAGAACCCATAACTTTGAACCTTGAACCTTGAACCTTGAACTTTGAACCTTGAACCTTGAACCCAGATCATGCGCCGCTTTTACGCCCATCCCCGCCAGTTTCACCAGGACGTGGTGACCCTGGACCCGGAGGAGACCTTGCACCTGGCCCGGGTCCTGCGCCTGGGGGTGGGGGCGCGGGTGGAGGTCTGCGACGGTGAGGGGGGAAATTTTGCGGCGGAAGTGGCCACCCTGGAACCCCGGGGGGCCACGCTCCGTATCCTGGGAAAGCTGGACTCCTGGGGAGAGTCGCCACTGCCCGTGGTCCTGGGGATCGGCCTGGCCAAGGGGGAGGCCCTGGACGAGGCCGTCCGCCGGGCCACCGAGATGGGGGTGAGCCGGATTTTCCCCTTCATCTCGGAGCGCTCGGAGCGGCTCGCCCCGGAACGGGCGGCGCGGCGCCGGGAGCGTTGGCGGCGCCTGGCCCGGGAGAGCATCAAGTCCTGCCAGCGGTCCATGCTCCCCTTAATCGAGGCGCCCCGGGATTTTGCCGCGGCGCTGGACGGCCCGGAGGAAATCAAGCTCATCTTCTGGGAAGAGGAGCGGGGTGGGGGCCTTCACTCTGTGCTTCGTCTCCCCCGGCCCCGGGACGTCAGGGTCCTCATCGGGCCGGAAGGCGGGTTTTCCGCCGGCGAGGCGGCCCTGGCCCGGCAGGCCGGCTTCCACGTGGTCAGCCTGGGACCCCGCCGCCTCAAAGTGGCCACCGCCACGCTGGCGGCCATCACCCTGATCCAATACGCCTGGGGGGACCTGGCCTGATGGCCGCCGGCCTGCCTTACCGGGATCTCAATTCCTACCTGAAAGAACGGTTCGGCGAGCGGGTCCAGAAAATCACCCTGGATGCCGGGCTGACCTGCCCCAACCGGGACGGCCGGGTGGGCGCTGGGGGGTGCCTCTACTGCAATGCCCGGGGGTCCGGGACCGGCGCCTGGGGCCGGGGCCAGGGCATCCCGGCCCAGATGGAGGCGGGTATAGCCCGCCTCTCCCGGCGCTACGGCGCGGCCCGGTTCATCGCCTATTTCCAGAGCTTTTCCAATACGTACGCGCCGCCGGCCAGGCTCCGGGAGCTCTACGCGGCGGCCCTAACCTTTCCCCAGGTGGTGGGCCTCGCCATCGGCACCCGCCCGGACTGCCTGGGGGATGACGTCCTGGACCTCCTGGCCGGCTATGCCCGGGACCGGCTGGTATGGCTGGAACTCGGGTTGCAGTCCGCCCATGACGTTACGCTGGCGCGCCTCAACCGGGGCCACGACGCGGCCTGCTTCAGCGAGGCTGCAACCCGGGCTGCGGCCCGGGGCCTTCCCGTGGTGGCCCACGTGATTCTCGGGCTGCCGGGAGAAGGCCCCCGGGAGATGGCGGCCACCGCCCTTTATCTGGCCCGGCTCCCCGTGCACGGCGTCAAAATCCACTTGCTTTATGTCGTCAAGGATTCCGGACTGGCCCGGCTCTACGAGGATGGGGAGTATGTCTGCCTCACCGAGGGCCAGTATGTCAAGAGCGTGGTGGACTTCATCGAACGGCTCCCGCCTCACCTGGTGATTCACCGCTTGACCAGCGACCCCCATGCCGAAGAGCTCATGGCCCCGGTCTGGTGTCTAAATAAATCTCGGGTTCTGAAGCGCATCCGGGAAGAATTCACCCGCCGGGGCAGCCGCCAGGGGAGCCGGTGGGAAGGCCAACCGGGATAAGGATTCTCTGTAGGCAACCCACCACGGTAAATGCCGGATAAAGGGGAAGGCCAGGGAATCGCCGCGCCCGGCCGCAAGCCGGGAGGCCACGGTGACCTCACCGGCGCCCGGAAATAACCTGTCTTCCCCGGTGGCCTCCCTGGGGGCCAGGCCGGACCGGGCCGGATGCCTCTTTTTTATCACCGCCTCATGCATTTTTCTCCTGGGGATGTTGGCGTTTCTGGGATATATTTACCTAGTCCCGCGGCGGGAGCGGCTAAACCCACTGGCTGGGCCCGTGGCGCCCGGAGGCAGGGTAGCCTCTGCATTCGCACCAGGAATTTAATTTCACCGTCATGGCAGTAATTATGGCGGGCAGTGCCCGCCCTACATTTAACTTTTCAGAGCAGACCTGATGCATAACCCGAACAAGCATGAGGCTCCCGAAGCGGCGGTCGCCTCGGAACAAAACGGCACGGCTTGGTGGAAGGGCAAAGCGGCGGTCTGGGGCCTGCTGGCCCTCCTCATAGCCCTGGGGCTGTTGTTCTGGGCATTTCACTGCCGCGGCTTCCTGTGGGGCCAGGTGTGCCATATTTCCGGCCTCTGCGCCGACAAACAGTGGATCAAGTCCGTCCTCAAGGACGCGGGGCCCCTGGCGCCCCTCGTGTTCATCCTGCTCCAGGCCCTCCAGGTGGTTTTGGCCCCCATCCCCGGGGAGGCCACCGGTTTCATCGGCGGCTACCTGTTCGGGGCGCCCCTGGGCCTGTTGTACTCCACCCTCGGCCTGACCCTGGGCTCGGTGGGCGCTTTTCTCATTGCCCGTTGGCTGGAAAAACGCTACGTGGCCCGTTGGATCCCCAAGGAAATCCTCCAGAAATTCGATTTCCTGATGGAACGCCAGGGGGTCCTGGTATCGTTCATCCTCTTCCTCCTTCCCGGCTTTCCCAAGGACTACCTCTGCTTCGTTCTGGGCCTGAGCCACATGCCCTTAAAATTATTTCTGCTGATCTGTGTGGTGGGACGGCTTCCCGGCACCCTGCTCCTGACCCTCCAGGGGGCCAAGGTTTACCAGGGCGACTATTACAGCACCCTGATCATCCTGGGACTGTGCCTGGTGCTCGTCCTGGTTCTGGGGTACTACCGGGAGCCGGTGTACCGCTGGATCAGGCGTTTTGACCATCCGGAAG
>Ga0066636_10002575_pt1 | contig 11564 bp, 9 predicted proteins | sample CryGeyCG2014_080_2_FD_62736 | JGI IMG/M metagenome (GOLD analysis project Ga0066636, IMG submission 62736) | Groundwater microbial communities from aquifer - Crystal Geyser CG07_land_8/20/14_0.80 | ecosystem: Environmental > Aquatic > Deep subsurface > Groundwater | place: USA: Utah: Grand...
GGAATTTATAAAAGAGTTACTTGACGGCGAAGTTCCGGCAAACTCTTCAGAGATAATTGAGTGGGATGGAAAGAACTACGCTGACAAAGACGTAGCGAGTGGTACGTATTTTGTCCATATTCGGACACCTAAATGGCAGGACACGAAGAAAATAATCGTGGTCCGATGAGAACAATGAAAGCGATATTTTTGATTGCTACATTTTGTGGGAGTGTGATAATCGGACACGTTTCTCTATGGGCAAGCGCAGGCACGAGCGGCGCAGTCTTCCTCAAAGAGCCGTTGTCACCTTCGGTAGTTGCGGCAGGTGATACATTCTTTGGGATTGACCCCACAATCCAGGGTGTATACTATAACCCTTCTGCAATTTCAGGCCTGCCTCATACATCACTTTCACTCGGCTGGAGCAAGTTGATTGCAGATACGGTTACCGGATATGGACTCATTGGCATCCCACTTGGTAAGAAACCAGAAGGATTCCTGTCGCTGAATCCTTCAATAGGAATTACTCTACAATATCTTGGCACTGGCAATGCAGAATTGAATTATCTTGATGATGCCGGCCATTTCATATCCCAGGAAACCGTCCAGGCAGAGTCCGACTTTCTTGGCGGCATAACGCTCGCTCTCGAACCACAATTACCACAGGGTAAGTTTGTCGATATGCTCGCTGACAGAGGGGTAGCGGCTGGCGGGACGCTGAAATACTTTGCAAGCACGCTTGCAGAAAAATATAGCGCAAGCGCTGTTTCGCTTGACCTTGGTATTCTTTCCAGAAACTCAAAGGATATGACGTTTGGATTGGCAATGACAAATATCGGTTTCGGTCTCAAATTTGTTGAAGTTGTTAATCCGCTTCCACTTGGGTTGCGTTTGTCAGTGGCAAAGCGGTTTGCATTTGGCCCAGACCATCTCGTTGGGTGCGGGACGAACGTACAGTGGCTAAACGATTCGGGATTTATACTGAACGTTGGTGGAGAATATGAGTATGCCGGAATGCTTGCCGTCAGGGCCGGCCTCAAATATGGTTATAAAAATTTTGAGTGGACAGGCGGCCTTGGCTGGAAGAAAGGGAATTTTGGGATTGACTGGTCAATGGATGTAATTGGTTGGATGTGGCGCCATCGCGTTGCACTCAACTACAAATTCGGTATTTCTCCTACAATTTCTCCTGCCCCGAAAATCAGACAAAAAATTTCCGAAAAGGAGCTGGAAAAATTACCCGGGCTTGAACAGCAGGTCAAGAAACCTCCTGCTACTCCAAAAGTTGCTCCAGAGGTTACACAAGAGAAGTGTTCCATTCACGGTATAGTAACAGGTCCCGATGGGCAACCCGTGGTAACTGCATGGGTAAAGCTGACAGAATATGGGAAGGAAATTAAACGGGTAGCCACGGATGGGTCAGGGAAATACGAGTTTACTCGCCTGGAGCCCGGTGAGTACCGGCTAAAAGTATGGAAATCCGCATCACTGCTACCACGCTACGCAGACGTTTCGCTATCAAGTGGGCAGATAATACCGGTTGATTTTGAGCTTCTTGATACCCATATCTCCGGCATGGTAACCAATCCTTCAGGGGAACCACTGCCTTATGCAGCAATCAAACTATCAGATGAAAAGGGTGAACTGTTCAGGGTCTATACAGCAGGCGATGGTCATTTCCGTACACGCGCAGTGCTCCCAGGAAACTACGTAATCAAGGCCTGGATGGAAGGATACCATCCACAGGAAAAAACAATCTTAGCCACCATTTCCGGACCTGTAAAAGTCGACTTTAATATAACTCCCAAATGACACTGGCCAATTCTGCCAAACTGTGTTCCGTTTCTTGACATAGGGGAATCAATTTTGTAGTATATGTTTGTCTTCGGGGATGGGTAACCCCTCATGAGGGGGATTCCCTACCGGTGGTAAGTGTTCTGTCCTTTAAGAATACTAAAGCCCACGAGTTGGAGGTTTACTTCTGTTCCTCCGGCAGATTGCGTGTAATCCGTAAGCCGACGGTATAGTCCGGATGAGAGAAGAATTTCTCTGATAAACTGACAATCTGGCAGAACTAAAGAATCAAGACAGTACAAACCCGGAGACACGGCTCTTCGGGTTTTTTGTTATGCGTGGAAATACAACAAACAATTCAAAGTTCATGTTACTTGCATTTCAACTTGCGGAGCGAGGCCGTGGAAAAACAAGCCCAAATCCTATGGTCGGTGCCGTGGTAGTAAAAAATGGACAGATTATAGGACAGGGCTGGCATCGGGAATTCGGCGGTTCACATGCAGAGGTATATGCCTTAAGACAGGCCGGAAATAAATCGCATGGCGCAACACTTTATGTTACGCTTGAACCGTGTTGTTTCTGGGGGAAAACACCACCCTGTACCGATGCAATAATCCGTTCCCGTATCAAGAAAGTCGTAGCTGCGGATTTTGACCCGAATCCGCTTGTCCACGGGAAAGGAATACGGCAACTCAAGGATGCCGGGATTCAATGCGAAGTCGGAAATTTTAAAAACGAATCTATGGCCATAAATGCCGGATATTACAAGTTTCATACCAGGCACATGCCATGGGTTATATTAAAAATCGCTGAGTCGCTGGATGGAAAAATTGCAACGAAGACCGGCGAATCACGCTGGATAACTGGCGTTACATCAAGAAAAGTATCGCATACCTTGCGCTCAGGCGTTGACGCAATACTTGTAGGCATAAATACAATTATCAAAGATAATCCTGCACTCACGGCACGGCCGGTACGACATTCCTGTGCCCTGCGCCAACCGCTGAGAGTGATACTGGATTCTTCGCTTCGCACTCCTTCGGCATCGCAAGTGCTCAATGATGGCAACCACACCCTTATTTTTTGCTCCGCTGCTGTATCGGAACGAAAAATTAACCAGTTGGAAAAGAAATCCAGCAAGCTCGAAATAGTGAAAGTCCCTTCCAATTCTCCGTACTACCTTAATCTAAAAAGCGTTATGCAGGAGTTGTGTAAACGTCAGATTCAGGCGCTTCTTGTAGAAGGCGGAAGCGAAATATACGGGAGTTTCATTGACGAGAAACTTGCGGATGAAGTGTTTTTCTTTATCAGCCCGAAACTAATAGGTGGCAAAGGAATGACTGCAGTCGGTGGTGATGGCTTTGCAAACCTTTCAAATACGCCTTACGTTACTAATGTCCGCACAATGAAAACAGGGAAAGATATCGCGGTTCGCGGTTTACTAAAATACCCAAAGAGGTCTTGAAAATGTTTACGGGAATAATTGAGGCTCTCGGCCGTATCACAAGCGTGACAAGTACAGGCATACATGTTGAGACCAGATTAACTGATACCAAACCAGGAGACAGTATCGCTGTAGACGGGATATGCCTTACAACGACAAAGGTTCACAATTTATCCGGCGGAAAATATCTCATAGAACTTGGGATTTCTGGTACAACTAGGTCAAGAATACGGCCGTTCAATTCTGGTACCCCGGTAAATCTTGAACGAGCACTCCGGCTGACGGATAGAATTGGCGGGCATTTTGTCACAGGTCACATAGATGGGAGTGGTATAGTAAAAAAAATAACCAGGGACAGCGATTCATGGAAAGTTGAGGTTGCCGTTCCGGAAGAAAATAGGGAACAGATTATGGATTTGATTGTGCCGCGTGGTTCTGTAACGGTAAATGGAGTCAGTTTGACGGTCTCTGGACGGAAAGAAAACAGTTTCGAAATAACTTTGATTCCTTACACCTTAAAAACTACTACACTCGGGAAATTAAAAATTGGAAATAGAGTTAATCTTGAAGCCGATATACTTGCACGTTATAAGAACCTGCGCTTCGCGCAGAACCTTTTCACTTCTCGGGACTAATCCTGGGGCTTATGCGTGATAAGAATGGTAACAGGTTATGACTACGACTGGTTTTGACAGTATAAGAGATGCGATTGATGAGTTGAAACAAGGCAGAATGGTCCTTGTTGTTGATGACGCGAACCGCGAAAATGAAGGCGACCTGGTCCTTGCGGCTGAAAATGCAGATGCAAAAGCGATAAATTTCATGGCCAAGTACGGCCGTGGCCTCATTTGTATTCCTATGCTCGGCGAACGTCTGGATGCCCTTAAAATTACCCCGATGGTTGCAGAAGCAACCGAACTGCGTGAGGCTAGTTTTACCGTATCTGTTGATGCGAAGCATGGGACTACAACAGGCATTTCTGCTCATGACCGTGCGCAAACGGTCCGAACCCTCCTTAACTCTCGCACAAAACCATCTGACCTGACTCGTCCAGGGCACATATTCCCGCTTCGCTACAAAGACGGTGGTGTTCTTGTGCGTGCAGGCCATACAGAAGCATCTATTGATATTGTGCGGCTCGCAGGCCTTTATCCTGCAACTGTTATCTGTGAGATAATGAGTGAGGATGGCCATATGGCACGACTGCCGCAGTTAAAGGCATTTACAGAAAAGCATCATTTAAAAATAGTTAATATTGCTGATTTAATACAATACAGACGGCGTACGGAACGCCTGATAAGGAAAGTCGCAAGTGCGAATTTACCAACGCGTTATGGCAAATTCCGTCTTATTTTGTATGAGGCACTTATTGAGGAACCGCCCGGCAAGTATCAGATGGCACTGGTTAAGGGCAAGATAGCAGGCAAGAAAAATGTGCTCGTCCGGGTTCATTCTCAATGTCTGACCGGCGAGGCATTTGGGTCGCTTCGTTGCGATTGTGGCGAACAACTTCACAAAGCGATGGAAATGGTGGAAAAACACGGGAGTGGAGTAATCGTTTACCTGCCGCAGGAAGGACGTGGTATTGGATTGACCAATAAAGTGCTCGCATACGCACTTCAAGACGGAGGTCTCGATACTGTAGAAGCAAACAAGGCACTTGGCTTTGCACCCGATTTGCGCGATTATGGTATCGGAGCACAAATTCTTGTTGACCTGGGATTAAGTACGATACGGCTAATAACTAACAATCCGAGGAAAATAGTAGGACTTGAAGGATATGGTTTGAAAATAGTTGACAGAGTACCACTTATAGTCGGTTCTTCAAAACATAACAAGCATTATCTCGAAACCAAAAAGCAAAAACTCGGCCACTTACTTTAAAAAGGAGGTATTTAGAATGAAGACAGTGCAGGGAGCAATGCAGGCGACAGGCAAAAAGTTTGCTCTTGTCGCTTCCAGATTCAATGAGCTAATTACCAGTAAACTTGTAGAAGGCGCACAGGATTCTCTTGTGAGACATGGTGCAAATGAAAAAGACATCGTGTTATACTGGGTGCCTGGTGCATTTGAAACAGCTTTTGTTGCCCGCCAACTCGCAGAAAAGAAAAAGTATGACGCAGTGATATGTCTTGGTGCAGTAATAAGGGGCGATACACCGCACTTTGATTATGTTGCAACTGAAGCGGCGAAGGGCATAGCACAAACAGCGCTTTCTACGGGTGTACCAACAGTGTTTGGAATTCTTACCTGTGACACTCTTGAACAGGCATTGGAAAGAGCAGGTTCTAAGTCCGGAAACAGAGGACGACAGGCAGCAGAGGCAGCAATAGAACTCGTAAACCTGAAAGCACAATTGTAGCAATAGTCATTCTGAGGTCGCGGTAGCCGCAGGCTTTAGCCTACAATTTGCCGAGCGCACCCGGTGGGTGAAAAGCGAAGCGTCAGCGAAGCAAATTGTCGCCGAGTGCCAAAGGCACGAGGTGTACACCGCTTATGCGTGATAAGGAGACACAGTGGGTAGGATGCATGATATCCGTATTGCGACCATAGAAATACTCTACGCCGCGGACGTATCCGATGGCGATTACAAAAGGACATTTGAAGCGTATTGGGGTATGTCTCCGGCGCCAGTTCCAGTCAGCAAAAAGTTAGCAGACCAGGTAGAAATATTTGTGGACGGTATATTGAATCATATGGAAGAAATTGATACAACAATTCGTTCTGCAAGTGACAACTGGGATTTAACCCGTATAGCAAAAGTCGATCTGGGCATTCTGCGGCTCGCAGCATATGAAGTGCTCTTCCGTCGCCAGACTCCCGTAAGGGTAATAATTGACGAAGCGGTTGAAATAGCAAAAGAATATTCTACGTCTAAGTCCAGCGCTTTTGTTAACGGCGTTCTTGACAGGATGGGACGTGAATCACGCAAGGAAGAAATGAAGATAAAGCAGGAGGCCAAAGATAATGGCAGGGATAACGAGAGAACAAGCAAAACGTAAGATAGCACAATTAAGACAAGAGATTTGGCATCACGATTATTGCTATTATGTACTGAATCAGCCAAAAATTTCTGATAGTGAATATGACCTTTTAATGAAGCAACTTGAAGGCCTTGAAAAACAGTTCCCGGACCTCGGGACGCCAGATTCACCTACTCAACGAGTCAGCGGCCAACCGCTAAAGGGATTCCGTTCAGTGAGACATCAAACTTCTATGCTGTCTCTTTCAAACGCCTATTCTACCGAGGAGATAAAAGCATGGGTTCAGCGAGTACATAAAAATGTCCCCTCCAGAGAGATAGATTACGTTGTGGAACCAAAAATAGATGGTGTTGGCATTGCATTAACGTACGAAAATGGAAAACTTGTACTCGGTGCGACTCGCGGTGATGGTGAAACCGGAGACGATATCACCGCAAACCTGAGAACGCTGGCGAGCATCCCACTATCACTTCAACCCAGCAGCAAATACGGAATTCCAGAATTTCTCGAAGTTCGTGGTGAAGCATATATGAACAAAAATGATTTTGCCCAAATGAACCGTCAGCGTTCTGATGCAGGCGAGACAACATTTGCGAATCCCAGAAATGCGACTGCTGGCAGCTTGAAGTTGCTTGACCCGCGTTTAGTTGCAAAACGTCCAATCAAATGTTTTATATATTCACTTGGAGGGTTAAAAAGAGGGCCGGAATTCAAGACGCATTGGGAGGTTCTTCAAACAATGCGCAAATGGGGTTTGAGAACAAATCCACACAATATCCCGTGTCGCACTCAAGAAGAGGTGATGGACCATGTAGTTTCATGGGAAGCAAGGCGTGACGAATTGGAATATGAAATTGACGGTATGGTCGTAAAAGTAAACTCCTTAGAACTTCAGGATATCCTGGGCTTCACACAGAAAAGCCCAAGATGGGCAGTCGCTTTCAAGTTCCGGGCAAGACAGGCAACGACAAAACTAAAAGACGTTATGGTACAGGTTGGGCGCACAGGCGTACTTACCCCTGTTGCACTTCTGGAACCAGTTGAAGTTGGAGGTGTTACAGTTACTAACTCGACGTTGCACAATTTTGACCAGATCAAGCGGCTTGACGTCAGGATAGGAGACCGCGTCGTAATCGAGCGTTCAGGCGACGTTATTCCTAATATAGTTAAGGTTGTTAAGTCCGTACGGAAGGGTAAAGAAAAACAAATCCCTGTTCCAAAGAAATGCCCTGTTTGCGGACATCCTACGGTCCGCGAGCAGGGCGAAGTTGCAGTTCGTTGCCCGAATCCTCTCTGTCCCGCGCAACTCAGGCGAACATTAGAGCATTTTGCTTCGCGTTCTGCAATGGACATAGAAGGACTTGGCGAATCCGTAATAGAACAATTAGTTGAACGTGGTTCAGTCCAAGATATTGCAGATATATACTCGCTGAAAAAATCCGATTTTCTGAAACTAGAATTGTTTGCTGACAAACGAGCTGAAAATCTTCTGGATGCAATAGAAAAGAGTAAACGGCAGCCACTTGAACGGTTGCTATTTGGACTTGGTATAAGGCACGTAGGTGAGCGTGCATCATCTGACATTGCAAATTATTTTGGTACACTTGATGCGCTTGTCCACGCATCAAAAGAGCAATTGGAAGAAATTCCGGAAGTAGGTCCTATTATGGCTGAGAGTATTCGGCAGTTTTTCCACCAGAAACAGGTACAAAATGTACTGGAAAAATTGAAGCATGCTGGAATAAACATTATTCAACCGGAAACGGCTGTTACTGGTGAACGAAAGTTTGCAGGAAAAACGTTTGTTTTTACAGGCGAACTGAAAAACCACAGCCGTTCAGAAGCAGAATCTATTGTCAAACAGCTTGGTGGACACGCCAGCTCCTCGGTAAGCAAGAAGACAGATTTTGTCGTTGTTGGTGCGAATCCTGGCTCAAAGTTTGACAAGGCAGAAATGCTTAACGTGAAGATATTATCTGAGGATGAATTCGATAAACTCATCAAATAGTGTAGAGAGGATCGAGCCGCGATTCCTTGTTGATTCTATGCTCGGCCGGCTCTGTCGCTGGCTGAGAATACTCGGGTATGACGCTGCGTTCTTTTCCGGGACAGGAAAATCATCTCTTGTGTATCAGGCATTGAAAGAAGGCCGTTTCATTCTTACCCGCAACCACGAAGTTAGCAAAAAGCAGGTTATCTGGATGCTCGTAGTCGAGAGCGATAAACTTGCAGGACAGATTCGCCAGGTTGTTAGCACTCTTGGCCTTAAACCAGAAGAAAGCCGTTTTTTTACCAGATGCTCATTTTGCAATAAATTGCTTATTGAGATTAGTCCAGAGGTCGCAAAAGGGCGTGTCCCGGATTTTGTCCTTGAGACAATACACAACTTCTATGAATGTCCTGATTGTCACCGTATATACTGGAAAGGAACACATTCTGATATGTTCCGCTCGCAACTCGAGGCTATTCTCAATCAGGGATTTTCTTGACTTCTCATAAAGGATAACGTAAGATAAATACAAATTTAAGAGGGTAAATGATGCAAATCAAAAGAGAAGAATTAGACGGACTAAAGGAAATTAAGGGGGAGGTTAGAGGAGTTGTTTTTCAGACAGACGCTAAATACGTTCTGGAAAAAATGGGGAGTGGTGGCTTAAAGAAGGTAAAGGAAAGTGCAAAAAAGTTCGGTTATGAAATACCTTACGAGACAGCGAGAGCAATGAAATGGTACCCGATTGGATTGAGGGTTGTTTCGCTTCTTTCGATAAAGGATACTTTTAGTTGGGGAGATAACGAAATAAGAGACATGGGGTATACAGCGCCAAAGACCTCGTTTTTGGTAAAACTTCTGATGAAGTTCTTTGTTAGCCCGGAGCAATTTGTTGAGAAGGTTCCTGTGTACTGGCTCCAGCATTGGACAGTTGGCAAGCTCGAAGTAATAACGTTTGACGAAGAGAATAAAGAGGCGCTCGGTCGTCTGGAAGAGATAGAGATTCACCCAATTCTGCTTACGTATTTTGAAGGGTATTTTGAAAAAATGCTTGGATTTGTGAAAGACGGAGTAGCCGCTAAAGCAAAAAATCTATTTTTAATGGAAAATCCTGCTATGAGTTTGTCTTCAAGTGGAAATAATGGGATTAAAATGAAAAAGAATCTCGATAGAATGGAAGAAATCCAGGATACCCTGGCAGAACTCGAGTACTATATTCGGGATTTTTGGGAGTTTTTGCCAATACCAACCTGCTACCTGAATCCCTTAAATATTATCTTGGATATAAATAAGGCAGGCGAAAGATTAGTGGGTTATAAAAAAATTGAGATTGTCGGGGAGAAATTAGAAAAGTTATTTGGCGATATCCAGATAAGCAAACAAATAGAAGAAGAAATTTTAGAAAAAGAACAAATTGCCGAGCGAGAAACAAAATGTTTTACAAAAGACAGGGAAGAAATGCCGGTGGAAGTTTCAGCGATGCAAAGAAAAGATGAAAATGGTAATTTTATCGGTTATTTCTTGTCAATCATTGGACTCACGGCATTCAAGAAAATTCAGCGTCAATTAGAACTAAAAATTCAGGATTTAGAGAAATTCTCCAGGTTTGCTACAGGAAGGGAGCTAAAAATGATAGAACTGAAAAAGGAAATAAAGAAACTGAAAAAACGATTGGAGCAAAAAGGATAAATTTTACCGTATTATGGATAGCGACAAATTAAGAATCTCATTTCTTGAATACTTCAGAAAACATAATCACCGTATCATAACCTCCAACCCGCTCACACCAAAAGATGACCCAACATTGTTATTTACGTCAGCAGGGATGGTGCAATTTAAACCATATTTCCTTGGAATAAGAAAACCCCCTTATAAACGCGCTGCCTCGAATCAACGATGCTTCAGAACTTCTGATATAGATAAAGTCGGTACTACTGCGCGGCACCTGACTTTCTTTGAGATGCTTGGTAATTTTTCCTTCGGTGACTATTTTAAGAAAAATGCAATTCAGTATGCATGGGATTTTCTCGTAAATATCGTCGGTCTTACTCCAGACAGGTTGTACGCAACAGTTTTTACGGATGACGATGAGGCAGCTGAAATCTGGACGCGCTACATCCCTGAAGGAAAAATTGTACGGCTTGGTGAAAACAATAATTTCTGGTCTGCTGGTCCGACTGGGCCATGCGGGCCATGTAGCGAGATTATATATGACCTCGGCGAGGAAGTTGGCTGTGGACGTCCGGATTGCAAACCGGGTTGCGATTGTGATAGGTGGCTCGAAGTGTGGAACCTGGTTTTCACCCAGTTCAATAGGATTCAAGCAGGCGAACTGAAACCACTTAAGCAGAAGAATATCGATACTGGCATGGGATTAGAGCGTCTTGCTTGCGTCAGTCAGGGAAAGAAAACCGCATTTGAGTCCGACCTGATTTTTCCGGTTGTTGAGGTAGTCCATTCACTGTCAAATACTGATTCGTTTGATAAAGAATCTATCAGACGTGCAATGAGAATCGTATCCGATCATAGCCGCGCCATAGCTTTTTTGATTGCCGATGGCGTTACGCCTTCAAATGAAGGACGTGGATACGTGGTCCGCCGTCTTATTCGACGGAGCTTGAGGTCCGGCAAAGTCCTTAATATAGATGACACGTTTGTCTGGAAACTTTGTGACCAGGTTGTCCAGCAGATGAGCGGTGTCTGGTTGCATCTTAAACGTGCACACAATCACATACTGGAGACAGTCAGAACAGAGGAAGAGAAGTTCCTGAAGACGCTTGCTGCTGGCAGCAAAATTTTTGACGAGCTCTTAGCCGGTTATGAACAAAAAAGTATAAGAGAAATTTCCGGCCAGGATATATTCCGGCTTTACGATACGTATGGTTTTCCTATTGAGCTCACGCAGGAAATTGCTCAGGAACGTGGTTTCTCCTGTCAGATGCAAAACGCTCACGTGCTGATAGAGGAACAGCGCGAGCGTGGCCAGCGCTCGTGGTACGGAAATAGTAAAGATGTAGCTGATGTAGAAAAGTTACATAGAGAATGTGGTACAAGCATTTTTCGTGGCTATCAGTTTGACCTCCTCACTTCAAGAATCACCGGTCTTGTGAATATGTCCGGTCAGGACAAACCTGGAGAATTAATACACGAGGTTGGTCCGGGTAATGAGCTTGGGGCTTTACTTGGAGAGACCCCGTTCTATCCTGAAAAGGGTGGCCAGGTTGGCGATACTGGTGAAATAGCAGGGCCACACGGTAAGGCAATTATAACGGCTACAATTACTCCATCGGAAGGAGTAATAATACATAAGGGGAGAGTGACTGAGGGCAGATTTGTCCATAACGAAGTAGTTGAGGCGCGGGTAGACCGC
>Ga0066636_10002578_pt1 | contig 11560 bp, 5 predicted proteins | sample CryGeyCG2014_080_2_FD_62736 | JGI IMG/M metagenome (GOLD analysis project Ga0066636, IMG submission 62736) | Groundwater microbial communities from aquifer - Crystal Geyser CG07_land_8/20/14_0.80 | ecosystem: Environmental > Aquatic > Deep subsurface > Groundwater | place: USA: Utah: Grand...
CAGGCCCGCACCATCATCGACATGGGGGGCGAAGACGCCAAGATCATTATGGTGGCGGAGGAGGACGGCCACCTGGTCATCGAGGATTTCGCCATGAACACCATGTGCGCCGCGGGCACCGGCTCTTTCCTGGACCAGCAGGCGCACCGGTTGGGCTACACCATCGAGGCCTTCAGCGAACTGGCCTTGAAATCCACCACCCCGCCCCGGGTGGCCGGCCGCTGCAGCGTCTTTGCCAAGACCGACATGATCCACCTGCAGCAGGGCGCCACCCCGGACTTCGAGATCATCGCCGGCCTGTGCCAGGCCATGGGCCGCAACTTAAAGAGCAACATCGCCAAGGGCAAGACCTTCGCTCCGCCCATAGCCTTTCAAGGGGGCGTGGCCCACAACCTCGGGGTGCGCCAGGCCTTCCGGCAGGTCTTCGGCCTGGACGAGGCCGGGCTCATCATTCCGCCGCACTTCTGCGCCCTGGGGGCCGTGGGCGCGGTGCTGGTGGCCCGGGAGAACCCGCCGGTTGATTTCCACCTGGACCTGAACCCCCTCAGAGAACACCTGCTGCAGGACGAGGACCAATCCCGGCGCCTGCCGCCGCTTAAGCCGCCCAAGGCCTTGGGTCCGGAGGACTACCGGGTGATCGACCTGCCGGCGGACGGCTCGGTGGTGGAAGGCTACCTGGGCGTCGACGTGGGTTCCATCAGCACCAACGTGGTGGTCATCGACGCGGAGATGCGGGTGCTGGCCCGGGAGTACCTCATGACCGCGGGCCGGCCGCTCGAGGCCATCACCGAGGGCCTGCGCCGGGTGGGCGCCAGGCTCGCCGACCGCGTGAAGATCATGGGCGCGGCCACCACCGGTTCGGGCCGCTATCTCACCGGCGACTTCATCGGCGCCGACCTGGTGAGGAACGAAATCACCGCCCAGGCCACCGCCGCGGCGGCCATCGACTCCGACGTGGACACCATCTTCGAGATCGGCGGCCAGGACTCCAAGTTCATCAGCCTGTCCCACGGCGCCATCGTGGACTTCATGATGAACAAGGTGTGCGCCGCCGGCACCGGCTCCTACCTGGAGGAGCAGGCCGAAAAGCTGGGGATTTCCATCCGAGGCGAGTTCGGCGACCTGGCCCTGGCCGGCCAGAACCCGGTGCGCCTGGGCGAGCGCTGCACCGTGTTCATGGAGTCCGACCTGGTGCACCACCAGCAGCGGGGCGCGGCCAAAGAAGACCTGGTGGCCGGCCTGTCCTACTCCATCGTCCAGAACTACCTCAACAAAGTGGTGGAAGACCGGCCCATCGGCAACCACATTTTCTACCAGGGGGCCACCGCCGCCAACCGGGGCATCGTCGCCGCCTTTCAGCAGGTCTGCGGCAAAAAGATCACCGTGCCGCCCCATCACGACGTCACCGGGGCCATCGGCGCGGCGCTTCTGGCCATGCGGGAACGGGACTGGGAGACCTCCGGGTTCAAGGGGTTCGACCTGGCCGACCGGCACTACGAGGTCACTTCCTTTGAATGCAACGGCTGCCCCAACACCTGCGAGATTCGCCAGGTGAAGATCGAAGGGGAAAAGCCCCTGTTCTACGGCAGCCGGTGCGAAAAATACGAAGTGGGAAAAGTCCAGAAGCAGTACGATTTGCCGGACCTGCTCCTGGAGCGGGAAAACTGGCTCTACGGCGAAGAGCCCCCCAAAGAAGGGAAGCGCGGCCCCATCGGCATCCCCCGGACCATGTTCTTTCAGGAGCTCATGCCCTTCTTCCGGGCCTTCTTTGAGGACCTGGGGTTCACGGTGGTTTACTCGCCCAAGACCAACAAGAAGGTGATCAACCAGGGGACCGAGGCCCTGGCGGCGGAGCCCTGCTACCCGGTGAAGGTGGCCCACGGCCACATCCTGGCCCTCTTAAAGGCCGGGGTCAAGCGCATCTTCCTGCCCAGCCTCATCGACCTGCCCCACCCGCACCCCGAGATTGGCAGCGGGGTGGTCTGTCCCATGTCCCAATCCCTGACCTACACCGTGCCCACGTCCATCGATTTCGCGGCGTTCGGGGCCAAGATGTTGTCCCCGGTGCTCTACTTCGGCCGGGGCGACCGCTGGCTGCGCCAGGGCCTCCGGGCTCTGGGGCGGGAACTGGGGGTGGGCCCCTTCCGGGTGAACCGGGCCATGCACCGGGCCCAGGCGGCCCAGCAGGCCTACTACGATCGCCTCACCGCCCGGGGCCGGGAAATCCTCAATTCCCTGCCGCCCAACGGCCGCCTCCTGGTCCTCATCGGCCGCCCTTACAACGCCCTGGACCCCGGCATGAACCTCAACCTGCACCGGAAACTGCGGCAGTTGGGGGTGCTGGCCCTGCCCATGGACTTTTTGCCCGTGGACCAGGTGGACCATTTGGACGAAATCAAGCCCATGTACTGGCGCTTCGGCCAGAAAATCCTGGGGGTGGCGGAACTCATCCGCCAAGACCCCCGGCTCTATGGCATCTATATCACCAATTTCGGCTGCGGCCCCGACTCCTTCATCCAGCACTTCTTCAAGGACCGCATGCGGGGCAAGCCGTATTTGGAGATCGAGATTGACGAGCACTCCTCCGACGTGGGGGCCATCACCCGGCTGGAGGCCTTTTTGGACAGCCTGAAGAACGTCACGGTAGAAACGGCCCCGGAGCGGCTGTCCCCTTTCCGCTACCGGGTCACCGGCAATCTCAAGCGCAAGATCTATCTGCCCCCCATGACCGACCAGGCCCTGGCCATCGTGGCGGCGTTCCAGGCCTGCGGCGGCGACGCCGAGGCCCTGCCGCCCTCGGATGAAGAAACCCTGGAACTGGGCCGCCGCCTCACCTCGGGCAAGGAGTGCTACCCCCTCATCCTCACCACCGGCGATCTGGCCAAACTGTTGCAGCGGCCGGACTTCGACCCGGACAAGAGCGCCTTCTTCATGCCCGCGGCCGACGGCCCCTGCCGCTTCGGCCAGTACCACCGCTTCCAGCGCCTGGTGCTGGACGACCTGGGGTATCCCCAGGTGCCGGTCTACTCCCCGGATCAGAACGAAAACATGTTCAAGGAAGTGGGCCTGGTGGGCGGCGATTTTTCCCGGATCGCCTGGAACGGCATGGTGGCCATCGACCTGTTGGAAAAGAAACTCCGGGAGACCCGGCCCTACGAGTCCATCCCCGGCGAGGCCGACCAGGTCTATGAGCACTATCTCCTCAAGGTCTTCGATGCCTTGCGGAGCCGGGGCGACCTGACCGGGGCGCTCAAGGAGGCCCGGCGAACCTTCGATGACGTCTCCCTGAGCATCAACGGCGGCAAGCCCGTGGTGGGGGTGGTGGGGGAAATCTACACCCGGGCCAACCAGTTCTCCAACGAAAACGCGGTGCGGGAGATCGAGGCCTTAGGCGGCGAGGTCTGGATGCCGCCCATCGGCGAGTGGCTCCTCTACGTCACTCACAGTTCCAAGCATTCGGCCCTGGCCAACCGGCGCTTCCGGGAACTCCTGACGGTCTGTCTGGAAGAGCGGGTCCAGAAAAAGGACGAGCACCGGCTGGAGGAAATCTTCCGCGGCAGCATCAAGAACCTGACGGAACCCACCATCCCCGAGACCCTAAAGATGGCCAGGGACTACCTGCACCCGTCGTTTGAAGGGGAGGCCATCTTGAGCATGGGCAAATCCCACGACTTCGTGCGCAAGGGGGCCTGCGGCCTGGTGAACATCATGCCGTTCACCTGCATGCCGGGCACCGTGGTCAACTCCCTGTTCAAGCTCTTCCGGGAGCGCCACGACCACATCCCCTTCCTGAACCTGGCCTACGACGGCCAGGAACAGACCCACACCCGCACCCGCCTCGAGGCCTTCATGTACCAGGTGCGCCAGTTCAAGGCCCGCCGGGGGTAGGCGGAAGATGAACCCGGTGAAGGGGCTTAACTTGACCCGGGGACATTAGGCTCATTATGGTCCAGGACCTGCACTTATATCTGCGCCTCCTTACCTATCTTAAGCCCCATCAGCTTCGGTTGGCGCTGGCGGTTATTGCCATGCTGGCGGTCTCAGGAATCACTGCCCTTTTAGCCTACCTGGTGAAGCCGGTCTTGGACGACGTCTTCTTCGCCCGGCGGCTTAATATGCTTTATTTGCTGCCGCCGCTGATAATCTTGCTCTACCTGGTCAAAGGAGCCCTGGCCTATGCCCATCGATACCATATGAGTTTTATCGGTAACGGCATTGTTACCCGGATGCGGGATGAACTCTTCTGCTCCTTGCAGCGGCAGCCATTGGCCTTTTTTGATAACCACTCCACCGGCGATTTAATGAGCCGCCTGACTTATGACGTCAATCTGTTGCAAACCTCGGTGACAGGGGTGGTGACCAGTTTCTTCAGGGATAGCTTCACGGTGGTAGGACTTACCGCGGTGATTTTTTATCGGGAGTGGCGTCTGGCCCTGCTATCTATGGAGGTCTTTCCCCTGGCCCTGGTCATCATCGTCCGCTTTGGGCGGCGCCTCAGAACCATCTCGCATCGGAACCAGTTGGCCAGTGCCGACCTTTACAACGTTTTGCAAGGAAGCCTCGCCGGGCAGCGCATCGTTAAGGCCTTTGCCCGGGAGGATTACGAGTTGCAGCGCTTTTCCCGGGTTAACCGCGAGTATTTTCGCCTGCGGATGAAATGGACCGCCACCCGGGAGCTAAGCCCGCCGGTGATGGAGCTTTTGGGAGCGCTCGGCATCGCCGCCATTATCTTTTATGGCGGCCATAACGTGATTCGGGGACATTCAAGTCCTGGCACCTTCTTTTCTTTTTTGGCAGCGTTGTTGATGCTTTATGCCCCTATTAAGGGGTTGAGCCAGGTACACAACACCGTCCAGGAAGGGCTGGCCGCGGCCCTGCGGGTCTTCGGCCTGATGGACCGGGAACCTGAGATCCGGGACCGGCCGGGAGCTCAGTCTTTGCCGAAATTCTCCCGTGAGATCATTTTCCAAGGAGTCTTCTGTGCTTATGAGGGCCGCCCGGCACTCAAAGAAATCGATCTGGTGGTGCGCCGAGGGGAAGTGCTGGCCATGGTGGGACGGAGCGGCGCAGGAAAAACCACCTTATTAAATCTCCTACCCCGTTTTTACGAGGTTCAGCAAGGGGCCATACTCATCGACGGACGGGACATTCGCGCAGTCACCTTAGAATCTCTCCGGGGCCAGATCGGCATGGTCACCCAACAGACCATTTTGTTCAATGATACGGTGCGTCACAATGTGGCCTATGGTCGCCTGGGGGCCGGCGAAGAAGAGATTATCGCGGCACTCAAAGCGGCTTTTGCCTATGACTTTGTCATGGCGTTGCCCCAGGGCCTGGACACGGTTATCGGCGAGCAAGGAGTGCGTCTCTCCGGCGGGGAGTGCCAGCGCCTGGCCATCGCCCGGGCCCTACTAAAAGATCCGCAGATTCTGATCCTGGATGAGGCCACGTCCTCGCTGGATTCCGAAGCGGAAAGAGAGGTGCAACGGGCCTTAGACTGGCTCATCCAGGGGCGCACCACCTTAATGGCGGCCCATCGTCTTTCCACCGTCCGCCATGCCGATCGCATCGTGGTCCTGGAGTCCGGCCGCATTGTCGGGGTCGGCACCCATAAGTCGCTCTTGCAAGAAAACGCCCTTTACCGGCGGCTCTATGAAAGGCAATTCGATCCGATGCCGCGGGAACCGGCAGAGGCCGGTCCCCTGGCCCAGTTGGGCGGAAGATGACTTTGGAAATTATCATGGGGCTCGCTTAGGGTAGACCATACAATGATTAAGGCAGAGAGTCTGACCATAGCCTATGATAACCACATTGTCCTTAAGGACCTGAATTTCCAGGTCGCAGCCGGGGAATTTGTGGGCCTGTTAGGGCCAAACGGTTCAGGGAAAAGCACCCTGCTGAACGCCTTAACCGGTCTGCTGCCTCCCCGAGAAGGCCAAATTTATTATGACGGCATCCTCTTGAACAAGTGGCGACCGCGGCCCCTGGCCCGCCAGGTCGCCATAGTCCCCCAGGAAAATTGGGTCAGCTTTCCTTTCAGCTGCTGGGAAATTGTCCTCATGGGCCGTTACCCGCATCTGGGCCGCTTTCAACGGGAGAGCCGGGAGGACTTGGAGGCGGCAGAAGCGGCCATGGTCGCCACCCAGACTCGAGAGTTGGCTCCTCACCTCATCAATCGGGTGAGCGGCGGCGAGCGCCAGTTAATCGTGCTGGCCCGGGCCCTGACTCAGGCCACCCCCATACTATTTCTGGATGAAGCAACCTCCAACCTGGATATTCGCCATAAGTTGAGGATCTTCGAATTATTGACTCGTCTCAATCAGCATGAAGGCCTCACCATTCTGGCGGTAATGCACGACGTCAATCTTGCTACCCAGTATTGCCGGCGTCTCATCTTTCTTAAAGATGAAGGTATCTTCCGGGACGGAGATACTTTTACGGTCTGCACTCCCGAAGTGCTGGAAGCGGTCTATGACACCCCGGCATTAGTGCAACCCCACCCATTCACCGGACGGCCCTTTGTGCATTTTTGCCCGGAGGTGGAGCCGCTTCTATGAATAAGCTTAGCATAGAAACGACAGCCCCTAGGCCGTCAAAAATTCAGGTGAAAGGTTCTGGTAAAGACCTTTCGGACCAACGGCGTCCAGGTGGAGGTGCTGACCGGGGTTCATCTGGACATCTTCCGGGGAGAAACCCTGGCCATAGCCGGGGCCTCGGGGGTGGGGAAATCCACTTTGCTCCATATCCTGGGAACCCTGGAACGCCCCACTGCCGGGCAGGTGCTTTGGGATGGTGCAGACGTCTTTTCCCTGGACGAGAATCTCCTGGCGGCCTTCCGGAATCGCAAGGCGGGTTTTGTGTTTCAGTTGCACCAACTGCTGCCCGAGTTCAACGTCCTGGAAAATGTCATGATGCCGGCATTGATCGCCCGCCTGCCCCAACAAACCGCCCGAGAAATGGCGGAAGCTATTTTGCTCCGGGTCGGCCTTAAGGATCGCTGGCGGCATCGGATTTCCCTCCTTTCCGGGGGCGAACAGCAGCGGGTGGCCGTGGCCCGAGCCCTGGTAATGAATCCGGATGAGCTTCTGGCGGATGAACCCCCCGGCAACCTGGACCCCCGCAGCGGCGCCCGGGTGCATGAACTTGTCCTTGAACTCAACCGGGAACTGGGTCTCACGTCGGTGATCGTCACCCATAATCTGGAATTGGCCCGAAGCCTCGACCGGCAGATAGCCCTGGTGGACGGCAAAGCGGTGTGTATGCGGGGAGGCGCCTGATGCCAGCAACTGCTGAGAAATGGATACGGATATGCCCGAAGGCTCTATCCTGGCTCTGGATATAGGAGGATTCAGACAGCGTCTCCTTATATGGGAGCCGGGCCAGGACATGGAAGATGCGGTAAAGATGGTGATACCAACGGCATAAAGCTGAACGGTTACCTCGGCCTTCACGCGCTCCGGGAAACCGAGAAGCCTTGAAAGACGGTCTTAAGATTACACAGGAGATCTTTGTCCCATGGCTTTCCATAGCATTTTATTTGAAAGAACTGAAAACCGCATTAAAACAGAAACAGTTGAAGCGCCCGTCTTTTTTCTTGATTTAAATCTTGATCAGGTTATAGACGCCATAGTGGCCGGCAAGCAGGAATATAATTTAAAACCTTTTTTTTACACTTCCTTGGGCGATATTGACGCGATCAAGTATCGTCATGAAATAATGCAGGATCTTGAAAATGAGGTTCTATTTGGTAATATAAAATTATTTTCGGAAAAAATGCACGCGATGCGAGCACATCTGACTCTAGCAGAAAAGCTTTATTACAAATATCAAAAAGAAAGGATGTTTTTGGACGCGATTTCAATTTATTGCGATGCCGTTAATTGCCTGGTGCATGATTTATCCCTTGTAGATTTAAAATCCCGCGGCTTTTTGGCCTTCCGCGCATATTTGGCGAGCCATGCCGAATCCAACCCTTTTACATCGCTTCTGGCGGAATCGAAAAAGCTTATAGACGATTTGCTCTCGGTAAAATACTGTCTGCTCATCAAGGGTGACAGCATCAAGGTTCGCAAATATGAATCTGAAATCGATTACAGCGCCGAAGTGGAGGAAACCTTCGAGAAATTCAAACAGGGAGCGGTGGAGGATTACAGGGCTGAATTTTCGGACGGGCTCGCCATGAACCATGTTGAAGCGCGAGTCCTGGATTTTGTAGCCCATTTGTATCCCGACATATTCTCAAGTCTTGATGATTACTGTGCAAAAAACGCCAATTATCTACATGAAACGATAAGTGTTTTCGACCGTGAAATACAATTTTACATCGCCTACTTAGAGTTTGTCGCAAAATTCAGACGAGCGGGATTGAAATTCTGTTATCCGCAAATTTCCAATGAATGCAAGGAAGTCTTTGATTTTGAAGGATTTGATTTAGCCCTGGCCCATAAACTCATCAACGAGAACTCATCTGTTGTGTGCAATGATTTTTATCTGAAAGACAAGGAGCGCATATTTGTAGTATCTGGTCCCAACCAGGGCGGTAAAACAACCTTTGCCCGCACTTTCGGACAGTTGCATTATATGGCCAGCCTAGGCTGTCCCGTCCCGGGCCGGGAAGCGCGACTCTTTCTGTTTGACAGGGTCTTTACGCATTTTGAAAAGGAAGAAAAAATCAATAATCTCAGAGGCAAACTGCAGGACGACCTGGTCAGAATTTACGATATTCTGAACCAAGCCACCCCCAAAAGTATTATCCTAATGAATGAAATTCTCACTTCCACAACGTTAAAAGACGCGGTTTTTTTAGGCAAAAAAGTAATGGGAAAAATAATACAATTGGATTTGCTGTGTGTTTTTGTAACATTTATAGATGAATTAACATCCTTAAGTGAGAAAAACGTCAGCATGGTCAGTACGGTTGTTCCAGAAAATCCGGCCTTGAGAACCTATAAAATTGTCAGAAGGCCTGCTGACGGACTGGCCTATGCACTGTCAATTGCTGAGAAATATCGCCTCACCTACGATTATTTGAAGGAGCGTCTAAAATCATGAAGGCTTTTCTCATGTATAGAGATCATGATTTTGACTTGCAGCAAGAATTGCCGTTAAATGAACCGGAACTGACACAGGACCTGGAATTAAACAGGCTATTCAATGCCATGGCGCTCGGCGACAAATTTTTATTTGAAGTGGCCAGGAAAACTGTTTTATCCAGTTTAAGCGATCTGGACACAATAGTATATCGTCAAAATATCCTTGAGGATTGCCTGAAAAATTCCTCGATTGTCAAAAATATCTACGATATCGCGGTAGAGTCAATTGAAAGCAAGAAAAAACATTTTTATTGGTTTTTCGGCAGCAGATATCCCAGTTCGATACTCTCTACTTCGGTGGGAATGATGCAACTGTTGGTGGGCTTTCTTAAAAAACTTAAGAATATTGCCGCAGAGCAGGCCGATAAATTCGAGTCAGCGGGATTTACAAGGTTTTTCGCCATGCTCAACAAAGAACTAAGTGATGAATATTTAGCCGGCGTCCAAGATCATCTAAGGGAATTGAAATTCCGTAACGGGGTTTTGATGAGCGCTGAATTGGGTAGAGGCAATAAAGGTGCCAATTACGTGCTTCGCAAACCCCAAGACCAAAAACAGAGTTGGCTGGAGCGGATCTTTGCAAGTTGGCTGGAGCGGATCTTTGCTAAAAAAACGCCCGCTTTCACCTTTCGTATCGCCGATCGCGATCAAATCGGCGCCAGGGCCCTGTCCGAATTAAGAGGCAAGGGGATCAACCTTGTGGCCAATGCCCTCGCTCAGTCCGCTGATCACATTCTCAGTTTTTTTAACTTATTGAGGACCGAAATGGCTTTTTACGTCGGGTGTTTGAATTTGCATGACCATCTTGCGAAAAAGGGGGAGCCAACGTGCTTTCCCCAACCTGTGGCTCCCGGCGAACGCAGAGAACGTTTTAATGGATTGTACGATGTCTGTCTGGCTTTGAGCCTGAAACAAAGAGTTGTGGGCAACGATGTGGATGCTGATGATAAAGACCTCGTGATAATCACAGGCGCCAACCAGGGCGGCAAATCGACTTTTTTGCGGAGTAAAGGGTTGGCCCAATTGATGATGCAATGCGGGATGTTTGCGCCTGCGGAGTCTTTCTGTGCCAATATTTGCGACGGCCTGTTCACGCACTACAAACGGGAAGAAGACGTTACCATGAGTAGCGGTAAACTGGATGAAGAGCTCAGCAGAATGAATGATATCGTAGATAATGTAAGAGCAAATTCTATGCTATTGTTTAATGAATCGTTTGCTGCGACAAACGAAAGAGAGGGCTCGGAAATTGCCGGGCAGATAATTTCAGCACTATTGGAGAAGCGCATCAAGATCTTCTTTGTTACGCACCAATTTGAATTTGCCCACGGTTTTTATGACAAAAAAATGGAAAACGCCATTTTCCTGCGGGCTGAAAGGCAAGCCGACGGAGGACGCACTTTCAAAATAATCAAAGGCGCACCTTTGGGAACCAGCTATGGCAAAGATTTGTATAACAGCATATTCAGAACAGACAATTAGTACTACAACGAGACATCAGTGCTATGGGTCGTCCCTAACTGGGCAGCCTTGATCCAAGGAGAACGCCTTTGGGGTATGTATAAACATCATACCGCGCTCCTAAACCAGGCCAAGCTCTTCTCGCACCTAGTGGTTAATTGCATAAATTAACGATAGTATTTTTTAGCTGTGAACCCTTTATACCATTTTCGGTTTCTATTGCAACAAATAAGAGCACTGACAAAGCTCCATGAAGCGGGTAGGGGTCAGATTTATCAAAGTCTCTGCCAGGGTATTCATCAGGTCGTCCACATAGGCAAAAAGACGGTTCCGACAAACGTGTTTTTTTAACCACTGCCAAAGCTTTTCTACCGGGTTAAGCTCTGGGGAATAGGGTGGTAGAGATTTAAGAACAATATTGTCAGGGACTTTTAAAGAGTTAGATTTATGCCAACCGGCTTGATCCCAGATCAGCATGATCTCCTTGTCTGGAAAAGCAGCCGACATCTCTGCCAGGTAGAGGTTCATCATCTCCGTATTGACCCAGGGCAAGAAAAGGGAAAAAGCGTCTCCGGTAAATGGAGAAACCCCTGAATAAACATAGAAATTCTGGTAATTCGGGTTTACCGGAGCGGAAATCCGAACCCCTTTCCGCGCCCAACAACGTCCTATGGAGGGATGCAGTCCGAAACGACTTTCGTCAAAAAAGAACACCATACTATTGGGAGAAGAGAGAAAGTCGCTTACTTCCTCATAGGTTTTTTTTTAAAAGATTCCTGGGCTTGCTTATCCGCCTTGGCATGCCGGGGCCGTGGCGCCTTCTGTTCCGATGATAGCAACCGTGTCCTGTAGGAGACTCTTGCCCGTTCCGGGAGCCGGGGCGGTAATAACTGCCATGGGGACATTGCCAGGTATGGCCGGACGCAGAGGAATGGTCATTATCAAACCCAAGGCGTTCGCCCGGTCTGAATCTTCCACAAAGGGAAAGTCGCAGATCGCCTCAAGCA
>Ga0066636_10002587_pt1 | contig 11545 bp, 9 predicted proteins | sample CryGeyCG2014_080_2_FD_62736 | JGI IMG/M metagenome (GOLD analysis project Ga0066636, IMG submission 62736) | Groundwater microbial communities from aquifer - Crystal Geyser CG07_land_8/20/14_0.80 | ecosystem: Environmental > Aquatic > Deep subsurface > Groundwater | place: USA: Utah: Grand...
GTTTAGAAATTAAAAATTAGAAATTAAAAATTATAGCACATAACGTCCTTTTTCCTCATCCCTAACAATCTTGCCCTTATCAATCGTGACCACGCGCTTTTGTAAAGTATTGATAATTTCTCGATCATGAGTCGCCAAAATAACCGTAGTGCCCATTTCGTTAATTTTTAATAACAATCTAACAATATCCCAAGTATGCAATAAGTCCAAATTACCAGTTGGCTCATCGGCAATTAAAAGCTCTGGCCGATGAATCAAGGCGCGAGCAATCGCTACTCGTTGTTTTTCGCCGCCAGAAAGCTGTCTGGGGAATGCTTCGTGTTTATCCGCCAAACCAACCAAGCCCAAAACCTGGGGCACATCACGGTCAACCTCTTTATGGCCATACCCCGCTACCTCCATAGCGAAAGCTACATTTTCAAAAGCAGTTTTATCAGGCAACAACTTAAAATCCTGAAAAATCATGCCTATACGCCGACGCAAATACGGTAAATCATGCTGCTTTAATTTAGCGATATTAATACCTGAAAGCATAACTACTCCGCGATCCGGCTTTTCTTCACCAATCAAAAGCCGCATTATGGTTGATTTGCCAGCGCCTGATGGCCCAGCAATTGACAAAAATTCCTTGTCCTGAATTTTTAAATCAACCTCTCGCAAAGCAACACAATTTGGCGGATAAATTTTCCAAACGTTTTTAAATAATATCATAATAATTTAAATATCCTAAGGCCATTCTATTTTGTGTTTAAAATTTTCACCATACCTTGATTGTATCATCACACTGACATCCAGGCCAGTTAAAATATTTTCTTTTTTTATTATCGTTTTAGTATCTATCTGACGTTCAAAACTAATGTAACTAGCGAAACTACCATTATATCTTTTTGGCCAATTTTTATCTATCTCACCACTTTTATGCGCGTAGCGATACCGCCAAAAAAGATAGTGCAAAAATATTTCTGTCTTGGGACGCAAACTAAATTTATCATTCCAATTACTCGGCAACAAACCATGCTTTCCCCACTGAACATACACTACTGGTCTTGTGTTGTTATCGCCAGCCGTAAAATTTTGCTCTAAGATCTTGCCGTGCCAATATGTCCATAAATTAACAACAGCGCCGGCATCGTTATACTTTACCCAAATGATTTCGTGGTCATTAGGATGTTGATCGTTCGGAAAATCTATATCATCATCCCAAAACAGATGATAAGCTATAATTGGCTTTTCTGGATGCATTATCACATACACGTCTTGTAAATTAAAATATTCTTGTTTATTACAATAAAGTATTGGAGCCAAGGATAAAGACAAAGATGTGTCTTGACTGCTTAAAAACATAGTTGAATCATTATCATCTTTACGATCGTTAATTAAATAAAAATAAATTACCAAACCGATTATCAGTATAGACAATGAGCAAACAGTAATTGTAAAAATTTTTTTCTTGGCCAAAATAGTATAAAATCTTTATTCGTCAATTTTTTTAGGCGTCAAAAATCTTTCCAAATCGCCATCCAACACCTTTTCTGGTTGTGAAGATTTGACACCGGTTCTTTCGTCTTTAACCATTTTATACGGATGCAAAACATAAGAACGAATTTGGTTACCCCACTCTGGCTTGCCAAAATCCTTTTTTAGATCTTGCAATTTGGCTTGGTGTGCCCTTTGCTGAAATAAATAAATTTTAGATTTTAAAATCTCTAAAGCCACTTCGCGATTTTGCAATTGCGATCTTTCGCTCTGACAAGCGACGCTAAGACCCGTTGGTAGATGCGTAATTCTAACCGCGGTTTCTGTTTTATTGACATATTGGCCTCCCGGGCCAGAGGCCTTGAAGAAACTAACTTGTAAATCAACGAGCTTAATGTCTACTGGCGCGTTTTTGATTTCTGGGATAACCTCAACCATAACAAAAGATGTTTGGCGCAATTTTTTAGCGTTAAAAGGCGACTGTCTTACCAAACGGTGAGCACCAGATTCATTTTTCAAGAGCTGATAAGCGTCCTGTCCAGAGACCCGACAAATAGCGTTTTTAATACCTCCTTCTTGGCCAAAAGATTTATGCAAAACCACGAATTGCCAGTCCTTCTTTTGGCTAAAACGCTGATACATACGCAAAATCATTGCCGCCCAATCTTCCGCGTCGCGGCCGCCAACTCCAGATTGAATTGATAAAATCGCCTGATCTTGTTTCATAAAAAATTATCCTAACATCAAAAGATTAAATACGCAAATTACACTATATTAATTACTCTTTATCGGCAAAACAATAAAAAACTTGCTCCCCTTGCCTTCTTTACTTTCAAACCAAATACGACCACCATGTTCTTCAACAACAGTTTTAGCCAGAAAAAGCCCCAAGCCCGTACCTTCGGTTTGCATCCTAACCACGTTCGCCCCACGAAAAAATTTTGTAAAAATATCTGACTGCTGATTTTTCGGGATACCCACGCCAGTATCTGCCACACAAATTTCTATTTCCTGGCCTTGCTGTTTAACACTAATATCAATCTGCCCGCCCGGCAATGTATATTTAACGGCATTATCTATAATTATTTCTAATACGCTTTTAATTTTTTCTGAATCGGCTAAGATCTCGGGTATCTCGTCATCTGGCAAGATAAGATTTAATCGCAAATTTACTCTTTGGAGTTGAGACTGATTTTCGTCCACAACTTCCCTTAACTTGTCAATAATCTGAACTCTCTGATATTGATAGGGTATTTTGCCCTCTTCGATCTTGGAAACATTTAAGAGATCGTTAACCAAATGGATCATATGCTCATTAGTAGCAAATGATTTTTTTAACAATTCTTCTTGTTGATTGGACAATTGGCCCACATCTCCCTGCAAAAGCATACTCAAGGACCACTTTAATGCGGATAATGGCGTGCGGAAACGATGCGAAGCGATAGAAATAAATTCTGATTTCATTTGATCAATAATTCGCTCCCGAGTCACGTCGTGCAGGGCATTAACGGTACCCAAGGATTCATCTCCAGCCCCCTTAACTGGCGCTGAAATTACCCTTAAAATTCTTAATGGCGGACCAAAAATTTCAATTTCAAATACTCCTCCGCCAGAACGACTCATCAATACCTGATATAAAAATCGCTGACTAGGGTTAGGGGGATTGCCCAAAATTAAATCCGCGTGTACTCCCAACATTTGTTCAGCTGCTGGATTTATTAAAACCACATTATTTAATTTGTCAACCATCACCAAGCCATCCAGCAAGCTAGAAATCACTGCTTCGGTTCTCTGCTTTTCATCCAGCAAAGCGGACTGAGAAAGAGAAATCTCCTGATACAATTGAGCATTTTCTAAGGCAACAGCCGCTTGCTTGGAAATAGTTTTCAAAAGATCGATATCTTGGTCTGACAAGAAACGGCTTGACTCTTTTGCTCCTAGCGCTAAAACAGCCAGCAAACGGTCCTTTAGAACCAGGGGAACCAAATACTCAAATGGCAAAAATGATAAATTAGAAATTAAAATAGATAATTCTTTTTTGGTAATATTTTTTTTCTCTTGTTCTAAAATAAAAATCTGATTATGTGTACGCAACCAGCCCAGGATCGGTTCATTGGCTGTTAAGCTAAAATTATTGAGCATAGTTGTATCTATGCCATTGGAATAGCCTATATAAAACCGATTATTTTTAGTCATGGGCAACAATACGGCAATCTTTCTAACACCTAAGGCACCCGCGACTAAATCCGCCACGGCTTTAAGCAAATCTTCTATTTTTAGTTTAGTAACTAATGTCTCTACTGATTCTAAAACTACTTTGGGATATTCGTAAAAGCCGCGGCTAAAAATCCGATACAAGCTCTTTTGTGTAAAGCTCCGAAAGGGCTCAAATAAAAAAGCAATCAAAACCATCATCACGCCCGAAGCCAGCCATAAATTTTGACCCAGCGTTATCTTTAACAGACTCTCTGAGGCAAAAACGAAAAAAGCGTAAACCGCTAAAAAAACGCCACTTGTTAAAAAATAACCCAATGCCCGGCTCAATAACAAATTCAAGTCCATTAATCGATGTTTGACTATGCCATATGTGATAACAATAGAAAAAAACGGTAAAAAAAGCATCGGCAACACAAACGGCCAGCTGTCTAAACCGAATAGAGGGAAAAAGGTACTTAGACCACCAACGATGCCCACGGCAAAGCCAACAAACATATATTTTAGTTGAACTCGTAAAATCCCCTTGCTCTGTAAGAACAACCTTAACACAAGCAAAAGCGCCAAACTAAAAGCTAAAATCGTCCAGCATAGATACGCGAAAGACAAACTGCTGTCTAAATGAGGATAAAACGGCAATCCTGATCTAGGGCCAATATACGTTAAAATTAGATTTGGATATACTAAAAATATTATCAAAAATGGCAGGCCAGTAAGATAGGCTAAAAAAACCCGTCCCAATTTTTGTTTTAATTGTTCTGTTAAAGAATAAATAAATGGGAACAGATTCATCGCGATTATAACTACCCCTACAAAACTGAATTTCAAAATGCCTAAAGCATGATCAGAATCACGAGAAATTAATTGCGCCAAAGGCAACATCAAACTAAAAAGGAAAAATGCCAAACAGATCACCGCCCAAAAATAAATATACCCTTTTTTGGGGCCCCGCCAAATAGTCAAAATAGCCAAAAACAGACTGCTCGCCGCAGTTATAAAAGAACACACAAGTGTAATAATGGCCGTGAAAATCATGATAAAATAAAAACCATATTTTTAAAAACGAGCCAGCGGTCAGAATCGAACTGACAACCTGCACTTTACGAGGGTGCTGCTCTACCATTGAGCCACGCTGGCAAGCATAGAGCGAATGAGGGGAATCGGACCCCTGTCTGCTCCTTGGGAAGGAGCCGTTCTGCCACTGAACCACACTCGCCTATTTTTAAGGAAGTCGTCTTCGGGCTAAACCTGAGAATCTTGCCGTAGATACCAAAACTAATTCAACATGACAATCTTGCAACCATCTAATCTTGTAATCTAAAATACTTTAACCATTTTTGCGGATTGGCCTGCCACCAAGACGCTTGCTGACTGGCCTGCTCAACCCCAGACACGTCCTGCATGGAGGGAACAATTCCCTGATTGCCTTGATCTTGATTTTCTGGTAAAATAGCAACAACCGATTCGCCTTGCCTTTTAACATTCAAACGTTGTCTCGCTTCTTTTTCTAATCCCTCTGGCGAATTACGATAAGACAGCTCATTGTTGATATCTTGTTTATCTTTTTCTGACACTGTAATCTGTTGTTGTAAATTAGCCAGCTCTTGATTTAAGGACTGCTTGCGTATAGCTAAGCGCGTTAAGCGCCAACCAACTAAAATTAAGGCCAATAAAACTAAAAACAAAACGGCGTTAGAGCCGAAAATCCGCCAAAACCAATTTTTTTTCAAATCTTGAAACATATTTATGACCAAAAAATATATTAAACTTATTTGGAAAATTCTAATAATTTTTGTGACTATCAGTACCATCCTGTGGACAGTTGCCACTATGTTTTAGTCAATTCCATCATAACAGATTTAACTTCAAAATAAAAGCGGACACAGAACACACCTTTTTCCCACAAAACAAAAATTAGCCCTTTTTTAAAAGTTCAAAAAATACTTTTGGGGGTAAAGAAACGCGGCCAAAAGATTTCATTCTCTTTTTGCCGCGTTTTTGTTTTTCCAAAAGTTTCTTTTTGCGCGTGACGTCACCGCCATACAAATAACCGGTAACATCCTTACGCATAGCCGGGATAGTTTCTCGGGCAATAACTTTGCCGCCAATGGCCGCCTGCAAAGCCACGGCAAAACTTTGTCGCGGCACTAAGTCCTTTAATTTTTTAACAATACGCCGACCTTCACTAAAAGCGCGCGCGCGTGGCACTAATCGTGATAAACTCAAAAATTTTTCTTGGGCAATTAAAACATCCATTAAAACTAAATCTGCTGACTGGTAACCGATCAATTGATAACTCATAGAGGCAAAACCAGAACTAACTGATTTTAATTGATCATAAAAATCAGTCATCATTTCCGCTAAAGGCACCTGATAATCAATCACCACCTGATCTTGGCCTAAGTATTCTGTTTTTTGATATGTGCCTCGTAAATCAGCCAGCAAAGTCATTACCGGCCCCAAGTATTTTTGCGGACAAATCACGGTTAAACTTACCCATGGTTCAGAAATAGATTTAACTCGCGACCACTCTGGCAAATTGGCCGCCGCTGTGACTATTTGATTAGTCCCATCAGTTAACGCAATCTGATAAGCCACCGACGGCGAAGTAATCACTAGGTCCAAATTATATTCTCTGCGCAATCTTTCTCGTATAATATCCAGATGCAAAAGGCCCAAAAAACCGCATAAAAACCCCCGGCCCAAAGGCGAAGCATCTGGCTGAAAAGATAAAGAGGCATCATTAAGTTTTAATTTATTTAAAGCGTCAGTGAGCAGATTATAATCATTGTCTTCATGTGGGAAAAAACTAGCAAATACCATGGGCTTGGATTTTTGGTATCCGGGTAAAAGCGCGACACCAGAATCGCGAGTCGTGATAGTTTCACCCACTCGACATAACCGCGCTTCTTTTAGGCCTGTCGCGATATAGCCGATTTCCCCGGCTTGTAATTTTTCGCAAGCTACACGGCCAGGCTTAAACCAACCAACTTCTAAAACTTCTACTTCCTGATCCGCGGCTAATAACTTAATCCGGTCGCCACGTTTAACTTGACCATTAAAAATCCGCACATAAGCGATCGCGCCTTTGTACGAATCGTAGATAGAATCAAATACCAAAGCGCATAAATGCCCCACGCCGTCATCTCCACGAGCCTGAAGGATCTTTGGAGCCTGAACGGTCTGAGGAGGCCTTAGGCCGATGAAGGATCTCGGACTATTTTCAGCCGTCGATGACACCTGAGATTCTTCACGAAGTTTATCCTGAGCGATAGCGAAGGGTTCAGAATGACCAAGACGGGGTGCTGGCACTCGTTCAACCACTGCTTGCAATAATTCTGACACACCTTGACCATGTTTGCCAGAAATTAAAAAAAGGTCTTTGGGGTCACAATTTAATAAATGAGCTAATTCTTGTCTCGTTTTTTCTACTTGAGCGTTAGGTAAGTCTATTTTATTAACCACGCCAATAATTTTTAGTTTTTGTTTTTGGGCAAAGTGTAAATTATTTAAAGTTTGCGCTTGCACGCCCTTGGTGGCGTCCACCAATAAAATCGCGCCTTCCACCGCGGCTAATGATCGCGACACCTCGTAAGAGAAATCAACGTGGCCAGGAGTATCAATCAAATTCAGAATATACTTGTCATCCTGAGTGGAGCGAAGCGGAACGAAGGATCTCGGGCCACCCTCAACTGACAACGGCAACCTCCTGAGATCCTTCTCTTCGCCCTTCGGGCTCCGCTCAGGCCGTTCAGGATCCAAAGAGCCTTCAGGCTCGTGGAGATGACGTTGAAAAGCATAATTCATCCGCACTGGTTGCATTTTTATAGTAATGCCCCGTTCCCGTTCTAAATCCATTTGATCCAAAAATTGCTCTTTCATTTTTTCTTTAGCAATCGTTCCGGTCAATTCCAAAAACCGATCCGCTAAAGTGGATTTACCATGATCAATATGACTAATAATCACAAAATTCCTGATGTTTTGCATATTCCCTTTTGTCATTGCGGGTGTATACTACCCAAAGTAGTTGGTAATTTATTCATTTTTAAAATAAATATACCATTTAAAATATTTGAGTCGGTTGCTTTTTCTTAGCCCCTTGTGGTGATTCAAGTTTTGCTTCAATTGAGAAAAAATACCTTCCAGTTTATTGGTAGTCGCTGGGATACTCGGATCGTTAAGGTAATGGAACATATCAGGTAAAGCATGGATGATTAAACTTCTGGTCGCCTGTAAATCACTAAACACCTTGTCATGTCTTGGTAAGGCGAGAACCTGTTTGCCAAATTCCTTTTCCCACGCATTAAACCGCCTGATAAATTCCTTTTTATCTTTTTCTGATTTGATCGCAGTCAAGAATAAAAGTAATTCACGCAATTTGACGGCTGCCTCTAATTTTGGTTTTCGTCTCAGCCACGACAATCCTTGCCGTTGAACATGAACAAGGCAACGCTGAGTAATAATCCTTGGCCAAATAGTGTTGGTGGCTCGTAAGACCGCGGTGTTGCCATCCGTAGTCAGCGATTCTGGATTCAAGCCTTGCTGTTTCAGCTTAGAGAATATGGTAAACGCAGAGTAATAATTCTCGCGTCTGATGTAATCAGACCCAATGATTTTATTGTCGGCGTCATCTATTAGCAGGATTAAACAATTTGTTTTTTTAAAGTAGGTCCCGTCAAAGATGAGATGTTTGCTCTGTTTTAAATCTATTCTTGAATGTGGTGGTTCTTGATGCAACCAGAAATGGATGATACTGTTTAATTTCTTTTCGCCATAAAAGCACATTGTTCTCATTTGCCTTATTGAATAGCCTTCTACAACCCAGAGGCGAAACCATTTTTGTAGTCTGTGATATTTATTCTTAAAATTACGATAGGCAAAGATTCGACCACAATCTTTACATAGTAATCTTTGTCGGTTGTATTTATCTTTACCATAAAGGATAACTTCTGAGCTTAAACAAGATAAACACCTTTTTTTTCATAATGATATTGAACTACTTTAATATTAAAGGTCGTTTTCTCTCTTAATTTAGCAAAGAACTGGGATTTTTACCAACTATTTAGGGGGGTATTCACCCATTGAGGAGTCCCGAGGATGACGAGGGACGACGTGGCAATCTCGCGGGAGAAGGCCATCGCAGGCCGACGACTCGCGTATCCATAAAATAAAAAATGTATTCTATCGCCTTTCAAAAATCATATCATCTTTAGTCAAAAATAAAAAGGGCTGAAATTTTAATTTCCAGCCCAAGTTTAATTCTTTTAATGATTTTTCAAAGACAATAATTGACCGCAACTTAAATTTCAAAAACAATCATCGCGGCTTCTACTGTATCAAAAATCTCAAAAATTCTTGTTAACTTAGTTATTGCTAATAAATAAGTCAATTCCCCCTGCCTCGCAACAAACAAGAGTTTGCCTTCTCGCTTTTTCACCATTGTATATGAACTAATCAAAACGCCCAACCCAGCATTATCAAATTCAGAGACATCACCAAAATCAAGAATCACTTTTGGTGGTATGTTTCTAGACATTTCTTCAACCAATCACGTTATCTCGCGCCGCATCACCAAACTATCATCGCCCACCACCTTACCAGAAATAGTTATCACGGCTACCCCATCTTCTATCTTGCTAACAACTTTAATCGGCATAATCACAACCTCCTTTATCACGTATCTGCGCAAACAATACTCCAATAGATATTATCTCCCCTTCAATCCAGTCAACCAACTTTTAACATCTGACCACAAAATTGTCAATGGTTGCGATTTTAAAAGCCGGTTGACAATTAAATAAACAATCAAACCGGCGCAACCAGCGACTGACGCTTGAGTTAAAACGCCCAAGCCCGTACGCATATCCACCAATGGCGCTACAAAATGCAATCCCGCGTAAACCGCTATAGTCATCACGATAGAAGCGAAAATGGTCTTAGAAGAATTTTTAGTCAAATTTTCAAAAAAATCATCCGTGTTTTTACCGACAAAAAAGAGCAAGAGCAAAATCCAATTTAATAAACTAGATAAAGAAAAAGCCAAAGCCAAACCGATTACTTCAATTGAACTTAGATCCTCCAAAGAAAGCGCCCGCGCTAACCAAAAACGAAGTTCCGGCCAATGGCGCAACCAATAGACAAAAAACAAGCTGGCAAAAATATTAAAAGCGATACAGACCACGCTAATTGCCACTGGGGTTTTGGTATTCTGCCGTGCATAATAAGCGCGATTTAAAACTAAACTCAAGCTTTGAGCAAAAATACTTATAGCAAAAACCGCCAAGCAGGCAGCTGTTAAACGCGTGGCAGTCCAATCAAATTTACCAGTTCCATAAAGCAATCTAACCACTTGGGCTCGTTCTAAAATTAGAATCACGCTCGCGGGCAAAGTTAAAAAAAATACTTGCGAAAGAACCGCTTCCAAGCGCTGAAAAAATTTATGGTCATTTCTTTTGGCAAAATCACGCGCCAGGCGTGGAAACACTGCCGTAGCAAAACCAATGCCAAAAACCCCCAAAGGCAACCACTGCAAATCATTCGCCCAATTAAAAACCGTTAAACTGCCCGAAGCCAACAAAGAGGCAATGGCAGTTATAGCAACTAAATTTATTTGGGTAGCTGCCTGACCCACAGCACGTGGCCCCATCAATTGAACAATCTTTTTTACGCCCGCGTGTTTGTGAATTAAAATCGGCTGCCAGCGCCAACCATTCATCATTACCGATGGTATTTGCGCTAACCAGTGTAAAATAGCACCCAAAACCACACCCCAAGCCAAACCACTAACGCCCATTATCGGCACCAACCAAACGATTCCAACAATAATCCCTAAATTATAAAAACAAGGGGCTAATGAATAAACCAAAAAACGATTAAAACTTTGGATAATGCCGGAGAAAACATTACTGATGCCCAAAAACAAAGGGCTTAAAAACATAATTCGACAAAGCATAATTGCCATGGCTAATTTTTCGCCATGGAACCCGGGCGCGATTAGGGGCATAATCCATGGTGCCAACAAAAATCCCAAAAAACCAATTGCTCCCAACCCTAAAATAATTAAATTTAAAACACTATTTGCCAAACGCCAGGCCTCTTTTTTATCTTTACACAGATATTCGGTAAATACCGGGATAAATGCCGCGGAAATTGATCCCATAATTAAAATAGCGTAAATAAAATCAGGAATACGAAACGCGGCCAAATAGGCGTCAGTGACATCGCCCGCGCCAAAACGACCGGCCAATAAACGCGTCCGCCATAAACCAAGCAAACGGCTTAACAATCCGCCCACCCCAATCAAAAAAGCCGCGGACACTATGGTCTTAGACGGCGAATTAATAATTTTACGTAAAACAGCAGTCATAGATTAGGCAATAATAACACGGCATTCAATAAATAAAAAATCCACAGCAAAACTATGTTGCTCCTGGATCTCGAAAAAATTTAAGGAATGTCCTAGTTAAGATTTTTAAATCTAAACCCAATGACCAATTCTCAATATAATAAGTGTCAAGTTTTACTTCTTGTTCAAAAGACAAGTCCGAAGCACCGTTAATTTGAGCCAGACCAGTAATCCCTGATTTTAAAAATAAGGTTTGGCGATGATTTTTCTGATAATGCGCCACTTCTTCAGGCTCATGAGGCCGTGGGCCCACTAAGCTCATCTGACCTCGTAATACATTAAAAATCTGGGCAATTTCATCCAAATGATGCCGCCTAATAAATCGGCCAACACGGGTAATTCGCGGATCGTTCTTCATTTTAAATAGAGGACCATCGGCTCGTTCGTTAAACGCCATTAAATCTACTTTGTGCTGATGAGCGTTTCTAACCATAGACCGAAATTTATACA
>Ga0066636_10002589_pt1 | contig 11544 bp, 10 predicted proteins | sample CryGeyCG2014_080_2_FD_62736 | JGI IMG/M metagenome (GOLD analysis project Ga0066636, IMG submission 62736) | Groundwater microbial communities from aquifer - Crystal Geyser CG07_land_8/20/14_0.80 | ecosystem: Environmental > Aquatic > Deep subsurface > Groundwater | place: USA: Utah: Grand...
TTATCGGGCGGCAAGGCTCATTCTCATGATATAAGCGGAATAGGAGCAGGGTTTGTTCCATCTTCGCTGAATCAGGGACTCATAACAAAAGTCATTTCTGTATCTAAAGAGGAAGCTTTAGAATCTGCTAAACTGCTTGCTCGTAAAGAAGGAATTCTAGTCGGAGCGGAAGGCGGAGCTGTTATTTCCGCTACGCTCTCTATTTTATCCGAGTTCGACCCTGATCAGGACATTGTTGTTATTCTTAACGGTTCGCCATTAGGTCAGCTCGACGGCAAATTCTTCGAGTAAAGTAATCGTACGTATAGATGCAAAATATTGAGTCTATACGAAATCCAAATTATCTCTTTCGGATTTGCTTTAGTTTATGTATCCTATGTAAACGATGAGCTTAGTTCTTGAAAAATTAAAAGACGCGGCGCGGACGCGCTGGTCGGAAATACTCAAGCCTTCGCAGAAGGCTGTAGAGTTAGTTCATTCCAAAAATTTACATTCTCAAGATTCTGTCAGGCTTGTTCCGATAGCTTCCGGAAAAGGCGGCGTCGGTAAAACAAATATGGCTGTCAACCTCAGCATCGCGGCAGGCTTGAAATTTGTCGGGACTAAAAAAAGAGTTTTGCTTATTGATGGAGATCTCGGCATGCCTAGCACGGACCTTGTGCTTGGAATTAGGCCGAATATTTCGATAAATAATTTAATTGAGAAGACGATAGACGATATTGATAAATTAATTACTGCGACAAGATTTCCTCAATTGGATTTTATTGCCGGAGCTGAGGAAGCTTCTTTGATTTTAGGAAATCTTTATTATCAGCAGAGACGAAGCCTGATGGGGCAAATCTCCAAAGTGAACGCGGAACTTGTTATATTCGATCTCGGAGCGTCAGCATCTAAAGAGGTTTTAGATTTCTTTTCAATGACTTCTTCGGGAATAGTTGTATTGAATCCTGAACCATCTTCAATCAGAAATGGTTACACATTTATAAAAAATGCGCTTATTCGTAGAATAAGAAGTGAATTTGAATCTTTATCGGAATATAAATCTGAGTTTGATAGATTGAACACTGTGGCCAGAGGGAATTTTCAGATTCTGGCTCAAAATGTTGAAAAAGTCGGAAGTAAAGAATTGAGAGAAATATGGAATACGGCTCTTTCAAGATTTAAACCTATGATAATTATTAATCGTGTTGAAACTCTTTCAGAAGGACTTCAAACTGCTCGGAAATTTGTGAAAAATGCGGAGTCTTTGCTCGGAATAAAAATATTCTATCTCGGTTCCGTAATGCGCGACGAAGCTGTTGTAAGAGCTGTTAGGACTCAATGTCCGTTTAGAATTGCGGACCCGAAATGTCAGGCATCGAGATCCATCGATATGATTGCAAATAATCTTTTATCGAATAAGGAATTGGATTTGAGTGATAATTTTCTTTCACTCGGAAGAATATTTACTTCAAGATTGTTAGGCCGCCCGATATGACGGAAAAAATATTTGCATCGGTTGATAATGAAAAGACGATTATTCCCGATGATAATTGGTACGGCTTTAAAAAGATTCCGTTTCATGTCACTCCTGATTCTCAAATGGTCTTCAATCACCGCAGGTATGAAGAGGCTTTTTCGGCTCTGCAATACGGAATATTTCAGGGAAAAGGTTTTATAGTAATTACCGGTGAAGTTGGAGCAGGGAAGACTACACTGGTAAGACACTTCCTCTCGATGATTGGAGATTCTCTTCGATGTGCAGTGATATTCAATACCGGCCTTGAGCCGCGTGAATTGCTTTGCGCTATTGCTGAGGATTTGGGAATAGAGAAGGATAGAATAGCAGGAGCGGGAATCAAGGAGATTATCGACGCGGTCAATGCAGTGCTTTTGGAAGAATTTGAGCGCGGACGAATGGTTGCAGTCTTTATAGACGAGGCGCAGAATCTTTCGATAGAGTCTCTTGAGACGTTGCGCATGCTTTCGAATCTCGAAACCGAAACGGAAAAATTGCTTCAGATAATTCTGATAGGCCAGCCTGAATTGCAGAAAACTATTGCAAAAAAAGAACTGCGTCAATTAAGAAGCAGAGTTGCCGTAACTTATCATCTGATGCCGATGGATTGTGAAGAAACATTCGCATATATCAAACATAGAATAGAACTCGCTGAGCCTGATAGGAAGGTTGAATTTACGCGCGCTTCTACGGAACTTGTTTACAAATATTCCGGCGGAATACCTAGAGTAATAAATATCGTTGCTGATCAGGCATTGCTCATTGGAGCGGATATTCAAAGCGAGACGATCGATAAAGATATTGTAGAGACTGTTATTGAGGGTTTTGCTCATCTGGATTCTCCGCCGGATAGTAGCGGTAGAATTTCAATAATGAGAATCGTTATAGTGTTTATTGCTTTTTGCGTTCTTTTGTTTGGAATATTTCGAGCTGTAAATTTGAAAAAAGTTGAGAAAAATATAGATGCTTCTGTGAATAACGAAGAACGAGCCGAAATCATCTCTCCTCTAAGAAAATTATTAACTCATTACAATATCACGGCGTCGAAAGATTTTGACGCAATGAAACTTTCTGCAATTGCATCTACAACAGGGCTTAAACTTTTTAATGTTAAATTATCTTCTGCTTCAATTGAAAGACTTCGTCTGCCTGCGCTTTTGATTCCGGGCAATGCTATTTTGTCTAATTCTGAACCTGCTTTGATTACTGATATTAAGAATGGTGTTTGGAAGATTGAGTCTCTTGAGCGAGGAGAGCTTTCTTTGGAGATTAGTATGCAGAATGTGGAAGTGAGCTATTTGGTTCCGGACAGACCGTACTTTGCTCGAATATTACGTCGTGGAATGCGCGGGGAAGATATACTCTCTGTTCAAAAAAATCTTTTCAAAGAAAAATTACTTTTGAATGAACCGAATGGTTATTTTGGAAATGGAACAGTTGAAGCTGTTAGAAAATTGCAGAGAGAATTTTTTCTGAGAGAAGACGGAGTTATTGGTCCGGAAACAATGCTTGCAATATTTAAAGTGTCATTCGAAAAGAAAAAGTAGTTTGTGATTAGGAATAGACGTGTCATTCCTTTTTCCTTTTGACTTATTAAACTTCGACGTCCGCAATGACAAAATACTACTTTTATTGACTTTTCAGAACTGTTAGCAGTGAATCGGCAGTTCCTGAAATGGAGTTATTTGGGTATCTTCTTATCACTTCCTCAAGAATTTTAATTCCTTCTTCTTTTTGATTGTTTGATGCATAAGCAATTGAAAGCGGCATTGCGGAAATAAATTGCAGTTCAGCTTCGTCTGCTCTGCGATAAGAGGTTTCGAGTCTTCTGATAGCTTCTTCGATTTGACCTCTTCTCATCATCATTACAGAAACTCCGATGCCGGCGCGCAAAGCGATTTTTCCCGACCCGCCGTTTAGCAGAACCTTTTTGTAATATTCTTCCGCCTCTTCGTAATTTCCGCTCGTCTCCGCCGACTCCGCAGATTCAAGATAATCGTTTGGAGTTTTACCTGCTTCCATCCAGTAAAGCTCTTCAGCTCTAACCTCTGCGCCGCGAACTCCGGCAGTCGACATTGCCGAGTACAAATTTTGTATAGAAGTTTTTCGGCATCTGGCCGCCGCCGCGACCGCCCACTCAGGAATATTATTTGGAGTCGCCGCTGAGACGATTGAATTAAATCCGATAAATATTATAGCGCTAAGAATGAATGCTATTCTTTTCATCTTCCTGCTCCTTTTGCTTTATCAAGATTTTTTCTTATGCCTTCATCCGATGTCAATTGCAACGCTCGTTCGAAATATGAAATTGCAGTATCTCTATCTCCTCGCAGTAGAGCGACATTTCCAATATTATTTAAAGCCGCGGCCGAAATTCCGTCTCTCATGAAATATGCCTCAGCCCTATCTAATAGCCCAAATCTGGCAAATAAGACTCCTAGCTTATTAAATGAAGTTGAATCGCTTGGATTCCCTATAACTAAATTTTTTTCCAGAGCTTCTGCCATTTTGGTTCTTGCCTTGAGATCATCTGTTAGCGATCGCGCGATAATTTTATCTTTCGAAGGAAGTGAAGCTCGCCATTCTGTAGGCATTGTTGTTACCGGTGGAAAATTTTCCCATGCTGATGCAATCTCTACAAATCTAATTTCGGAAGGATGCTCTTTGTATTTTTTTAGCATTTCAGAGCCGGCCTTGACTGCATCGGAAAAAGTTCCGCTAAAGAGTGTTGTCTCTATGGGAATCCATATGCTTCCGCCATGTTCGACGCAATTTCCTTTTTCCGAAATAAGTTCTTCGGCTTCCGGCGGCATTTCAGAATCTATAAGGAGCAAGATGTGCCCTGGCAGGTCCGCAATCATTGTTCTTATGCCGAGATTCTCCAAGAGCGCCGAATATAGAACAACTAGATCGTCACAATCTCCTGCTTTGTTGCGAAGAGTTTCTTCAGGAAGTTGGACTGAATCGATTGCTCCGTGCTCTTCAGAGACTTTAGAATATGGCGTAAGAGGATCGGATTGATATTTTAAACCAAATTCAATTAAGGCGTTTCTTAGAATTTGAGCCAGTCTTTGAGGAAGATTTGCATCGAACTTTAATTCATTAGAATAAGCGGAAATATTTCTGGCAAATTCGGCGACTACAGGTGAGCGATGAGTTACAAAGCCGGCAATTCTTGATGGGTCTTCCCATGTTAAAGATGTTCTAGCGTATATTCTAACCTGTTCCGTCTTTCTGACTTCTACCGGATCACCAAACCTAAAATAAGTCAGCTTGAGTTCAATCTGCTTGGTTTCATTTTCAGTTATACCGAGAACTGAATTGGAAAGTTCAACACGAATTGGAATGAGAATTGTTTCCCCCGGTTCAATTCTAATAATGACCGAGTCGGATGGAAAATCCATTGCATTTTTGATGAATGCCGAAACTCTAATTCTTTCTAAAGGCTCTCGTCCGGAATTTACGATCTCGGCGAAACCGATAGGCTTTGAAAAATAAGTTTTGTAAAGAATAGGAAAGATTGGTTCCATCTGGAAGGAGATAATTTCGAGTCGCGGTCTATTTTCTCCAAATAATCTCCGTGCCTCTTCTGCGCGCCGCAATGCATCTCTGTGTTCAGCCGCAGGCTTTATTGCAACCGCTGATGTGAGCAATTGGACTGCAGTGTCGAATTCACTATTCATAAGTGATACCAGTCCTGCTACATATAGATATTCTGCGTCTTTAAAATTCACTTGTATGGATCGCAAAGCGTTAGTTGCGGCAATACTATCGCCTTTCAAGAGTGCAACTCGCGCTAATCCGATTAGAGCTTCTGTATCTTGAGAATTGAGCTTCTGCGCATGTTCGTACGCATCCATGGATTCTCGGTAACGCTCGAGCTTTTCGCCGGCGAGCCCGAGCCATCTCCACACAGCCGCATTGTCCGGCTCTTGCAATACAGCGCGCGACAATCGTTCGAATGCAAGCGAATACATTCCAAGTTCTAATGCGCTTCGGCCTTCTGCCGCAAAGTGAATGGTTTCAATTGAAGCATTACCAACTTTACCGTTGTCTGCAACTGCCCGAATTCGGTACCTCTTCGATATTCCAAATGGAATGGTGCATGAATTGCTTTGAATTTTTGTAAGGGTATTATACCTTACATCTTCAGCTCCCTCTACTATGTAATCCGCTACGAACGCCTGCGATTCGCATCTCCATGAAATATTGATTCCTTTCAAATCATGAGTAAAACCAATTTGAATATCTTCCGGAACGGGAAGAATTAGTTCGCTTGTTCTGAATATAGCGCGCGCAAATTCATAACCTCTTCTCCCAAATTCATTTATTCCGAAAACTTTAACTTCATATTCTTTTTCTTCATCAAGACTCGATACTGTGCATTCGGTTTCTGAGGTTAATGCGGCAGAAGAGCTATCGATAATAATTTCGTATGATGATGAATTTTGATTCGGATTTATCCACGATAATTTTGCACTTCGCATTTCAGGCGATACAAAAATTTCTTTTGGCGGCGTTGCCGGTAAATCCAGTGCTATCTCGATAATGCCGTCGCGTCTCGATAAGAAGATTCTGTTATTTTCTACAACCATTGCATTTGCTCGACGAAGTCCGCCCTTACCAATGCCGTCTGTTCCAATCTCAAGAAGCGGCATTAGGTTGGATGAATAAATTCTGATGCACGGTCCCGCCTCGTCGAGCAAATAAAGCCTTCCGCTGTTGTCCGATTTTAGAGCTACTGGCTCAACTCCTTCGGCCATTATACCCGAGTAATTTCCTGATTGATCATATTTTAGTAATCTGCCGTTTTTCGCATCAGCTATAAAAATATTTTCTTCGGCGTCAAATGCGGCTCCGACAGGTTTTTCGAATTCGCCGGGCTTATCGCCATTTGCTCCTACACTTGTCATGTAAGTTCCGTCAGGACTGAATAGCTCGACCTTCTCTTTATCTACAATTGCAATAATGCCTTTTTGAGATATAGCAAGCGCGCTTGGAGCAATAAGTTTGCCGGGGCCGCCTCTAAAAAATATGACGCGAGAACCTTTTCCAAACGAAAAAAGTTCGTTCAACGATTCGTCGAAAACTTTTATTTCACCTTTTCCCTTTTCAGCTACATATAGCCTTGATTTTGCATCTACAACAGCCGCAGAGGGAGTTTTCATTCTCTGATTAATAACTGCTACTTCATTCATTTTTTCGTCAAGAACTGAGACTCTTTCTTCTTTTGCAACGACGAGTCTTCCGAGAGCATCGCATCCGATCGGCTCCGCTTTATTCGGATGCACTCCGATCCATCTTGCGGAAAGAATGTATTCGGGTTTCTCCTTCGGAATTTCAGTTGCCGGCCAGAAGAGCTCATGAATTGAACGGTTCGATGCGTCAGCTATTCTCAGAAGCCCGTCAACTCCGATCTTAAGATCGACTATATCTCGAAATTGTCCCCTGTCCTTGCCTCTAGTTCCGAACGCACCTTGAGGATGATTGGGAAACGAAAATCTCAAGACTCGATTTTCTTTTGCATCCGCTACATATATTATTCCGGCGGTATCGACTGTTAATGCCGATGGATTATTTATCTCCGCAATTTGCCCGCGGTATCTTCCGCCTGATGTATAAATGGCAATTCTTTTGTTGCCTCTGTCCGCAATAAAAACATTTCCGCTTACGTCTACTGCAACATCCGACGGATTGGAAAGCTCGGCTTCATCTTTTGCGTCTTTGCCGATGACAGTCAGTGGAAGACCGTCTGGGGAAATTACGAATACAACATCTCGGCCGTAATCGGACGCATAAATATTTCCGGCATTGTCGATAGCTAATCCCGTGATAGAAGAAAAATTCAGTATCGAATCGTCGATCAGCGTCGGTAGTTCAGTTCCATCATTAAGAAATTTTCTTATGCATTTAGATTCAGCAACGTAAAGAATGTTGCCGTTGGTTGCCAGTGCGGCTGGCCGCACCGAAATACTTTTACTTTGCCCATCGTTTCTTCTAAGAATGACTCTTCTGCTGCTTGCGTCAGCTATTGCTAGAGTGCCGTCGGAAAAAACTGCTATGCGCCCGATCCCTTTCGGAGTATTTTGCTCTCTATCGCGGCTGAAAACAAAATAGTTTTTTATTGATACTGCATCCAGCCCCACTGCAGCAATTCCTGAAATAGAAATTAAAATAGCCGGTAAAAATATTTTGGTTGCAATTATTCTAAAATAATTCATAACTTTATTTAATGATACATTTTCAATTTGGAAACGCAAAAGTTAATCTTCATCTTCCAGAAAATTCTCAGGAAGAAACACTTCCGTATTTGTAACTATTCAGCACACTTGGTAACCGTTTACCTGTTTTTACCGCCGAATTCGCCGAACAAGAGACGAATTGGAAGTAAGGTTTTGTCATTTCCGAGTTCGAATTATCATTTTGAATTGGAGCTTTTCGGCCCCGAAGTTAATGAGGAGTTCGAGAGCAAGTCCGTTAGCTTTGAGATTTTGAGATAATGATGCACTTGCGCCTCGTCGCGAACCGTGATGGGCTCTTGCTGTAAAGCGCCTAATCCAATCTTTCGGAGATGTCGAGAGAGCGAGTTCTCGTATATCTTTTCCAGGAACTCGTTCCCAAAATAGCAGTGAGTCTCAAAGACCGCTTGCCGAATTCTTCCCGTCAATTCTTCATGTTCGAGAGGGATCTTCATTATTTACCTATTCGCCGTCTTCGGCGATTTCGGTGGTTAAAAATGGCTGAATAGTTACCCTTATTTTATTAGGTCATCGGCCGAGGCCTGCGGCGCTTCACGAATTCCTCGACCTCTCGCCGGAGTTCCTCGGAATCATCTTTATCGCAGGTGGAGCGGTTCTTCAATCTTTCTGAACCCGAGGCCGTCTGAGCGGCGTCATGCGGATTCGCTTATCGTCCACGACGCTGAAATGGCCGAGCCATTCCTCGCGCGATGTAATCGCGGCCGTGATCTTTGCAACGATCTCATCTGCCGGAACGCCGTGAAGGCGAAAGAGGATGATTCCCGGAATGACGGTGCGCGTCCGAACGAAGGCGACCTCGCCGAAGTCCTTGTCAAAGGTCAGAAGAATTCGATTCTCTTTCACGGCGTGATCCCAGACCTCTTCATCCGGCGCACCGGGCGCAATGTCGCGGATCCACGACACGTCATGCCCAGCCTCGCGAAGCGTCTTGACTACAAGGGTGTCGAAGTTTTCGTCGGCGAGAAAACGCACGGGTCAGCCAGCAACCTGGTATACCTTCTCCACCCGCACGAGTTCGTTGGCAAAGGCGAGACAGGCGAGAATGTCCTCGTGCGTCACATGCGGATAGTGCTCCATGATCTGCTTCTCGGTCCAGCCGTTGGCTAGAAGGTCGGTGATGAATTCCACGGTCATGCGCGTTCCCTTGATGACCGGTTTTCCCACCATGACCTTCGGATCGGCGACGATTCTTTCTTCCCAGTTCATGCTTTCACCTCACCCTGCGCTTTCCTCTGTCTTTGTCGAAGATAAAGTAATTTTTGATTGATACTGCATCCAGCCCCTCTGCAACAATTCCTGAAATAGAAATTAAAATTGCCAGTAAAAATAATTTGATTGCAATTATTCTAAAATAATTCATAACTTTATTTAATGATACATTTTCAATTCGGAAACGCAAAGGTTAATCTTTATCTTCCTGAAAATTCTCAGGAAGAAACACTTCCGTATTTTATTAGGTCGTTTGAAGGAAACGCACTTCCTGACTGTAGAATAGAAATTTCTATTCGGCCGGCTGAAAAAGCTCCGCCTTCCGCCGTTGAAATTGGAAGAGCTTTTGGACTGTCTCAGACAAAAGTTTGCAGAAAAAAATTAAGTTCAATTTCTGCACAACTGGAAATATTTACAATTATTCCTTCTGCGCCTAATCGTTCTGACAGACTTTCCTCAATTGTTGTTCCGGCGATTCTTTACGCCTTGTCGGAATTTGGGATTGTGCCCATTCATGCTTCAAGCGTATTATTCAATGGAAAAGCAGTTCTCTTCGCCGGCCGCAGCGGGAGCGGCAAGAGCACAATTGCAGAGAGATTATCCAGCGAGGGGTTTGAGTTTTTATCTGATGACAGAATACTTTTATGGAAAGAAGAAATAGAAGGAAAAAGTATTATTAAAGCCGTTCCTTCTTTCGAACTTCAGAATCCGTTTACAAGATTTAGGTTAGAATTTGAGAAGCGAAAAAAAAGTTCCAGAAGGCGCAAAGCTGAATTTGGAAAAACTGCTGAATTGTCGAGAATTATTTTCGTAGAGGTTAAACCTTTTGAAGAATCTCAGATTTACACTCTTTCAAAAGCTCCGATTTCTGCTCTCATGGCTGTTTCGTGCGGCGGCTATTATCAGCTTGATTCTCTCTCTATTTTGGAGAGCAGTATGGGTGAGGAGAAGTTCCTCGGCTTGACGCTTGGAAAGAATGAGAATAAAATTTTTAAAGAACTTGTTGAAGTAATACGTCAATGAATTTTAACTCAAATTATTGAGTAAAATTCATTTCGATTAATGAAAGGTGATGGCTATGGCTTTGGGTAAATCTGTTAATGTGGCTGTTGTAGGCGTGACTGGCGCAGTTGGGCAGGAATTTTTGACTGTGCTGGCGGAACGAAATTTCCCGATTAAAAATCTTCGGGTTATGGCTTCTCAACGCTCGGCGGGAAAGAGAATAACTTATTGTGGAAAAGAGTATATTGTAGAAGACCTTGCTAATGCCGATCCCAAAGGAATAGATATTGCTCTATTTTCTGCCGGAGGTTCTAGATCTAAGGAATTCGCTCCAAAATTTGCCTCTGCCGGTTGCATAGTTGTCGATAATTCCTCTGCGTTTCGGATGGATCCTGAAGTTCCTCTTGTGGTTCCCGAAGTTAATCCTTCTGCGATTAAAATTCGTCCGAAAGGAATAATCGCGAATCCAAATTGCTCTACAATAATTGCTGTAGTTCCTCTTTGGCCTCTTCATAAGAGAGCAAAAGTGAAACGATTTATTGTCTCAACTTATCAGGCAGTGTCCGGTGCGGGAGCAAAAGCAATCTACGAATTGGAAAATCAGACCAAGGAAGTTCTCGAAGGGAAAAAAGCTTCTCCGAATATTTTTCCGCATCCTATTGCATTCAATCTCTTTTCGCATAATTCCAAAATCGGAGACGACGGTTATAATGAGGAAGAGACAAAGATGCGCAAAGAAACGCACAAAATTTTCGGCGATTCGACGATTCGTATCTCGGCAACCTGCGCTAGGGTCCCTGTTTTTAGATCTCATGCCGAGTCAATTAATGCTGATTTCGAAATGAAGATTTCTCCGGAAGAGGCAAGAGAAATTCTTTCGAAAGCGCCTGGAGTTAAGGTAGTGGACGATCGTGAGAAAAATTATTTTCCCATGCCGCTGGAAACTTCAGGACAAGATTTGGTTTTTGCCGGAAGATTTCGAAGAGATTCTTCGTCGGATAACGGGCTTGCATTCTTTATTTCTGGAGATCAACTGCGGAAAGGCGCCGCAACGAATGCAGTACAAATTGCAGAGCTTTTGCTCGAGGAGTAATTAAAATGTCTGAAAATATTTTGACTGTGACTGACAACAATTTTGAGTCTGACGTGTATCAATCGAAGAACCCTGTGCTAGTCGATTTTTGGGCGCCGTGGTGCGGACCTTGCCGTATGATTGCTCCTATTCTCGAAGAGATTGCTTCTGAATATGCAGGTAAGCTTAAGATCGGAAAATACAATGTGGATGAAAACCAGCAATATGCTTCAGAATTGGGCATTAGGGGGATTCCAGCGTTGTTTATTTTCAAAGGAAAGGACGCTGTAGGCAAAATAGTCGGAGCGCTTCCTAAGTCGGAATTGATTCGTAAAATAGATGAAGCTCTAGGCAATTAATTAATGAGAACTTGTAGAATTGCCGTTCTGCTAACATTCATCTTTTTAATCGTTGCTTCTCCTGTTTATGCGGATAGAGGTCTTGTAATTGATGCGGTGAATCTAAACGGTTTTTCGGTCAATACGATAAGTGTGAAACCTGGT
>Ga0066636_10002597_pt1 | contig 11532 bp, 7 predicted proteins | sample CryGeyCG2014_080_2_FD_62736 | JGI IMG/M metagenome (GOLD analysis project Ga0066636, IMG submission 62736) | Groundwater microbial communities from aquifer - Crystal Geyser CG07_land_8/20/14_0.80 | ecosystem: Environmental > Aquatic > Deep subsurface > Groundwater | place: USA: Utah: Grand...
GATGATGTAAAACGATTTATCCCAGGTCCCCAGGGTATAGGTGATGAAGATGATGAGGGCCGCGCCGAGAAAGGACACCAGGGTGCGGTGCATCAACTCCAGGGAAATGACCACATAGACCAGCAGCAGGATGAGGCTGGCGATCCAGAAGCCCGGGGTGATGGTGCGGTTTAAGGTGAGGTTTTGGGCCGCCTGGAAGAGCTTGTTGCCCTGGGCGTCGGCCCCGGCCTCCACCACCTTCACCGGGGTGGCCGGAATGGGCTTCCAGGAGGGTTTGGCGGCCTTAACCTCGACCTTGGCGGCGGGCAGGGTCCCCGGCGGCAAAATAAAATCCGCCACAAAACCGCCGGGCTTGCCGGTAGAGATCTCGGCCTCTTTGCCCGTAGGCTTGATATGCTGGCCGTTCACCAGTACCTCCACTTCCACTTCCTTGAGGCCCTTGCCCATGGGGTCGGTGACCAGCCCGGAGATGGATAGGCGGTCGCCGGCAGGGGCCGGGGCGGCCAAAACCGCCGAGGCTGCCAGGAATCCGGCGATTGCCAGGAAGATTACTATATACAGAAAAGAAACGTGTCTTTGTCGCATTTTGAATCCCCTTCATTCCTCGCTGTGTACAGGTACAGGGGAGGAAACCGGCGTTTCCGTTTCCTCCCCCTAAAGCAGTCAGACTATTTGGGCAACAGCACCGGCATCCCCATGAGGGGCCAGATAACATAAACAAAGACCGCCAGCACCGCCATGAGCACCACGCTGGGAATCCAGCCGTAGCCGAAAAATTCCCCGGTGGTGAACTGCTTGCTCTCGTAGGCGATGGCGTTGGGCGCGGCGCCGATGAGCAGGTTAAAGGGCATGCCCGCGGTGACCAGGGAGGCGAACAGAATGACGTGGGGCGCCACCCCCAAGTATTTGGCGATGACCAGGGACACGGGCAGGGCGATGGCAATGGCCGCCACGTTCATGATGAAGTTGGTCATGATCAGGACGAAGAAGGCGATGCCCAGGACAAAGACCAGCCAGGGGGCGGTGAGGAAGAAAGAGAGCCAGTGCACTGCCAGCCATTCCGCCGCCTTGGTCTGCCAGAGGCAAAAGCCGATGGACATGGCCCCGCCGAACAGGAGGATAATGTTCCAGGGGATGGTCTCCAGGTCCTCCACCGTGAGGGTGCGAGTCATGAAGAAGAGCACCGTGCCCACCAGCATGATGCCGGCCCGGTCCAGGTCCGTAAAGGCCTTCATGGGCACAAAAGCCTTGGCCATGAAGAGTCCCACGATGCCGAGGACCATGAAGATGACGAACTTTTCCTTGTTGTTCATGGGGCCCAGTTCTTTGGTCAAATTCCTGGCTTTTTCCCGGAGCCCCGCGATGACCGCCCGCTCCGGTTTAAAAAAGGTGATGATGATGAGCCAGATGGAAAAAACCATAAGGAGGCCGATGGGCAGCATATAATAGATGAGTTCAAAGAAGCCGATGTCGTTGCCGGTGAACTGTTTGAACATGCCGGCTGCGGCCACGCCCCGGGCGGCGCCTAGGAAGGTTATGATGGAGCCGGCGCCCGCAGCCCAGGCCATGCCGATGAACAGGCCCTTGCCGAACTTGGTGGGCTGGTCGGATTCGCTGTACAGGGCATTGATGGCCATCAACAGGGGAAAGAGGGCCGCCGCCACCGCCGTGTGGGCCATAATCAGGGTCATGGCGGCGGTCACCAGGAAGACCCCCAGCAGGATTAAATTAGTTCTTTCGCCCACGCTGGTGAGCATCTTGTAGGCCATGCGCTTGGTGAGACCCGAGGCGGAGAAGGCGGTGCCAATGACCACGGAGCCGAAAATGAACCAGACGGAGGGGTCCAGGAAATCCCTCAAGGCCTCCTTGGCCGGACGGATGTAGAAGAGCACCTGGAACAGGCCGATGGCGATGGCGGTGACACCGATGGGCATGACCTCAAAGACCCACCAGATTCCGGCCATGAGAAAGAGGCCAATGGCCATCTTGCCCGCCCAGGGCAGCTTAAAGACCTTTCCCCCCGGATCAACCGCATCCGGCAGACCAGGAATGAGATAAAACAAGATAAAGATTCCCAGACCTAAGAGGATAAAAATTATGCGTTTGTAATCAATCGCCACCTTTTTGGGCGCCAGTTTGATCTCTTCGGGCATCTCCGGCAGGCCGGCGCCTACGGGCATTTTCTTAATATCTTCCACCATGACAGTTAGCTCCTTCTATTCTTTGCAAGTTCGGGATCAGACTCAGTCGCCCAGGACCAGGTCAGAAATTTCTTTGAAGAGATCGCTCAGGCGAATCATACCGGCCACCTTGCTGTCCTGGATCACCGGCATCGCCCCGACGTTTTCCTTGATCATCAAGAAGATAGCCTTGGCAATGGAGTCATCGCCCTGCACGGTGATCTTGATGGGACTCATGACTTCGCTCACCGGCTTTTGGGAAGCTTCCTTCAGGCCGGGCCCGAAGAGATCACCCATGAGCAACGCCAGGTTGGGGTCGGCTTTGACCAGCGCGGTCTCATGCATGAACCGCGGCTCCAGCCCCTTGATGATGTCCCGCAGGGTCAGGATGCCCATGAGCTGGTACTTTTCATCAAAAACCAGGACCGCCCGGGGCTCAAAGGTACCTTCAAATTTAATGTTCGCCTCCCGCACAATGGCCATGGCCTGACGGAGGGTGAACCAGTAGGGGATGTGGGGGTAATCTTCCAGGGGAATCATCAATTCCTTAACTCTTTTGGGTTCTGACATGGAAACCTCCGATCAAATGGTTTTCATAAAGGTTTTCCCAGAGATTCCTGCAGGCCCGGGTCTGGAGCCTTGCATCGCTGGGTCGTCCATGCTGCCGGAGCAGCGGACCTCGATATAGAGGGTGATGGATGGGAACAATTCACCCTAAGCCAACCCTTCCATGGCAGAACTGAAGGGGGAACAATCGGGAATGCCCGTTTCAGGGGCTATTTCCCTCAGAACTCATAGTTCAGGAAGAGAACGCTATCGCTCAGAGAGGAAAAGGAAAAAACCGAACTTCCCTTTTCCCGGCAAGCCGACCATTCCTCGTTGAGGAAACCTTTCGGGTCCGCCCCGGCAGCGCGGGGGTTGGTTTGGCCTGGTGTATACGATACTTGTTGGTGTTAGACTTGGGGCAGAGAGGTGGGGTCGTGCGCGAGGTACTTAAGATAAGAGTGGACCAACATCCATGCGGACTTAATCAACTGGTGACTTGGTTTGGGAAGCATTGTCATTCCTTGAAAACACGGAACCTGGGAGGCTTTATCCCAGGGACCCCGGCCATCTGAGTTTATGGGGACATGTGACTCTCTTTTTCCGCCTCGCGACGGGTTCGGCTTTTATATGGGAATTTCGGTTGTCGCCGTGCACTGCGGCGTTGTCCATGCTGCCGCAGCAGTGAATACGGGAGAAACATAGCATGGGGGATATTAAATCTCTGTTAAAATGTAGGTTGGTGCCGTTAATTTTTCGTTAAGATGGGACGTTTTTAAGCCTGGGAAAAATGGGGGAGGCGTTGGCCGTTTTCCCCTTGACTTACCCTGAGGAAGATAAAATACTTTTGCTTAAATTTGGATCAAAATCGGAAATTATGGGAGGATTTTATGTCTTATGAGAAGATAGTCAAAGATTTGATGATCCCCTTAGAGGATTACCCCCATGTCCCTTATTGGTTCACCCTGAACCAGGCGGTGATTATTGTCCGGGAAGCGGCGATAAAATTTGAGGGCTCATTCGAACCCCGGGCGGTCCTGGTTTTTGATGAGAAATATGCGCTTCTCGGCATCATAACCCTGAAAGACATCGTCCGGGGACTGGAAGGCGATATTTTAGGAGGGCCTGGAGGAGCGGCGCTATCCTGGAAGGACCTGGTAGGACCTGAATTAAAGAAACAGGCCCAAAAGCCGGTGAGCGAAGTCATGAGTCCCTTTAAGGTCACCGTGGCCAGCAGCGATTCTTTGGTAAAAGCTCTGTCTTTGATGCTCCAGGAAAACGTGGAAAGGATACCGGTGCTGGAGGACAACAAAGTAGCCGGATTGATTCGCCTGACCGATCTGTTCAAGGAGATTTCCGGAGCCTTACTCTCGTCGGAAGCCCATTGATTCAGAATAACCGCAAAGGAGACAACGATATGAATCTGCCAACCCGGTTTTGGTTCTTTTTTGTCATCTGCCTGTTGGCGCTCCTGGGTCTTCCTTTACCCGCAGCCCAGGCGGCGCCCGAGGAGGGGTTCTCCAGAGGCCAACTCGTTTATGTACCGGTATACTCCCATGTCTATTATGGTGATTATGAACGGAAAATTCTTCTGACCGGCATTCTCAGCCTCCGCAACACCGATCCCAGCCAGGCCATTACCCTTACCAGGGCGGATTATTATGATTCTGACGGCAAGCTCATTAAAAGTTACCTGACCCAACCCATAACCCTCAAGCCCATGGCTTCCACCCGTTTCATCGTCAAGGAATCGGACACCAAAGGCGGTTCCGGGGCCAACTTCCTGGTGGAATGGCGCGCCGAAACGGAAGTCAACGAACCGATTATGGAAGGGGTAATGATTGGTGCAGCGGGCCAGCAAGGGATTTCCTTCACCTCCCGGGGAAAAGCTATCAAGAAGAAATAGCTTCCTCATAATGAGGCTTTGCCCTTCAATATCTTGACGGCTTCCGATTTCCCGGCCACGATGAGTTTATCTCCTGATCTCTCTCCCTGCAGGGGGAGCTTACTCTTACGCGTTCCAATCACGGCCGATTTCACTTGACTTTCTGATTTACCTTATGATATAAGTAACTTACCGTTTTCAACAATCATGGTTTATGACTACAATTGCAATCCCTACCGTTTTTACTTACTCCTGTAAGGGTTGAAATAATTATTCAGGGTCATATGACATGCAAGCAATTTTCGGTATTGAAGTACAACCGTTCAAACGTGACCCCTGGAAAATCGCCTGAACTTTTCCTATCCTTAACATCCTTAATAACAAATCATAAGTATTTGTTTTTAATTTCGATAAACCAAGCTTTCCTCGTGAACCTGGAGGAAGATGCTCGTAATATTGTTTTTTGATACCCTTGTTGCTCTTGATGAGGTTATCCGATCTTTTTGGCCTCTAAATCATCTCCTGTATGCTGAGGTTTTTTGCCAAGGCCGAGAGAGCAGCAATTGGAGGAACATATCTTAGAATAAGGCCAACTCCCTATTTCCCCTTGCGTTATTTACAGACAACCTTTATGTCCTCATCGACACAGAAGTAGAAGAACTATGCCGGTTCCCATCCTAACCGATCTCGTAATTATATTCGGCCTCTCGATAGTGGTCCTCTTCATCTGCCATCAGCTCCGGGTACCGGCGACGGTGGGGTTTATCCTCACCGGGATTCTGGCTGGCCCCCACCTGCTGGGTTTAGTCAGTGCCATTCATGAAGTGGAAATTTTGGCGGAGATCGGGGTCATTTTATTACTCTTCACCATCGGGGTGGAATTTTCCTTCGCAAATCTCCTGCAGATCAGACAATCGGTGCTGGTGGCCGGCCCCATCCAGGTGGCAGCCACCTGTCTGGCCGGGCTGGTTTTGGCCCTCCAGTTCGGCAAGACCATGGGCGAGGCGGTTTTTATCGGTTTTCTGATGTCCCTGAGCAGCACCGCCATCGTCCTCAAACTCCTCCAGGAACGGGCCGAAGTTGACACCCCTCATGGCCGCACCAGCCTGGGCATCTTGATTTTTCAAGACATCATCATCGTGCCCATGATGCTCTTGGTCCCTTTGCTGGCCGGGGCCTCGGAAAATATCGGGGTTTCTTTTCTGATAATGTTGGCCAAAGGAGTGGTCATCATTGGACTGGTCATTGCCAGCGCTAAGTGGGTAGTGCCTCGTGTCCTTTTCCAGATCGCCCGCACCGGCAGTCGCGAACTCTTCCTGTTGTCCATTGTGCTGATCTGCATCTCGGTAGCCTGGCTGACAGCCCAGGCTGGCCTCTCCCTGGCCCTGGGGGCCTTTCTGGCGGGGTTGATCGTCTCCGAAACCGAGTACAGTCACCAGGCCCTGGGCAATATCCTGCCGTTTCGGGATGTCTTTGCCAGTTTCTTTTTCATCTCCATCGGCATGTTGCTGGATGTGGACTTCCTCCTTAAGAATCCGGGGATCATCGCCCTGCTTACCCTGGGGGTGTTACTGGTCAAAGCCATCCTGGCCGGTTCCGCCGCCTTGTTCCTGAAATTTCCCCTGCGTACCGCCGTGCTTGTGGGCCTGGCCCTCTGCCAGGTGGGGGAATTTTCCTTCATCCTCTCCAAGGTGGGGCAGAGCCAGGGGTTATTTTCGGGTGACAGTTATCAACTCTTCCTGGATGTGACCATTATTACCATGGTGGCCACCCCCCTGATGATGGCCCTGGCGCCCCGGGCCGCGGATCTTATCCTGCGCTGGCCGCTGCCTCAAAGGCTGAAGCTGGGGGCGCATCTGTCGGAGGAAATTGATAAATCAATCCCCGGAGACCACCTGATCATCGTCGGCTTTGGGGTGAGCGGGCGCAATCTGGCCCGGGCCGCCAAAACGGGGGGAATTCCCTATGTCATCATTGAAATGAATCCGGAGACCGTCCGGCGGGAAAGAGAGAGCGGCGCACCGATTTTTTATGGCGACGCCACCCAGGAAGAAATCTTGAAACACGCCAACATCAAAGCGGCCAGAATTGTGGTGGTGGTCATCAACGACCCGGCGGCCACCCGGCGCATCGTCAGCCTGGCCCACATCCTCAACCCACGGGCTTATATCGTCGTGCGTACCCGCTATCTTCAAGAGTTGCAGTCTTTGTTTGACCTGGGTGCGGATGACGTCGTGCCCGAAGAGTTTGAAACCTCGGTGGAGATCTTCACCCTGGTCTTGAGGAAATATCTGGTTGCCAAAGAAGAGATCGAAAGGTTTGTCACCGAAGTGCGGGCCGACGGCTACCTGGTTTTGCGAGGTATCTCCCGGGAGTCGGATTCTTTCCGCGACGGTCTCCGACACCTGCATGACTTCGAGATCAGCACCTTTCGCGTGAGCGAGCAGGCTCCCCTGGCCGGCAAATCTCTGGCCCAAGTCGAGTTGCGCAAAAAATATGGGGTAACGGTACTGGCCGTCCGGCGCGATTCCCAGATGCTGCCCAACCCGGAGCCGGATATGCAGCTTGTGGCCGGCGATCTCTTAATAGTCATGGGGACCCCCGGTAATCTTAGCAACTCGGCTTGGTTATTTAAAAATCCGGAGGTCGCACCATGAATCCTCTTATTCCCGGGGTGATTGGCGTAATCCTGGAGTCTACGAGAAAATATCTGATAATTTAGCGGCTTGGTAACTAACCGGGGTGAAACCGTTCCCTTGAATTACCACCAGGAGGGTGTGATCATGATGACGCTTCCTTATCCTTTTACCCGCATTCTTATCCCGTATGACGGCAGCCCCTCGGCGAAGAAGGGTCTGGAGTGGGCCGCGCGCCTGGCCTATGCCGGAGGGGATGACGTGGAGCAGATCACCCTGCTTCGGGTCATCGGCGGCGCTTACCTGGCCCGGCACATCAAGAATGTGGACCTGCGCGTGACTCACATGGACCAGGTTGCGGCCTGGCGCAGGGTAAGGCAGCATCATCTGGATCATGAGGTCTTGCCGCTCCTGGAGGAAGGCAAGCGATCCTTACAAGAGCAAGGAGTGCTGGCTCCCATCGAGACCCGGGTTGCCGAAGGGAAGGTCGGGGAAGAGATCATCCGAGTGGCCGGGGAGGGCGGTTACACCACCATCGTCATGGGGCGGCGGGGATTGTCCACGATAAAAGGGTTGCTCCTGGGGAGCGTGACCCGCCAGGTCTTGTCTCTGGCCCAGAAAATGACCGTTTTCGTAGTGGGCCAGGAAGTAGCATTCAACCTTGACTGTCCTATTTCTCCCCTGCTGTTGCCATTGGACGGCTCGGAGCCGAGCCTGGCGGCAGTGCGCCAAGGGGCCGCCCTGGCTCAGAAATTTAAAGACTGCAAGCCAAAGTTAACCCTGCTTCATGTTATCGACTTTGTCTTACTGGGTTCGGCCTATGCTGAAGGAACCGCCCCCTTTATAGAGGAAGGAGAGAAAATTATGGCAACCAGCCGTCGCATCCTCGAAGAGGCAGGCCTTCAGGATATGGTTGCCGAAAAATTGCTGGCCGGACATCCGCCGCGAGTGATCGCCGAGGAAGCGGAGGAGGGCCATCATGCCCTAATCCTGATGGGGGCACGGGGGTTATCTCCCCTAAAACAGTTGATCCTTGGTAGTGTCTCCAACGATGTGCTGTATCGTGTCTCCCGGTCCCTTGTCGGGATTGTTTATCCTTGAGGCCTGCTTAAAACAAAAAGGTGTGACTATGAAAATCGCCACTCTGACGATGAACCCTGCCATCGACAAGAGTTCCGCTGTGAATCAGGTCGTGGCCGAATGGAAGCTCCGGTGTGAGCCTCCTGCGTATGAACCGGGTGGGGGAGGTATCAATGTCTCCCGCGCCATTCGGAAACTGGGTGGGGACTCTGTGGCTCTCTATCCCGCGGGCGGGTTAGCGGGCCAGATGCTCAGCGATTTGCTATATGGGGAAGGTTTGCAGCATCAGCCCATGAGCATCGCCGGGGTCACCCGGGAAAATTTCACCGTCCTAGAGAAATCCACCGGCCAGCAATATCGCTTCGGCATGCCGGGCCCGACGCTTACGGAAGCGGAGTTGCGGCGGTGCCTGGAGGAACTCTCCGGTCTCCTGCCCCAGGCCGATTACCTGGTGGCCAGTGGGCGCTTGCCTCCAGGAGTGCCAGCAAATTTTTACGGGCAGTTGGCCAGATTGGCCAGGGAAAATAAGACCCGGCTCATTGTCGACACTTCCGGGGAGGCCTTGCGCCTGGCGGTGGCGGAGGGGGTGTTCTTGATCAAACCCAACCTGCGGGAATTCGCCGAACTTACGGGCCGGGAAAGGGTGGACGAGCAAGAGGAGGAGCGCTTGGCCCGGGAACTGGTATCCACCGGCCAGAGCGAAACAGTGGTGGTTTCCCTGGGAGCCGCCGGGGTTTTGGTGGCTTCTGCCGAGGGCGCCGAGCGGGTGCGGGCACCCCTGGTGCCCATAAAAAGCAAGGTCGGGGCCGGCGACAGCACCGTGGCGGGCATCGTCCTCGCCCTGGCCCGGGGCCGGTCCTGGCGGGAGGCCGTCCGCTACGGCGTTGCCGCAGGGGCGGCGGCGGTCATGACCCCGGGAACCGAACTCTGCCGTCGGGAAGACGTGGAAAGGTTGTATGAACAGCTCCGGTTGACGGGTGATTATCTCCGAAACACGACACTATCAGGAATTAGACGATGATTCGGCCATAAGGAGGGACCATGAACTGGTACCAGCTTGAGATAAATCAAATATTCGCAGAACTTGACAGCTCGGAGCACGGTCTCACCGGAGCTGAGGCCGGGGAGCGCTTGCAGCGGTTTGGACCCAACAAACTGGCCGAAGGGGCGGGGATCAGCCGTCTGCAAATTCTGCTCCACCAGTTCAAAAGCCCCTTGATCTATATCCTCCTCATCGCCGCGGTGGTTACCGCCTTCCTGCAAGAATACAAGGACACCGGGGTGATCCTGGCGATTTTATTGATAAACGCCATCGTCGGCTACATTCAGGAGTACAAGGCCGAGAAGAACGTCCGGGCCCTCAAAAGTATGGTGGTGGCCAGGGCCCGGGTACTCCGGGACGGTAAAGAGATAGAGATCAACGGCGAAGAAGTGGTGCCCGGAGACATCGTCGTGCTGGCCTCCGGGGGGCGGGTGCCGGCGGACGTCAGACTTATCAAGACCATCGAGTTAAGGGCTGATGAGTCCATGCTTACCGGGGAATCCGTCCCGGCGGAGAAGGCGAGTGCGGCCATCCCCGAGGACAACCTTACCCCCGGCGATCAGCGCAACATCGCCTTTATGGGTACGGTGGTGGTCAATGGGCGGGCCAAAGGGGTCGTGGTGGCTACCGGCTCCCGAACGGTCCTGGGCCACATTGCCACAGATGTCCAGGAGATTGGGATAACCAAATCACCCCTCCAGGAAAAGATTGACCGGTTCGCCAACAACATCGGTATTATCATCATGGTGGCTTCGGCGCTGCTGTTCCTCATCGGCATCCTGGTGGGGATCAGCGCCCAGGACATGTTCATGACCGCGGTGGCCGCGGCGGTGGCCGCCATCCCCGAAGGGCTGCCCATCGTGGTGACCATAACCCTGGCCATCGGCGTAGCGCGCATGGCCCAGCGTAACGCCATTATCCGGAAACTCCCGGCAGTAGAGACCCTGGGCAGCACTACAGTGATTTGCTCCGACAAGACCGGCACCCTCACCAAGAACGAAATGACGGTGAAGCTGGTGTACGACGGCGAAAAAACCTATGAACTAACCGGCACCGGCTACGACCCGGAGGGAGAGATTTTAGAGGAAGGCCGGCCCGTCAAGGCCGGAGCCGACCATCAGCTGGCGCCGCTCTTCAGGATCGGCCTGCTGTGCAACGAGTCGCAGGTCTACGAAGAAGATGGGATCTACAAGGTGGACGGCGACCCCACCGAAGGGGCGCTTATCGTCGCCGCCATGAAGGCGGGGTTGAATCTTGATGCGGAGCGGGAAAAATTTCCGCAACTCTTCCTCATTCCTTTTGAATCGGAACGGGGCTATATGGCCACCCTGCACCGGCACGGCGACCGCAACCTGGCGTTCGTCAAAGGGGCGCCGGAGAAGCTGCTGGACATTTGCGCCGAGTGCCGTTTGGATGCCTGGGAGGACGTTCCCCGGGTGGCCGACCATTTTGCCCGGGAGGGCTTGCGGGTGTTGGGCATGGCCTACAAAGAGGTCCCTGCCGGCCAGTTGGAAATCACCATGGCCGACCTGCAAACCGGGCTGATCTTCGCAGGATTGCAGGGGATGATCGACCCGCCCCGGCCCGAGGCCATCGAAGCCGTGGCGGGTTGCAAGCAGGCGGGCATTCGGGTAGTGATGATCACCGGCGACCACGCGGTCACCGCTGAAGCCATTGCCAAGCAATTGGGTATCGAGGAAAATGCCGAGGTCGTGGAGGACCTGGTTGCTAAGCCCATGGAGGCCATGACGGATGAAGAACTCTTCTCGGTCACCAAAGAAGTGGCCAATGTCCTGGCGCAACGCTCGGGTCTGACCGGTGAGCCGTCCCTGGGTCTGACCGGAAAACACTTAATGGCCATGAGCGACATGGAACTGTTTGGCTTCATTAAAGAGGTCCTCGCGGCGCTGGTCAAACGCGCCGGCCCCGAGGGGGCGGTGCGCACCGTCCTGGCGGGCAAAGAAATCGAGACCATGAGCGACCTCAACCTGTATCACCTGGTCCAAAAAGTCTCGGTCTATGCCCGGGTGGCGCCCCAACACAAGTTGCGCATCACCCAACAGTTGATGAAACACGGGGAGATTGTGGCCATGACCGGGGACGGGGTGAACGACGCCCCGGCCTTAAAGGCGTCTCATATCGGCATAGCCATGGGCAAAACCGGCA
>Ga0066636_10002599_pt1 | contig 11530 bp, 11 predicted proteins | sample CryGeyCG2014_080_2_FD_62736 | JGI IMG/M metagenome (GOLD analysis project Ga0066636, IMG submission 62736) | Groundwater microbial communities from aquifer - Crystal Geyser CG07_land_8/20/14_0.80 | ecosystem: Environmental > Aquatic > Deep subsurface > Groundwater | place: USA: Utah: Grand...
AGGCTGACGTCCTGATCGCGGTGGGGGCCCGGTTCGACGACCGGGTGACCGGCAAGCTATCGGAGTTCGCCCCCCACGCCAAGATTGTGCATATCGACATCGACCCCAGCTCCATCAGTAAGAACGTACAGGTGGATATCCCCATCGTGGGCGACTGCAAGGATACGCTGGGGCAGCTCAACGAACTGTTGGAGGACAAACCCGTCCGGGATTGGGCGGAACTGCGCCGGCCCTGGCTGGACACCGTCAACGAGTGGAGCACGACCCATCCCCTGACCTACACCTGGGACGACAAGGTCATCAAGCCCCAATTCGTCGTCGAGAAGCTCTATGAGCTCACCCAGGGGGAGGCCTACATCACCACCGAGGTCGGGCAGAACCAGATGTGGGCGGCCCAGTTTTATAAGTTCAGGCACCCGCGGCGTCTGATGACCTCCGGGGGGCTGGGGGTCATGGGCTATGGGTTTCCCGCGGCCATGGGGGTGCAGTTGGCCAAGCCCGACGCCATCGTTATCGATATCGCCGGCGACGGCAGTATCCAGATGAATATCCAGGAGCTGATCACGGTGGTGGATAACGACTTGCCGGTGAAGATCGCCATCCTGAACAACTCCTTCCTGGGCATGGTGCGGCAGTGGCAGCAGTTGTTTTACGGCCGGCGCTATAGCGCCACGCCCATGACGGCCCCCGATTTTGTCAAGCTGGCCGAAGCCTATGGCGCGGTGGGGCTCCGGGCCACCAAACCCGAGGAAGTGGAGCCGGTGATCCGAGAGGCCCTCAACACCCGCCGGCCGGTGATCATGGACTTCAAAGTGGAACCGGAAGAGTGCGTCATGCCCATGGTGCCCGCAGGGAAGGCCATGCACGAAATGTTACTGGCTTAGGAGGGGAAGATGGATCCGAAGAAGGAGCCGCGACATACCATAGCAGTGTGGGTGGATAATTCTCCCGGGGTGCTCTCCCGGGTTACCGGCCTGTTCAGCGGCCGGGGCTTCAATATCGAAAGCCTGTGCGTGGCCGAAACCATGGACCCGGAGGTGTCCCGGATCACCATCGTGTCCACCGGGGATGAGCAGATCACCGAGCAGATCATCAAGCAGCTCCACAAGCTCATCAACATCATCAAGGTGGTCGATTTAAGCGAACTGGAACACGTGGAGCGGGAGATGGTCCTGATCCGGGTGAAGGCCGAGGACAAGTCACGGGCCGAGGTCTTGCGCATTGCCGATATTTTCCGCTGCCGGGTGGTGGACGTCAGCGCCAGCACCTATACCCTGGAGATCACCGGCAACCACGAAAAAATCCGGGCGGTGCTGGATCTGTTGAAAAATCACGGCATCCAGGAAGTCGCCCGGACCGGTACCCTGGCCATCCATCGGAGCAAGAAGGAGTGAATCACTAAAAGAGTACGCCATGACCGAAGTCAGCGGCAAGCTTATGGACAGCCTCAAAGCGGTGATCTTCCCGGAACTGGCTGCTATCCGGGAGATGCAGACTACCATTCTGGCGCGTCTGGACGTTATCGATAAGCGCTTTGAAAATGTTGACCAACGGTTTCAAAATGTTGAGAAACGCTTTGACGGTCTAGAAAAGCGTCTAGACGACCTCAGGAGCGACATGAATCAGCGGTTTGGCGACATGAATCAGCGGTTTGCCGAACTACGTTCCGACTGGGATCAGCGTTTTGTCGAACTGCGGTCTGACTGGGATAAGCGGTTTACCGAATTACGCTCCGACACCGATAAGCACATGTCCGATTTTCGCGCCGAACTCGACAAACGGCTGGGAGATTTACATGCCCGGGTTGAAGATCTGCGAACCGATATGAATGCCCGGGCTGAAGCCCTGCGGGCCGATATAAACGCCCGGTTCACCGAGGGCCGCACCGATCTCAACAAGCGATTGGATGACTTGCGTGCGGATATCAGTTTTCGCCTGGAAGTCAATGCCGCCCGGTATAGGCGGACAGAAGACGACTTGAGGTATATGAGAGATAACAAAGTTGTGGAAACCATTCAGCGGCACGATGAGTTGCTTGTGCATCTGCAACGAGATCTTAGCGAAACCAGCGACCGGATTAGGGCAATCGAACAGAAATCCCTGAAAAGAATGTCCAAAAAATTGACTGAGGTCAAGCAATCCGACGGTTGAGAGCAAAATGTAGACACCGCCCACCATGATTTGAGATTTCGCCGAGGTTTTAAAGATAATCCAGGCGGCCCGTGCCCGCCCGACATAAGGGGGAAAATTATACCATGAAAATGTACTACGATGCGGATGCGGATTTGGGTCTGTTAAAAGGCAAAAAAGTGGCCATCATCGGGTTCGGCTCCCAGGGCCACGCCCAGGCGCTCAATCTGAGGGACAGCGGCGTGGATGTGGTGGTGTCCGAAGTCCCGGGGACTCCTAATTATGACCTGGCGGTGAAGTACGGCTTCAAGCCGGTCTCCGCCGCCAAGGCCGCGGCCGCCGCCCAGGTGGTGCAGATCCTGACCCAGGACCACGTCCAGGCCAGCCTGTATGAAAACGACCTGAAGCCCCACATGGGCGCGGGCAAGACGCTGCTCTTCTCCCACGGCTTTAACATCCATTTCGGCCAGATCGTGCCCGGACCGGGCATCGACGTGATCATGGTGGCCCCCAAGGGCCCCGGCCACCTGGTGCGCAGCGAATACGAGAAAGGCGCCGGCGTTCCCTGCCTGGTGGCGGTGGAGCAGGACGCCTCGGGTAAGGCCCTGGCCACCGCCCTGGCTTATGCCAAGGGCATCGGGGCCACCCGGGCCGGGGTGTTGGAGACTTCCTTCCGGGAAGAGACCGAAACCGACCTCTTCGGCGAGCAGGCCGTGCTCTGCGGCGGCGTCTCCGAGCTGGTCAAGGCCGGCTTCGACACCCTGGTGGAGGCGGGCTACGCCCCGGAGATCGCCTATTTCGAATGCTTCCATGAACTGAAGCTGATCGTGGACCTGTTCTATCAGGGCGGCCTCGAATACATGCGCTATTCCGTGTCCGACACCGCGGAGTACGGCGACTACACCCGGGGGCCGCGCATCATCACCGAAGAGACCCGGGAGGAGATGCGCCAGATCCTCTATGAGGTGCAGACCGGCGAGTTCGCCAAGGAGTGGATCCTGGAAAACCAGGCCCGGCGCCCGGTGTTCAACGCCTTAAGGCGCCAGGAGGCGGAGCACCCCATCGAGGCGGTGGGGAAGAAGCTGCGCTCCATGATGGGCTGGCTGAAGCGCAAGTAGCACAGGGCTAAGAAAACACCGATGAAAAGGCGGAAGGGAAAATACTGGTCGCCTTTCGCCTTTTCTTTTAAAATTATAATGCTTGTTGGGGAATCAGGTTGGGGTGGAGATGTCTGACTCTGACGCTGGAAGGCTGGTTTTTATAAGCCACTCTGGGGAAGATACCTGGGTGGATAGACAAATAGCCGGGAAAATTTCAGATTGCAGGGCCACACCCTTTTTGGACGAAGCTGATGTTGACGTTGGTGATGAATTCGAAGAAAAAATCCTCAAATTTTTAGAAAAGGCTGATGAACTTATCGTCCTCTTTACACCTTGGTCTTTTGAGAGGCGTTATGTTTGGGCTGAGATAGGCGTTGCTTGGTTTCGCAGGATACCTATTATTGTCGTTCTCCATGGAATCACCGTAACAGAATTTCAAACCCACCCTAATGCGCCAATTTTTCTGAAAAAACGTGATATGATTAAGCTTAATGACATCGACCAATACTTTGACCAACTTGGTGATCGGGTATCACTAAGGAGGAAAGATGGCTAAGAAAAGTAAGTACGACATTTTCATCTCTTCTTCCTCCAAAATGGATAGGGTTTGGGTGAATGAATTTGTATCGGCGCTCAAGGAAGCGGGCATTACAAATTTTTTCGAGATTGGAGACATGAAACCAGGAGAGCGCTGGCAAGAACAAATGCAGGAGGCCCTGAGAGACAGCCGCACCTTTGTTCTTATACTCAGTGGGCCTGGCGATGTTAGCCCCTGGATCTCATTTGAACTAGGTGTTGCCTTAGCAGACCGGAAAAAGATCATCCCGGTTGTTTCTGAAGAGATCGACTGGAAGAAAATAGACCCCATACTAGCAAAATTCCAGTTTCTCAAAGAATCTTCGGGCAGAGAAGCCGGAAAAAAGGTTGCTGAAATACTTGAAGAAAATTGACAAGCAAGAAAAATCTGGGTGGAACCTCATCGCCGCCCAGGGTTATCCCTTTATCCTGGCCGGGGTGGTCCTGATCTTCCTGGGGGTGATCGGCGGCTGGCCCTGGATCACCGTTTTGGGGGTCGTGTCCGGCGGATTTTTCGCCTATTTTTTCCGGGACCCGGAGCGGGATATCCCACCGGAGCCCGGGGTAATCGTCTCCCCGGCGGACGGCAAGGTAGTCCGGGTGGACGAAGTGCCGGCCTGGCAGGATTATCCGGAGTCGGCCAAGCGGGTGGCTATTTTCATGAACGTCTTCGACGTGCACGTCAACCGGGCCCCGGTGGCGGGCGCCGTCGCCGCCATCGCCCATCGCCCGGGCCGGTTCAAGGCGGCCTTTTACGAGGAAGCGGCGCAACAGAATGAACAGCGCTTGACTTTGCTTGAGAGTAATGCAGGTCACCCGGTGCTGGTGGTGCAGATTGCCGGGCTGTTGGCCCGGCGCATCCTCGGCTGGGTGCAACCGGGCCAGCCCCTGGGCCGGGGCGAGCGCCTAGGAATGATTTGTTTCGGTTCACGGGTGGATGTTTATCTGCCGCGGGAAACCGAAATCCAGGTGCAGGTGGGCGACCGCCTGAAAGCCGGGAGCAGCATCATCGGGAGGTGGCATGAGTTTCCGCCGCAGACGTAAAAAGAAAGCCAGGCGCCGCTTTCGGGGCGTCTACCTGCTGCCCAACCTGATCACCACCGGGAGCCTGTTCGCCGGGTTCTATGCCATTGTGGCCGCCATGGACGGCCGGTTCTACGCCGCGGCCTGGGCCATTCTGATAGCCTTGATCCTGGATGGTCTGGACGGCCGCATCGCCCGGATGACCAAGACCACCTCCGGTTTCGGGGTGCAATACGATTCCCTGGCCGATCTCGTGGCTTTTGGGGTGGCCCCGGCCATCCTGGTCTACCTCTGGGCCTTGAAGGATTTCAAGCAGTTTGGTTGGGCCGCGGCCTTTCTCTTCGTGGTTTGCGGGGCCCTCCGGCTGGCCCGCTTTAATGTGCAAACGGGCTCCATTGACCCCCGCTACTTTAACGGCCTGCCCATCCCGGCAGCCGCCGTGATGGTGGCCAGCGTAGTGGCGTTTTACACTGAACTGGGCGAATTCGCGCCGGAACGCTCCAAGTTCATCCTGGTAATAATGTACGTCCTGTCTTTTCTCATGGTGAGCAACATCAAGTACATCAGCTTTAAGAAGGTTGAGCTCTTCCGGCGTCACCCCTTTCATACCCTGGTGGGCCTGGTCTTGATCTTCGTGGTGGTGGCCACCGCACCCAATATCATGGGGTTTGTGCTCATGTCGGCTTATGTGGTCTCGGGGCCCATCAGCACCTTTATCTATCATCGCCGGGCCGCGTTGGCGGCTAAAGGAGAAAGTGAGACCCAGCTCCCGAAGCCTACCAGCTCTCAGGGTTTTGACCTGGGAGGCGGGGGAGAGGCTTGAAAGCCGGCCTGATCCACCCCCCGCCAACGAGTCCCCCTGCCGGTTTTCCCGACTAGAACGGTAACTACAGGCCTAGATGAAAATAAATCGGTGGGGCTGGCCTCCGTGTCCCCGCCATATTGTCGCTACGATTCCCTTTGGCGATGGAGGCGGAAGAAATGTGCGCTATGTGCACCTCAAGATGACGGTTTTCAAGTGGCGCAGGCGTCTCGCCTGTGCAGCCGCAGCCTTAAGCCTGGGGCTACCAGGTCTAGGATCACATGCTGATGGTGAAGCGCCTGCTTTTTAGTATTATCGGCGTGCTCCTGAGTTTGCTGGTGGCATTTGCCGTGGCTGAAGTGGCCGTGAGACTCATCAGCCCCCAGGAGGTGGGGCCGATGCGGTTCGCCTGCCACCCGGAATTAGGTGATATTCCCGTACCCGGTCAACAGGGAGAGCGAAGATTCCCCGGGGTTTTTACCTTCCGGTACAGCAACAATTCTCTCGGGTGGCGCGGCCGCCGGGAATACCGGGAGGTGAAGCCGACCGATTACCGGGTGCTGATGCTGGGCGACTCTTTTACCTATGGGCTGGGAGTCAATGATGATCAGACCTTCGCCGTCCAGGTAGAAAAAGACTTGAGAGCGGGCCTAGGGTCCGTGGAAGTGATAAACGCCGGGGCTCCCGGCAAAGGCACCGATTATGCGTTGAAGTGTTTCCAAACGGTGGGGCGTAAATTTCATCCCGACCTCACGGTTCTGGGCTTTTTTGGCAACGATTTTCAGGACAACGCCCGGGGTGAGTATTATACTATCGGCAGTCGAGGCGAACTGCGGGCTAAAACCCTGAACTGCGACCGGGGCGCCATCAAAGCCGTGCTTGACCGTCTGCCCGGTTATAATTGGCTGATTTCCTGGTCCCAGGCCGCCAACCTGGTAAAGCAGGCCGGGGTTGATTTCATCGTTAAGCGGGCCCAGAAAAATCACTCTGACGTCAGCAACGGCTTGGTGGTATCATATACCAGGAGCGCCAGCGGCTATGCCACCGCGGCCAATAAGAGATTAACCCAGATATATGTGGAGAATTTGAACGCCGCAGTGAAACATGCCGGCGGGGCGCTGATGATGTTTTATATCCCCATCTCCCAGGAAGTGCTCGAGTATCGGCAGACCCACACCATCTCCGCCGATGAGCGGGCGATTCAGCGCCTGGCGGCGGATAACGGCATGATGCTGTGGTCCTTGACCCCCTTGTTGGCCCACTCGGGCCAACCTATCGATCGCCTATACCATCAAGAAGGTCATTGGACCGCCGCGGCCCATGAAATCGCGGCCCACTACCTGAGCCGGCTCATCCAGAGCGGGCTGGTGCGGCGCCGCCAGCTTAAACAACCTGAACCCTTTAACTGAAAGGTTTTCATATGGCACACAAAATCTTTATCTTCGATACGACCCTGAGGGACGGGGAACAGACCCCCGGCGCCAATCTCAACGTGGACGAAAAACTGCAGATCGCCCGGCACCTGGAACTCCTCAACGTGGATGTCATCGAGGCCGGTTTCCCCTTTTCTTCGCCGGGGGATTTCGAGGCGGTGCGGGCGGTGGCCCGGGAAATCCGGGGACCGCAGATCGCCGGCCTGGCCCGGGCCTTTGCGCAGGACATCGACGCCTGCTGGGAGGCCGTCAAGGAGGCCACCAATCCCCGGATCCACACCTTTATTTCCACCTCCGACATCCATCTGAAGCACCAGATGCGCAAGTCCCGGGAAGAGGTGCTGGAGATGGCGGTGGCCGCGGTGAAGCACGCCTGCCGCTACACCTCCAACGTGGAGTTTTCGGCCATGGACGCCTCCCGCAGCGACCTGGATTACGTGGCCCGGGTTTTTGCCGCGGTCATCGAGGCGGGGGCCACCACCCTGAATTTCCCGGATACGGTGGGCTATGCCATCCCCGAGGAGTTCGGGGCCAAGATCAAGTACCTGGTGGACAACATCCCCAACCTCCACAAGGCCATTCTCTCGGTCCACTGCCACAACGACCTGGGGCTGGCCGTGGCCAACACCCTGGCCGCGGTGGTAAACGGGGTGCGCCAGGTGGAGGTGACCATCAACGGCCTGGGCGAACGGGCCGGCAACGCCTCCCTGGAGGAGGTGGTGATGGCCCTGTCCACCCGGTGCGACCTGCTGAACTGTTACACGGATATCGTCACCCAGTACATCTATCCCACCAGCCGCCTGACCAGCAAACTGTCCGGCGTGCCGGTGCAGCCCAACAAGGCCATCGTGGGGGCCAACGCCTTTGCCCATGAGTCCGGGATTCACCAGGACGGGGTGCTCAAGGATGCCAGCACCTTTGAAATCATGACCCCCACCACCGTGGGCATCAAGAAGAGCACGATGCCCCTGGGGAAACTCTCGGGCCGCCACGCCTTCAAGAATAAGCTCCGGGAGATGGGTTTCTATCTGAACGATGAAGAGCTGAACCGGGTCTTTACCCGCTTTAAGAGCCTGGCGGACCGCAAAAAGACCGTGTTCGACGAGGACCTGATCAGCCTGGTGGAGACCGAGGTTATCTATAAGTCGGTGCCGGAACATTTCAAGCTGATGGAACTGGTGGTGCTCGCCGGGACCATGGCCCGGCCCTCGGCCAACGTCAAAATGGAGATCGGCGGCCAACTGGCCGGCCCCTACTCGGTGCTCGGGGACGGCCCCATCGACGCCACCTACAAGGCCATCACCCACCTGGCCGGGTCCAAGTGCACGCTGCTCAAGTTTGCGGTGAGTTCCATCACCGGCGGCACCGATGCCCAGGGTGAGGTGGCGGTGCGCCTGGAAGAAGACGGCCGCGTGGTCACCGGCCAGGGCGTGGACCCGGACGTGATTACCGCCAGCGCCCGGGCCTTTATCAACGGCCTCAACCGCCTCCACTTCCTGAAGGAGACCGGGGTGGTCAAGGGGCCTAAGCCGGAAGAGATGTAAAAAAGAGTGGTCAGTGGTCAGTGGTCAGAACAGGATTGCTGGCCACTGACCACTACTCTATGGAGTTATCAATGTCCAAACCTCAAACCATTACGCAAAAAATCCTGGCGGCGCATACCGGCAAAGACTTTGTGGAGCCCGGCGAGCTGATCATGGCCCGGGTGGATATCGCCCTGGGCAACGACATCACCGCGCCCCTGGCTATCAAGGATTTTCATCAGGTGGGGGCCAAACACGTTTTCGACCGGTCCCGGGTGGTGCTGGTCTGCGACCATTTCGCCCCTAACAAGGATATCCCTTCGGCCATTCAGTGTCAGACGCTGCGGAACTTTGCCCGGGAACAGGACCTGACCCACTTTTACGACGGCGGGGACATGGGCATCGAGCATGCCCTGCTCCCGGAACAGGGGATTGTGGGCCCCGGCGACGTGATTATCGGCGCCGACAGCCACACCTGCACCTATGGGGCCCTGGGGGCTTTTGCCAGCGGCGTCGGCTCCACCGATCTGGCCGCAGTCATGGCCACCGGCGAGTGCTGGTTCAGGGTCCCGGAGTCTATCCGGTTGGTTTATCGCGGCAAGCCCCCAGAGTGGATCACGGGCAAGGACCTGATCCTCCATACTATCGGGGACCTCGGGGTGGACGGCGCCCGTTACCTGGCCATGGAGTTCACCGGTGAGGCCATCAAGGGACTGCCCATGGCGGACCGGTTTTCCATGGCCAACATGGCGGTGGAAGCCGGGGCCAAGAACGGCATCATGGCCCCGGATGAAATCACCCTGGACTATGTCAAGGGTCGAACCTTGAGGCCTTACACCCTGCATGAGAGCGACCCGGGGGCGCCATACCTCTTCGAGAAGACCTACGAGGTCAGCAGTCTCGAGCCCCAGGTGGCCTGCCCGTCCTCGCCCGGCAACGTCGTGCCGGTTTCCCGGGTGGGGGATGTCCCCATCGATCAGGCGGTGATCGGCTCCTGCACCAACGGGCGGATCGACGACCTGCGTCTGGCCGCCAAGGTCCTCCAAGGCCGCCGGGCGGCCAAAGGCGTGCGCCTCATCGTCATCCCCGCCACGCCCCTGGTCTATCGCCAGGCCATGGACGAGGGCCTGATGACCATTTTCATGGACGCCGGGGCGGTGCTCAGCCCGCCCACCTGCGGGCCCTGCCTGGGCGGGCACATGGGCGTCCTGGCCCCGGGAGAGACGGCCATTGCCACCACCAACCGCAATTTTGTGGGCCGCATGGGGCATACGCAATCCAAGGTCTACCTGGCCAGCCCGGCGGTAGCCGCGGCCTCGGCGGTGGCCGGGCGCATCATGAGCCCCAAAGACTTGTAGAGCGGGGCCGGCAGGTTTGGCGGGTCAAGCAAGACGACAATCGGGGAAGATGGCGCCGGAGAACGAGTCCGACGTAACATTTACTTTAACAAAGTGTTGAATAACGTGGTCTAACAACTTATTACAGTGGTTCATAAATACGGCGACGTATTGCTCACTCCGAGAAGATTACTTCCCCCTCACCCTGACCCTCTCCCCCATTGGGGGAGAGGGGAAAAGATGGGACCGATTTGATGCTCCGCCATCATAAAAAACCCGGCGACCGAACCTACCCCCTCTCCCCCCGCTTCGGGGGGAGAGGGTTGGGGTGAGGGGGGCGATATATGACGTGAGCGTATTTATGAAATCCTGTACTTAGGATATGAAAAACTATCGACTTTTTTATAAAATTGTGTCATCATTTCGCTCAACCATTGATTGAGATAACCATGCAGCTCTGCGAGGGCACGGGCTTGAAAGGCCGGGGAATTAAGCGGTGGCTGGCGTGGGCCTTGGCGGCGACCGTGTTGTTGTCAGGCTGCTCCGGGGTCCTGTTCGAATCCAAGGGAGATGGCGGCACGTCAGAGCGCCTCAAGCTTGACTCCGGGGAAGGCTGGGAAAATTACGATACCCCTCCGCGCTACCCCTATTCCAAAAGAAACAGCTATGATGAAATGAGCATCATGCTGAAGAGTGTAAGGACCTTTTAGCCGGCTTCGTCCCGGCGCCGGGCCCGGACCACCCGCCCCCTGCCGCTAAAATCTTTGATGGTCTCTATGCGGTTATAGGCCCCGGTTTCTTCCACTAAAGCCGCCACCTGCGGCGCCTGCTGATCCCCGACTTCCAGGAGCACCCATCCTCCCCCTTTGACATACTGATGCGCCTGCCGGATCAGAGGCCGGATCAGGTCCAACCCGTCTTCGCCCCCCAACAAGGCTCCGGGGGGTTCAAACGCCTTGATCTCCCGGGGGAGCCGTTCCCACTCCGGCCGGGGCACATAAGGCAGATTGGCCACCAGCAAGGCAAAGGCTGCGGTGGGTTTGAGCGCCGCCAACAGGTCGGACTTAAGCAGGTGAACCCGGTCGGTCACCCCATGCCGCCGGACATTGGCCCGGGCCACGGCCAGAGCGGCCCCGGAAGTGTCCAGGCCCACCCAGGACATGCGGGGCAATTCCTTGGCCAAGGCGATGACCACTGCGCCGCTGCCGACGCCCACTTCGAGGCCCCAAAGGGGCGAGGTTTTCGGTTTTCGGTTTTCGGTTTTCGGTGGGTGTTCTATGGTAGGGGCGGGTTTCAAACCCGCCCCTACAGACTCCGCCGCCTCCAGGGCCGCGGCCACCAGCGTCTCGGTTTCGGGGCGGGGGATCAGCACCGCCGGAGTCACCTGGATATCCAGGGACCAGAACTCCCGGTGTCCGGTGAGATAGGCCACGGGTTCCCCTTCCCGGCGCCGGACCATGAGGGCCTTGAAGCGGGCCAGTTCTTCCGGGTTGAGGGGTTGATCGTAGCGGAGATAGAGGTCCAGGCGGCTGACGCTTAGGGTGTGGGCCAGAAGCACCTCGGCGGCGGCCCGGGGTTCCGAGACCCCTTTGGTGCGGAAATAGTC
>Ga0066636_10002608_pt1 | contig 11511 bp, 12 predicted proteins | sample CryGeyCG2014_080_2_FD_62736 | JGI IMG/M metagenome (GOLD analysis project Ga0066636, IMG submission 62736) | Groundwater microbial communities from aquifer - Crystal Geyser CG07_land_8/20/14_0.80 | ecosystem: Environmental > Aquatic > Deep subsurface > Groundwater | place: USA: Utah: Grand...
CCGGGCCGGGGCCCAGCCTTACTCCCCCACCTGGTATGCCGGCAGTTCCTGGGACAGCTCCCACACCTCCCGCTTCACCGATAGCCTGGGCAGCTCCTTTGCCGGCGCCATCTCGTCCTCCTCAACTCCGCCGGGCTCGTCCTCGGGGAGCGGCGGCGGCGGGTCCTCCGGCGGCGGGGGCGGCGGCGGCGGCGGCAGCGGCTGGTAGGCGCCCAAAGAGGGCGGACACCCAGGTCCGCCCCTACAAAAAATTGCGGTTTAATGCCACATCGGTATGAAAAGGGAAATTTACTTCAAGAAGTTGTCTCGCATAGGGCGTGCCGTGCACGCCGAATTATGGCGGCCACGGGCCGCCCTATCCATGGCTGTGAAGCCCCCTGGCGACAACTTTTCAAGGCAGTTATTCATGGACCTTTCGGCCTACCCGTAAGGCATGAAAAGTCCGGTGGGGCAGACCTCCGTGCCCGCCTTTGACGCAGGGTAGCACATTGGTGGCACAGGCTTCCAGCCTGTGCGCCCGCACCGGCAAGATGCCGGTGCCACCAAGAACTTTTCAAAACCGGTCTTTCAACCCAACTCTTCGCCGGTGAGGGTCTTTAACGCCTGGAGGTAACGGGCCCGGGTGTTGGCGATGACGTCGGCGGGCAAGGGCGGCGGCGGGGGTTGCTTGTTCCAGCCCAGCGATTCCAGGTAATCCCTTAGATACTGCTTGTCGTAGCTCTTTTGGGGGCCGCCGGGCCGGTAGTCCTCCCGGGGCCAGAAGCGGGAGGAGTCCGGGGTCAGGACCTCGTCGATGAGCAAGAGTTTTTCGTCAGCGCCGGCGGCCAGGCCGAACTCGAACTTGGTGTCGGCGATGATGATGCCCCGGGGCTCGGCCCAGGCGAGGGCCCGTCGGTAAAGGGCCAGGCTCAGGTCCCGGACCTTCGCCGTCAGCGCCGCCCCGATCTGGCTCGCCATGGCGGCAAAGGAGATGTTTTCGTCGTGGGTTCCCAGCTCGGCCTTGGTGGAGGGCGTAAAGATAGGCTCCGGCAGCTTCTGGGACTCCACCAGCCCCGGGGGCAGGGCCAAACCGCCGATGGCGCCTTCTTGCCGGTACTCCGTCCAACCTGAACCGGACAGATAACCCCGGACGATGCACTCCACCGGCAGGGGCTTACACTTGCGCACCAGCATGGTGCGGCCCGCCAGCAGGTCCTGGAACGGCCGGCAGGCCGGGGGAAACTCCTCCACCCTGAGGCTCACCAGATGGTTGGGGGTCAGGTCCGCCAGGCGCCGGAACCAGAAGGCGGACAGCCGGGTGAGGATGCGGCCCTTATCGGGGATGGGCTCGGCCATCACCACGTCGAAGGCGGAGATGCGGTCCGTGGCCACCAGAAGCAGGCTATCCCCCAGGTCGTAAATGTCCCGCACCTTGCCCTGGCGCCGGATACCCAGCCCCGCCAGGGAAGTGGTCATGACCGGTGGTTTCATCGGGATGGCCTCCTGACGTTATCGGCGCCGGTGGTTTTAGGCGCCAGTTTCAAGACTTTGGGGGTGAGCTTTTCCTGGGTTTTGATGCGGTTGGCCGCGTCCTCGGCGGCCTTGGCCCCGGTAAAGGGGCCCACCTGGACTTGGTACCGGGTCTTGTCCCCGGTCTTCCGGGTGTTGATGACGGCCCGGAGATTCCTGGCCCGGAGGCGCTGCTGGAGGATCTCGGCCTGCTTCAGGGTGGAGTAGGTGGCGGCCACCAGGAGATAGCGCTGATCTTTAGAGGCCACGGTGGCTTGAACCGGGCCCGGGGTATGGCCGGCGGCCGGCCTGGCCGCGGGAGCCGGCTCCCCGGGGGCCCCGGCCTCGCTGGTCTCCATCAGGGGCGGCCCCCCGCCCACCGGCGGGAGAGCGACCGGCGCCGCCACCGTGGTAGGTTGAGGCTTCGACGCCGGCCGGTGGCCGACTTTGACCCCGATGATGATGAGGGCCACCGTCAGGACGGCCAGGCCCGCCCCCCACAGCAGGCGCCGGGGCAGCAGCTTGAGGGTGTTTAAATGGGTCAGGGCCGCATCCCTGACCTTTTGGGCGTGGGGCAAGCTGTGCTCCCAGACTTTTTTCAACTGCGGCCCCGCCTGAGCCAAAGGCTGCCAGCTACGCCGGGGTTTTTCCGGCCGCCAGACGGCGGATTTCCTGGCACCCCCGTGCATGAGTTCCCGGGCCTGGCGCAATTGGCTGATCAGGGCGCCGGCATGGGGCAGCCGCTCTTCGGGGTCCTCCGACAGGCACCGCAGCAGCACGTTCTGCAGGGGAACGGGAATCTCCTCCAGGTCCGCCGGGGGGTATTCCAAACGATAGGGAAAAGGCTCATCAAAGGTCAGGGGATAGGGCAGGCTGCCGGCCACCAGCCGGAAACCCAGGACCCCCAAAGAAAACACGTTGCCGGCCGGCGTCAGCCGATCCCCGTGAATGACCTCCGGCGGCGCATAGGCCCTGAGCTCCAGGTGCTGCGGTTCATCGCCATAGGCCGGGGCGAAGGCAAAATTGGCCAGACGGAGGTCTTCCCCCTGGAGCAGGATATTGAGGGGGCTGAGGAACTGGTGCACTTCCCCCTGCTGGTGGGCGCAGGCCAGGGCCTGGCCCAGGAGTTCCAGCAGGTGCAGCGCCTGGGGCAGGCTGAACCGCTCTTGCCGGACCCAATGGGCCATCAAGCTCTCGCCGGGAAAGGGTTCCTCCACCAGATAGAGAAATTTTTCGGCCTTGTCGACGTGGAAAACCCCCAGGATCTGGGGGTGGCGCAGCTTCAGTCCCAGGACCGCGGCGTGTTCAAACATGTCCCGGGCCGCGGTCCACTCCGGGGCGTCCCGGGCCAGGAGCTTCAGGCTGACCTCGGTCCTCAGGATATTGTCTTGGGCCAGCCACACCCCGCCCCAGGGTTCTTCCCGGAGCTGACGCACGATCAGGTATCTCTGCCCGATCATCTCTTGGGTCTCGGGATGATCCGAACGGTTGTAGGGCATCTGGAGGCCTGCCTTGGCTGGGGGAATCGGCCTGATTATCGGGCCAATTCACCATAACACAAAACCAGCGGACAAAAAAGCCCTTTCGGGTCAGGGTGGCGCCGCCCCGAGCCGGGGGAGTGAAGCGCCCGGAGGGCAACGCCAACCTCTCGACCTCACCGGCCCAAATTGCGCGCCGGCTGAGATAAATTTGAAAGAAACCGATTATTCTGGTACTTTCTCCCTTAACCCCCCCATGATTAGGGAACCCCACCATGTCTCTGGCTAATCTCATCACCCTGGCCCGGCTGCCATTGTTGTTGATCCTGGTGGGTCTCCTGTTTGTCCCCAGTTTCGGGGTGCGGCTTATTGGCCTGGGGCTGCTGATCGTCCTGTTTCTCCTGGATTGGTTTGACGGGTACGTGGCCCGGCTGCGCCACGAGGTCACCGAACTCGGGGCGGTGTTGGACATCGCCCTGGACCGGTCGGTGGAAAATATCCTCTGGATCACCTTCATGTACCTGGGACTGGCGCCTTTGTGGGTCCCCATAGTCTTTCTCATCCGCTCCTTCGTGGTGGACGGCATCCGGGGCGCGGCCCTGGCCCGGGGGAAATCGGGTTTCGGGATGATGTACTCCCCCCTCGGGCGCTTCCTGGTGGCTTCCCGCTTCATGCGGGCGCTCTACGGCCTGGCCAAGGGCGTGATTTTCGGTCTCCTTTACCTCACCTGGGCCCTGGCTATCAAGGACCCAAACATTCTGATAACCTTGCATCCTTTGAATCAAGGTCTTATATTTTTTACAACGGCGCTGTGCATCATTCGGGGCCTCCCGGTAATCTGGGATGGCCGTATCCTGTTCAGGGCCGATAAAACTTAGCCTGCCCCCGCGACGCTGCCAGAATCTGGCCGCCGGAGGACGTTATGAGCCGGGTGGTTGCCATTTTCGACGTGGACCAGACCCTGGTTCAGGGTTACACCGAGCGGCTCTTTTTCCGGTATCTGGTGCGGCGGCGCCTGCTCAGTGTTACCCGGGCGTTGGCTTACCTCGGTCAGGTAGCCTGTCGGCCCCAGCGGCGCTTCCAGGACAAAAGTTACCTCGAGGGGCTGCCGGTGGAGGAGGTGGTCCGCCTGGCCCGGCAGTGCTACCGGGAAGACATCGCCCCCCGGGTGAGCGCGGCGGCACGGGCCTGTGTCCTTTCGCATCAGGCCCAGGGGCACGCCATTGCCCTGTTGAGCGGCTCCCTGTCCCTGCTCCTGACGCCGTTACAGGAAGAGTTGGGGGCGGATTGGCTCATCGCCACGGAATTGCAGCGGCAGAACGGCCGATTTACCGGGGCGATTGCCGGGCGAAACCCCCGGGGGCCCCATAAATTGTGGCTGCTTCAGGAGCTGTCCCGGACCCATGGCTTTGATTTATCCCAGGCTTACGCCTACGGGGACCACATCCAGGATGCCTATCTTTTCCGTGCCATCGGGCATCCGGTGGCGGTCAACCCTTCCTGGCGCTTGAAGCTCAAGGCCCGCAAACATCGCTGGCCGATTCGGTATTTCACGCTGTAGCCGGGAAATAATCCGGTAGGTCGAGCCTGATCCCCCCATATTTTTTATCGAGGCGCCGCCGAATAATTGACAGGATAGAGCTTTTGGGGTAGTCAATAAAAGGGGTGATATGGACGAAGCTCTGATCAAACAATTGAAAAACCGGGTGGAAGAAGAACTGCGGCAGCGCGAACTGGCGCTCCTGGAGTTTTGGCTGCAGGAATTTAAAAATATCATGGGCAAGCGCCACCAAGAACTGGCAAGCTTGCAGACCGATGTGAAATCCTTCGTTGCCCGTATGGAGACCCGGCTCCGCACCCTCAAAGGAAGCCAGAAATAACATGTATGAAGTAAAAATCGTCACCCAGTTTGCCGCCGCCCACCGGCTGGAAAACTTCAATGGGAAATGCGAGTCCCTCCACGGCCACAACTGGAAGGTGGAGGTGTTCCTGGTGGGGAAGGCGCTGAACCGCACCGGGTTGCTGATGGATTTTGGCTTGGTCAAGGCCCGGACCAAACAGGTGCTGGAAGAGCTCGACCATAAATATTTGAATGAACTGGCCGCCTTTCAGGACCGCAACCCCTCGTCGGAGAATCTGGCCTGTTACCTGTACGAGCGCCTGGGGGCGATCTTTAATCGCGACGGGGTGCAAGTCCGCCGGGTCGACGTCTGGGAATCGGATACCTCCTGCGCCTCCTACTATCAGGACTGAAGTGGCGTTGACCAGAGGCTGCCGTTTAGCCTATGCGGCAGGACTGATTTTGGGGGTGCTGGGCATCCTGGGGGCCCAGGGCGGCTCTCTCACCGAGGCCCCGGCGGTCAGTCTCCTGAAAATCCCCGTGGCGGGGTCCAGGCATAAGCCGCCGGTGAAGTTCAGCCACCGGGGGCACGAAGCCCGGCGCGTGGCCTGCACCCAATGCCACCACGACTACCAAGGCAGGCGCAATGTCTGGCGTGAAGGGCAGCCGGTTTCAAAGTGCCAGGCCTGCCACGGTCTGAGGCCGGAGGCCCGCCGCCTGGATGCCAAGAACGCCTATCATCGCCGATGTAAAGGGTGCCATCTGCGGTTGCGGCAACAGGGACGGCAGGCAGGCCCCATAGAGTGCCAGGGTTGTCATCGCCCTACTTAACGGGGCGGGCACGGCCTGGGGCCGGGAGGCGAGGTCTTGAGCGCCCCGGGCCGCGTTGCCCAAGATCAGCCGTGGACACCTGATGGAGGTAAGCGTTCAGCTATCAGCGGTCAGCGGTCGGCTTTATGCATCATAACAATTGGTTGTATTATTCCGGTAAATCAATTGTTATCGACCAGATTTGATAAGTTTTTGCTTCTGCTGATAGCTGATAGCTGACTGCTGAACGCTTACTGATGGAGATGCGGCTGAACCATTCAGCCTGAGGAGTCGTGATCAAAGGTTCCGTCACCTCCTTTATCCGGACGCTGCAACGGGAAAGGGTCTTTGCCCTGATCCTGACCCTGTTGGCGATCCTGCTGCTGGGCGCCATCGGGTTCAGCCTGCTTGAACCCGCCGAGGGGCCGTGGTGGACCCGGTTCGGGCGGGCCGTGTGGTGGGGTCTGGTCACCCTGACCACCGTGGGGTATGGGGACGTGGTTCCCGTCACCTTCCTGGGCCGGCTGGTGGGCGTCACCCTCATGGTGATAGGCTTTCTCAGCCTGTCTCTCGTGACCGCCACCGTGGCCTCCGTCTTCATTGAACGCAAGTTTCGCCAGGAGAAAGGTTTGGAAGCCATTAAATCCACGCAACATATCCTGATCCTCGGGTGGCCGGAGGAGGCGGAGGCCTTGCTGGACCAGTTGCTCAAACGCCTGCCCCCCACCATCCCGGTGGTCCTGATCAACAAAGCCCCGCCGGAGCAGATGGACGCCATCAAAGAAAAATATCCCCCACATGCGATTTTTTATCTCCGGGGGGACTATTCCCGGGAAGAAATCCTCCTGAAGGCCAATGTCCAGGGGGCCATCAAGGCCATCATCCTGGCCGACCGGCAACCGGGGGAAACCGCCGCCCAGGTGGATCAACGCACCCTGTTCACCGCCCTCGCCTTAAAGGCCCTCCATACCAAAATTCGCATCATGGGGGAGTTGCTGCGGCCGGAAAACCGCACTTACTTAGAGCGGGCCGGGGCTGAGGAGGTGTTGATCCGGGGACAATACGACAGCTCGCTCCTGGCGGGGGCCATCACTTCCCCGGCCCTGTTCCGCATCTACACGTCACTGTTAATGGGGGATGGGCAGGGCTTATGGGATGTTGAGGTCCCCAGCCGGTTCCACGGGCGCCCCCTAAGGGAATTATCCGCCTACCTCCAGGAGCATCACCAGGGCATTCTTATCGGCATCTATACCGAGGGCCGGACCCTGAGCCTCGAGGACTTGCTGTCCGAAGAGCCGTCGCCCATTGATGACTTCATCCGGCGCAAGTTCGCCGAAACCAAGATGACCCATCTCCTGGGGCGCACCAAGGTGGAATGCCAGATCAATCCCCCTCCCACCCTGACCCTGGGGCCGCACCAGTACGCCGTGGTCATCGCCCCGCAGAGGCCGAGTCTCTCATGATGGATGCCGCCTTTTTCCGAAAAATCTTTCTCTTCCAGGACCTGGAAGAAGCTGAAATCCATCAGGTGCTGGGCCGCACCAGCCTCCGGAAATTTTCGGCCGGGGCGGTCATCATCCAGGAAGGCGAGCCCGGAGATAGCCTGTTCATTATGCAGGCAGGGGAAGTGGAGATCACCAAGCAGCTCACCCTGGTACTGGATGAAGACACTCCCAAAGAGCGGGTGATGATCCGCCTGAAGGCGGAAAACGGGGTTTATTTCGGGGAGATGGCCCTGTTGGAAAGCGAAATCCGGTCGGCCACGGTGACCGCCTCCACCGATTGTTCCCTCCTGGAACTGCATCAAAAGGATTTCCTGGCGTTGATTGAGCAGAACCCGGCCATGGGGGTAAAACTGCTCCTGCGTCTGGCCCAGATCCTGTCCCGGCATCTGCGCAAGACCAACCAGGACGTGGTGAAACTGACCACCGCCCTGGCCGTCTCCCTGGGGGGCTAGGGGCTAGGGGCGGGGGCGGGCTTCGCCATGCTGGATGAAACGGTGCAACACCAGCTCTTAGACCGGGCCCGGCGCGCCCGGGAGTACGCCTATGCCCCCTACTCCAACTTCAAGGTGGGCGCCGCGGTCCTGACCGCCGCCGGTGAGATCTTCTCCGGCTGCAACATCGAGAACGCCTCCCTGGGGGCCACGATCTGCGCCGAGCGCGTGGCGATCTTGACCGCCGTGGCCGCCGGCCGCCGCGACTTGACGGCCCTGGCGGTCATCGCCGACACCCCCGACCCCGTCGCCCCCTGCGGCCTGTGCCGCCAGATGTTGGCCGAGTTCAGCCCGGACTGCCTGGTGCTCATGGCCAATACCGCCGGCCGGATACGGCTGGCGAACCTCAAAGAGTTGCTCCCCCTGGCCTTCCGTTGGCCCCCACGGGAGCGCGGCGAGGGCGGCTAAACCCATCCAAGGAGGAAAGACATGATAGAACATAAGCACATGAAATTCATGGCAATTACCACCATCCTGATAATCCTCGGCTTTGGCCTCTACCTCCTGGTGACCGCCTACCTCTACGCCTGATAAGCCAGCACCCACTCCGGCCCCTTATCCCGGAACCACCCGGCGATTTCCCGAAACCCCCGGTCCAGCACTTCTCTGGCCTCCCGGAGGCGCGCCGGGAGGGTCTCGGGGGAGGCACCCAACATGAGGCGGGCCTCCACCTCGGCCGGAGTGTCCTCCCAGGTTTTTGCCGCCAGCAGCAGGGCCCGGAGGTCCCGGCCCCGGACCCGGTGGGCCAGGGTTGCCGGTTCCGACAGCACGTCCCGCCGGTAATCCTCGCCCCGATCCCACCCGAGGGTGTGGAGGGCGGCCCGGCGCATCAGGCAGGGATAGCAGTAGCCGCAGGAACCGGCGGCCCCTCCCTGCCACCGGGAGACCACCGGCCGGGCGCAGGAGACGCTCTCCCCGAAGAGTTGCCCCAGGAGGTCCCGGTTGCGGCAGCGCCTGACCAATTCACCTTTGGTGCAGCCCTGATAGGGGTTGACCAGGGGGTTTTGTAAACCGGCCGCCCGCCACAGGCCCGTGAGCTGCTCCAGAAAGTAGGGGTGCGTAGTCCGGGTGCTGCAACTTCCCAGGCGGTTGGTCGTCAGGGGCGGATTGAGACTGATCCAGCCGTTTTCCGGGATGATAAGGGGGGTCGCGGCGCCGCAGCTGGCGGCCGCAACCAGCCCCAGGGCCAGATAGAGCAGGGATCGGCTCCGCATGGACAGCTCCGGGGCCTCGGGAAACTGCACCCGGAGCCCCAGGTGGTGAACCCGGCCGGGGCCGTAATGGCGAGTCAGCCCCGCCGCCAGGGTCTGCTGGATGCCGGCCAGCTGCCCGAAATCGTAGTGGCTCACCAGGAGCAGGCGCTGCCCGGCCTCCAAATAATCCAGGGCCCCCACCAGGGAATCGAGGCCCCCGGAGAACAGCATCACCCCGTCCGGGCGCCAGGCGTGGGGCCACTCCCCCTTGAGGCCCAGGTCCAGCCGCGCTTCCCGCAGCTTCAGGGTCCAATCGTCCCCGGTGAGAAAATTGAGGAGGCTGCTCAGGCGCGTGGCCAGAGGCAGCCAGCCCGGGCTGACGGGAACATTAAGCGTGATTTGCCGGGTCCAGGCATCGGGGGTATTGCAACGCGGCAGCAACTTGTCCGCCGCCCAGACTCCCAGGGCCGCCAGCAGAAAGGCCTGGACCTCTTGACCCGGATGCCCGGGAGCCGCCGGCAGCCGGGCCAGATTGTGGTGCAACGGATAACCGTCCCGGCCCGGCTCATCCAGGTGGATGACCGCGGCCATCCCCGGCGGCGGCCGGCGTTTTTCGTTCGGGGCCCTCAGGTAGAGTTCAACGGCCATGGCGCGATCCCGCCACCAGGCCCGCACCAGGGCCACCATGAGCCTCTGCGTGATATGGCTGGTTTCCAGACATACCCTATCCGGCCGAACCGTAGGGGCGACCCGGCGGGTCGCCCTGCTCCAGATTCTGCATCAATCCTGCCATAACTTCGGTGACCCAGGTCCAACCCGTGAGCCCCTGCCATAGGCCGGGGGTCGCCGGAGGCTCCGCTGGCGCGCCTGCCGCTCCCGCGCCGGCCTCAATCACTGCCTTGATCCGGCTTAAGCCGTCCCGGAGCCGCCCGGAGCTCCCCGCCGCGGCTTCCAGGGGCTCCCCCAGGTCCAGGGCCAGACGCAGGTGCACCGCCGTGACCAGAAACTGCCGCACCATCTGAGCCGGGTCCGGCCGGTCCTGAGATTGAATTGCCGGCCTGAGCACCAATGCCAGCGCCGTCCGGACCACGGCCTCCTCCAGGCCCCCGCCGGTTCCGGCTAACACCCCGGCTACCCCAGGCGCCAGCATATCAGCCGGTCCCCGGGTCTGCGGCCCCAGACCCCTATCCTCCAGGGCCAAACCCCACCCCCGGGCCGCCACCTCCTGCCCCAAAGCCCCCAGGTCCTGAGCCGCCTTCCGGGTAAACCGGAACGCCGCCAACGCCTCCCCCTGCCCCGGGGTCTCCGCCAGGGCCGTCAGATACCGGGCCGCCACCTCCCGGGCGCTCACCTCTCCCCCGGCCGCCGGGGACAGATACCGGGTGGCCGCCCCCTTGGCCGCCCGCCATAACCGGGTGGCCGGCCCCCGCCGGGCACTGGACGTTCCCATGAGCTACCTCTGCGAGTAAGTTGAGGGGAGGGCCGGGGAATCAGTGGCGCCGGCGTCCCTGCCTGCGATCCCCTGCCCTGGGACACGGCACGCCGTGCCCCTACAACTCCCCTCCCAACCCCCTGTAAGGGAGATATCTGGTGGCACAGGCTTTTACCGTGAAAGTCCACCCGTAGGGGCGGGTTTTAAACCCGCCCCTACAGGGGCTTTCATGCTTGGGGGTGACCAAAAACGGCCATGATGGTTTAGCCTGTGCATCAACCATAGGGGCAGTGCGCTCACTGCCCCTTTAGGGGGATGGGGGGTTGGGGAGGGCGCCCCTGACCCCCTTCCCCAAATTCACCCTACCACAACTTTCACTTTCCGGCCAGGCGTTTGAGGCGGGTGTAGCGGTCCCAGGAGAACTCGGGCCAGCAGGGGAAGAGCGAGTTGTTCTGGAACAGGGGGTCGGCGGTCAGGTCGTAGCGGGAGCAGGCCAGCGCCCGGGGCCACAGGGCGGTGCCGGGGATGGGGGAATACTGGGCCAGGACCGGGGTGGCCCCCAGCTCTTTGACCCGCCGGATGGAGGTCTCCACCTCCGCCTCCTCCTGGTCCGGGAGGCCGATGAGGAGGTAGACCCCGATCGCCTCCGGGGCGAACCCGGCCTCCCGCAGGTGGGCCAGGGCGGCTTCCAGTTCCCCCGCCTGGAGTTTGGCGTCCAGGCGGGCTGCTCCCAGGGCAGTGGTCTCCACTCCCAGGCGCAGGGTGACGAAGCTGGCCCGCTTGAGCCCGCGGGCCACCTCCCGGGTGATGAGGCGCGCATGGAGGCCGTTGGGGGTATGGAACCGGAAGGTGCGCCCGCGCCGTGCCAGTTCTTCCAGGATCACCAGCAGGTGGTCGGCCGCGGCCAGCAGCAGGGCGTCGTCGTAAAAGGCGGCGTCGGCGAGGCCCAATTGGTCCTGCCAGTAAATCAGCTCGGCCGCCGCGGCCAGGGGGTCGCGCCGCCGGTAAGACGGCTGCAACTGCCGGGAGGCGCAGTAAGGGCAATTTAGGGGGCAGCCCCGGGAGGTGAGGATCGGGATAGAGGACGGGTGGTCCAGGAGGTCCAGGGCCGGATAGGGCAGGGAGTCCAAATCTTTGAAGTCCAGATGGGGCCCCGGCGGGGGGAAACCGGTGATCTCCTCCAGGATACCCAAAATGGCCGCTTCTCCCGGCCCGGCGACCACCCGGTCGGCGCCGCTGTGTTTTTGGGCGTGCTCCGGGCACAGGGTGGCGTA
>Ga0066636_10002610_pt1 | contig 11504 bp, 9 predicted proteins | sample CryGeyCG2014_080_2_FD_62736 | JGI IMG/M metagenome (GOLD analysis project Ga0066636, IMG submission 62736) | Groundwater microbial communities from aquifer - Crystal Geyser CG07_land_8/20/14_0.80 | ecosystem: Environmental > Aquatic > Deep subsurface > Groundwater | place: USA: Utah: Grand...
GGGCAGTTCTGCACTACACGCTGTTTTTCAAAGAGCAGTGCTGATTTTATTAACTTCTTCCAGCATGAACCTGTCAATTCTAACTATAAGCCGGCACAAACTGCGGAAGATGGGTTAACGTTGATTTCCCCGGTGATGCAATTGATCCGCGTGTTCCCCAAAAACGAATATGCATCATGAGTGGTTTGCTCGCTTGTTCATATATGGAATAGCGATTTCAAGAAGCTTTTTTTATAGGCGATATATAACAGGAGACAGGCCATATGTCAATCAGGGTTAGCTATCGAATTGCGTCAAGCAGGTGGATCAGATTTTGCCTGATGACGCTGTTGAGCTCTTTGAGCGGGGAAATGAAAAATTTAGCCGAACAAAACAGGCGAGGTCTTCAACGTTCATCAAATGCTTGCATGCGACATAAGAAAATGGCATTAGGGGTATGTTATGAAAGAAAGGCTGGCAATCTAAAGGACCGGGATAGGAAAACCAGTAATAGGTAAATTCTCAGGTGAAGTTCATCGATGAGGCAAAAATATTCGTCAAGGCAGGCGACGGAGGCGCGGGCTGCGTAAGTTTCCGGAGGGAAAAATTTGTGCCCCGCGGAGGGCCGGACGGCGGCAACGGCGGCAAAGGCGGAGATGTCGTAATCAAGGCCTCCCGCAACCACGCAACCCTCCTTGATCTGAGATACCGCCGGCATCATATAGCAAAGCGGGGCGGCCACGGTGAAGGGAGCAACCGCTCAGGGAAAGACGCGCCGGATATTGTCATCGTTGTTCCTACAGGCACGGTGGTAAAAGATGCCGAAACCGAGGAAATTCTGGCCGATCTTACCGGGGATGGGCAGAGCTTTGTCGTGGCCAAAGGCGGCATTGGCGGCAAGGGAAACGCCTGGTTTACCACAGCCACTCGTCAAGCGCCGCGCTATGCCCAGGAGGGAATTCCCGGCGAGGAATGGTGGATAAAACTGGAACTTAAGCTCCTGGCCGACGTGGGCATCATCGGTTTCCCCAACGTGGGAAAATCAACCTTTATAGCGCGCGTATCTGCTGCGCGCCCCAAGATAGCCGATTATCCCTTCACCACCCTGACGCCAAATCTCGGAGTGGTCAAATATGGCAATCTTGAATCCTTCGTTATTGCCGATATACCCGGCCTTGTCGAAGGCGCTCATGAGGGTATGGGTATGGGCATAAAGTTTCTCCGCCACGTTGAAAGGACAAAGGTACTGCTTCATATCATCGATATTTCCGATGCCTCTTGTCCGGGCGCCTGGCACAATTATACAATTATCAACCGTGAATTGGCGCAATTTTCGAGAGAACTGGCAGAAAAGCCGCAGATCGTGGCCATCAATAAGATTGATCTCCCCACAACCAGGGGGATGTTAAAAAAAGATGTGGCCATCTTTGAAAAAAAAGGTATAAAAATATTTCCTCTTTCGGCTGCAACCGGCGAAGGAACAAAAGCGATATTAAATGAATTGATCAGGATACTGACTACTTCCAATAAAAGCTGATTTTCCTCATGACGGACATCAGAAAAGACTTATTAAGCCACGTAAAAAAAGTGCTTATCAAAATAGGCAGCGCGGTGCTTACCGGTGAAGACGGCCTTGCTCTTGTTATCATTGAGCAATTAGTTGATGAGATCGCCTGGCTTAAGAGCGAAGGCTGCCAGATCATCGTCGTTACCTCCGGGGCTATTGCCTCGGGCAAACACCGGATGGGAATCACAGGGCAACTTAAAAGCATCCCCCAGAAACAGGCCGCTGCCGCGATAGGACAGGGGCGTTTGATGCGTGTTTATGCAAACGCCTTTGGCAAACACGGCATCTATGTTGCCCAGATACTTCTCACCATGAGCGATTTGACGGACAGAAAGAGGTTTTTGAACATCCGCAACACCCTTTCCGCGCTTTTGGAGTGGGGGGTTGTTCCCGTCATTAATGAGAACGACACTGTGGCCGTCGAGGAGATAAAATTCGGCGATAACGACCATTTAGCTGCCATGATAGCTAACCTCATCGAGACTCACCTCGTTATCAATCTGACCAGTACAAAAGGTCTCTACGACAGCAATCCTTCCACGTCTAAGGAGGCTAAACTGATCCCGCTGGTTGCGGAATTTACTGAAGAGATCGAGAGGGCGGCAACGGAAGATACCACGGCCTTGGGTCTGGGCGGCATGAAAAGCAAGGTTATCGCCGCCAGAAAAGTGACGGCCTGCGGTATCCCTTACGTCATTGCCCCTGGAAAGGAAAAGGGGATTCTAAGAGCCATTTTTGCAGGCGATGAAAAGGGAACCTTGTTCTTACCCACGGGCAAACACATGAACAGCAGAAAAAACTGGATCGCCTTTACCGTGAGGCCGCGAGGACGTTTGTTCCTCGACGAGGGGGCAAAAAAGGCGATTGTGGAAGAGGGGAAAAGCCTCCTTCCTGCCGGTATCACCGCCGTGGAAGGAAGTTTCGGTGCGGGAGATGGGGTAAGCCTGGTCGATGGGGAAGGAACGCCATTAGCTGTGGGGCTGGTTAATTACAGCGCCGCAGAAATCGGCAAGATCATGGGCTTAAAAACCTCTGAAGTGGAACAGGCGCTGGGATACAAGGATTACGACGAGGTGATCCACCGGGACAATCTGGCAGTAACGAAGAAAAGCCGCAAGCAGAAATAACACCCTCGTAAAGGGAAGGCAGTATGAAACATATCATCCTCGGCACCGCCGGCCATGTAGATCATGGAAAAACCTCGCTGGTCAAGGTTCTTACAGGCATCGACACGGACAGGTTGAAGGAGGAGAAAGAGCGGGGCATTACCATTGAGTTGGGGTTTGCCTCGTTTACTCTTCCCGACGGCCGGATGCTCGGAGTGGTGGATGTGCCCGGACACGAGAGGTTCATAAAGAACATGGTGGCCGGCGCAGGCGGCATCGATTTGGTGGTTATGGTGATTGCTGCCGATGAAGGGGTTATGCCCCAGACAAGAGAGCATTTAAATATCTGTTCCCTTTTGGGGATTAGAAAAGGCCTCATTGCCCTTACGAAAACCGATCTCGTTGACGAATCCTGGCTTGAGCTTGTTGCCGACGACATAGGGGAATTTCTTAAAGGGACTTTTCTGGAATCCTCTCCGATTGTGCCTGTTTCCGTCGTTACAGGCGCAGGATTGCTGGAGTTAATCGGCGCCATAGGGGAAATCGTCTCCCAGATAGAAGAAAGAGCAGACAATGGTCTTTTCCGCCTGCCCGTGGACCGGGTCTTTACCGTAAGGGGTTTCGGCACGGTTGTTACCGGTACATTGTTGTCGGGCCGGCTTTGCGTGGGGGAAGAAGTGGAAATCCTGCCCGGCAGGCTCACGGCGAAGGTGAGAGGGCTCCAGGTGCACAACAGGGCGGTGGAGGCAGCGGAGGCAGGTCAGAGGACCGCCGTTAATTTGCAGGGGCTGGAAAAAGCGATGATTCTAAGGGGTGATGTTCTTGCCCACCCTGCAACCATTGAGCCGTCGCGCCGTCTGGACGTTTTTTTCGAGCGTCTTGCCGGCGCAGGGAAAAAACTAAAGAACCGCTCCCTGGTGAGATTGCACGTGGGGACCAGCGAGATTATCGCCAGGGCGGTTTTTATGGACCGCGACGAGCTGGTACCGGGTGATAATGCCTATGCCCAGTTTATCCTCGAATCGCCCGCCTGCGTGATGGCGAAGGATAGGTTTGTCATAAGAAGCTATTCGCCCATAACGACGATTGGCGGTGGAGTAATTGTTGATCCGCGGGCGGTGAAGTATAAAGGTCAGGTGGACAAAATACTGCATGATTTTCGCTGCCTGCATGGAGGAACGGACGCGGAGAGGACCGCTTTAATAGTGGAAAGGGCCGGGATCGGGGGGATAACCGTGGAGCAGTTGGTGGTGAGAACCGACATCCACCGGAAAACGTTAAAAATGATACTGTCGGAGATGTTTTCGGAAAGAAAGGCGCTATTGTCGGACAAGGATGAGACGAGAGTGGTGGCCTTCTCCGCCTATAAGGATGTGCAAGACAGGATCATGCAGGAAACCGCGGCCTATCATGAAAAGTTTCCCCTGAAGGAAGGTCTCCACAAGGAGGAGCTGAGGACTGTCCTGGGACGTTTTATAGATGCAAAACTTTTTCACATGGCTGTAAAAGATCTGGAAAAAACCGGCCGGCTTGTGATTGACAGGGAAAATATCCGCCTTTCCGGGCACCGTGTGGATTTGAAGGGAGAACTGGAAGAACTGCGGGAGGCTATCGTCCGCATCTACCTGGAGGCCGGCCTTACGCCGCCGACCACCAAAGAGGCAATGGCGAGATTCGCCGCCCGGAAATCTCAGGCCGAAAGTGTCTTCGGCGTAATGCTGAAAGAGGGGAGTCTCGTTAAAATCAGTGAAAATTTGTACTTTCACAGGGATGTGATGCAAAGACTCCGTGAGGATTATAGAAACCTGCTGATCAGGGAGGGGAAGGCCGCGCCGGTCAACTTTAAGGAGCTTACCGGCCTTTCCCGCAAGTTCATCATACCGCTCATGGAATATTTCGACATGACGAAGCTTACCATCAGGGCCGGCGAACATCGCATTTTGAGAGACAGAGAAGCTGTATAACCCCCATGGCTTGACCCCCCCTTGGTAAAGGGGGGATGGGGGGATTTTTATATAAATCTTCAGGGAAAGGTGGGTAAAGGATTTGAAGGCAAAAAATATTTATGTTCGCGACATAAATGTGGGAGAAAAAATAGGCGATTATTTCCTGGCAACGGAAAAGATTCTGGCTTTTTCCCAGAAAGGGGCGCCTTATCTCAGCCTTCGCCTGCAGGACAAGACGGGAGAAGTGGACGGCAAGGTATGGGATAATGCGAGGGATTGGGAAAAGGTTTTCCAAAAAGGGGACATCATCCGCATTCAGGCCCGGGCCGTAAATTATAGAAACAACCTGCAACTTTCCATATCCGAAGTGGAAAAGACAGATGATGCGGAAATCGATCTGGGCGACTATCTCCCCTCAGCAAAAAGAGATGCGGAGGAGATGTTCGGGGAGCTTTTGGCATTTGTTGAAGGGATAACCTCTCCCCACCTGAAGGCGCTGCTTAATTCCTTTTTCCGGGACGAAGCGATTGTAGTGCGGTTCAAAAGGGCGCCAGCGGCCAAAGGTTTTCACCATGTCTATATCGGTGGGCTCTTGGAACACACCCTCTCGGTAACGCGCCTCCTTGACCTCGCATGCCGTCATTACAGCGGCATAGATCGAGATCTGCTGATTACGGGGGGCATCCTCCACGATATCGGAAAAATTTATGAACTTTCCTATGGCCGGATCGCTGATTACAGCGATGAGGGCCGCCTGATTGGGCACGTCATCATCGGTGTGGAGATGGTGAATGCCCGGATTAGCGCTTTAGAAGATTTTCCGCCTCAACTTGCCATGGAACTCCGGCATATCCTGCTCAGCCATCACGGCGACCTGGAGTTCGGCTCTCCCAAGCGCCCGAAGACCGTGGAAGCGCTAATTGTGCACTATATTGACGACATGGATGCCAAGGTAAATGCCTTTCAGGAGTTCATCAATGCTTCTTCGAATGACGAATCGGACTGGACGCCTTTTCACCGCCTGCTCGAGCGGTTTATTTATAAAGGTTGACGACTTCGAAAAACCCTCCATGCCCACCTGTTTAAATGCAGGACTGCCTCAAGCAAAGTCGGTATTAAAAATTGTCTGCTTTCCTGGTTGGCGCAGCGTCATCGCTCTTAATCGCATCTGCAAATGGGCTGTCCTGCACCTGTCGCTTTATATATGCTAAACGTTCGACGGAGTTCATACCCCCCATTTCTTTCGCTAATTGTTCCTGAATCGAACGTTTCATCGAGACGCTGTCCAACCCTTTTTTTGCCTTTCTAATCCTTTTCATCTTCCTTCTCCATAATCATGATCACATCTTCCGGTGAAAGAATGACAATCATCCCATACCCCTTAGACATATTGATGCCGTTAAACGACCTTATCTTGGCGGGATTTACCAGGTGCTTAAAATTCCAGGATACAACGACATCGGCACGCGCAATAGTGGCATGGGCTACGTGCAAAGCATCATCGGCATATTTCGGGACAACAATTCCCGCATTCATGTATGCTTGCTGCAGAAACAGTGCCTCTTCATTGGTTTCCAGTCGTTCCATATTTCCCCATCCTAAGGTTGCGGACAGCAACTTCTGGACTTCCTGAGGCGCTCTGGCAAGTTCGGCGATCAATATATCTGATATCAATGGCGTGGCGAGTTTGGCTTTTATCGCCCTGAATAATGCCTTTGACGGCTTCTTAAACTCCTCATCAAAGCAACCGCCGAAAACTGATGTGTCAACATAAATACGCAAGCGTTCCATAGGTTTTTATTTTCTGCTACAATTCCATAAAAGTCAAGAAATGCATCATTTCTGCAGTCGCTCCGGAGGTATTTTTTAGTGTGCATCGCTGGCATATTAAGGACATAACAGGGCTTCACTGAGAGGAATGTCCCCCATTTCTCTTGCCCTTTCTCTCAGAAAGGACATGAACTTGTCGCTCCCCCCTAGACCGCCGGGTTGGGCGTCGGGGTACCATGAAAACACGACACTAATATTTCCGCAATACGACCCCGCATAAGGCAAGGCAGTCCAAAACGGTACCTTAAGAGTTCCGACGTAATAGCTTCGAGGAGGGATGTCTTTTCTCGAAAGTCCTTGGGCGTGTCAATCGCGTTGTGCACGACATCCCCCCGCGTTTGATAAAGTTCCTTGATTCTCAGTTCGCGTTTAAGTTGAGCCTTGCTGATAACAACGCCACTATCGTTCAGATGGGAGGTTAACGCCCTAGCTATTTTGCCCACCTTTCCCCCCTTTGCCTTTTCAAACATAGTCGAAAACTCGCAGCTCTCCCATAAGTCGCAATACCGGTCGACATCATCTGTCTCGGTGATTGAACTCAGGTATCGGCGAGTAGCTACCCCAAGAGCTCTGGCCTCGAAAGGCGATAGGACGGCACGAATCGCGGTGAAGTGGTGAATGGCATTGCGGGCGATATCATCTGTGATATTCCGTCGCTCGCGAACAGCGACCACGACTCCACTCTCAAAATGAAAACGCCCTTCTTTCAATTCGCGCAATTGGATTGGCGCAACTGGTGTCGCCAACTCGCCGAGCGAAAGATTGACGTAGGCAAGTATTGACGTGGATATCTCTGACGCCAACTGGGTAAGGTCATCTATAGGTGGCGAAGACAATAGTCCCATATGTAGTTGAATGTCAATCTCTCCCTCGTAAGGCGGTTCGTAATGAAACGTAATAGGCACTTCATCCTCCGGGGCCTTAATGTACTGCACCCCGAGCCAATAACCTGCCTCCATTTTTCCGCGCCAGACAATTGGCCCGGAGTTTTCGGCAAGTGGCTGGGCAGGCTGAATCTCCGGACGTTTACGACTAGCATACGTTGCTATATGAATGCTAAGAAACACTGGATCGCCGTTCGGCAAGCTAAACGGGTCTCGATATGCTTTTGAAACGTAACTGCCCGTTTCCGGCCAGTCGCACCAAGTGCGACACCTCAGTATGGAGACGTATCGATGCTTAATATTGACGGGTATTTCAGCCATTGAAGTCACTAAGTACCAAACTTATGTCGACGCCGAACGAGCAGGCTCAGTGGCACGGTTTGCCGTGATCGCTGGAGCGCTTGGTTGGGCGTTCCGATTCTGCCCGCCTATACGCATTCCGGCAAGGGCAGGATCTTGCTCTCCGCCCGCGGATACAGGGTGTTGATTTCCTGCTGAATGCCAAGCGTGAGCTTGAGCGCGGTTACAATGCGGCAATAGGTGCGGATGTCGTCAAACTCAAGCCGGCATTCCTGACGGTCCTTCAGCCACTTTTCGCAGACCTGGTAGCCCCCCACCCTGTACTTCCAGACGGCTTCGGGCACGGTGGCGAAATATTGTGTCGGGTTGATGTAAACGCGCTGTTCGTCCGGCTCGTAGCGCAGCCCCGCCTTCCTGCCTTTGGCGATGCGGCTGTCGCCCTCGCCTTCGAACCGGCAGGCGGGTGGGTCCAGTTCCGGCGATTTGAGCAGGTGCAGTGCGGCCAGCCGCGCGCCCAGGGCGGCCAGTTGTGAAAACAGCGCCGCGTCGGCCGTGAAGGGGATGCGGGGAAAGTCCATTTTGAGGAACTGGGCATACCTTTCTCTATAGGCTGGTGAATAAAGAACAGCATAGATGTAATTGAATATCTCTTCGGGCGCGACCTCCTTCTTAAAGGCCTTTTTAAGCGCTTCAACAAGAATGGGGGAAAGATTGGGAACCTTACTCGTGTACTTTCCTTTCGGTTCAAAAAGCATCAGGGCTTTGGCTACTCCCGCCATTTTTTCCGACCGCTTCTTCGGAACCTCTTTTGTTTCAGGATGAAGATAAAGAGGGAAGATAAAACCAATCCCTTTATTACTAATGGTAATGCGGCTTTCTACGATGTTCTCGGTTACAAGCGCGTGGTTAAAGACCCCTTCCGCAACCTGTCGCACACTAACCAGCGCGATATTCTCCCCCGCCAGCATGTGGCGCATGACCTCCGGGCGGGGCATGCAGATAAATCCGCGCGAGCGGCCGGTGTAGTAAGTGTGGCGCACGTCGAAAGGCCGGTAGAGAACCGGCACGATTTTCTCCCGCGTCGGCCCGGAATCCAGCAGGTCTTTCTGTGCCATTGTCACCTTCCAGTCCCGCGCGTCCTTGCCGAGTTTGTACCCCTCACGAGCCAACTCTGGCGCCATGCAGGAAAAGACGGTGATGGTCTTCCAGGCCTCGTCTGCCGACCAGTGGATGGTCAAGGCGTCCCGCGCGGTCACGATGCCCACGCTATTCACGGGGAACACGTCGGGGACGGAGATAAAGCGGCAATACTTGACATCGAGCGCGTTATCATGCGGTACGAACAGGTAGAACGGCGGTCCAGGCTTCAACTCCACCCAATCGGTGCGCTTCTGGTCGTGGTCATTGAGCCAAGCGTACTTCGGTTCCCTCATTCCCCATGTCTCGGCGTGGTGGACGCCGCCGGCGCGTTTCTGTTCTCCGCCCCGCTTGATGAAGAACGCGATGGCGACGCCCTGCCGGATGTCGAAGACGTTTTCGTCTTTGCTGCCGTCCGGGCAAGTCTCTTTCTTGAGCGAGTTGCCGTGCAGATCGAGGATGTAGATATCGTCGAAGGTCCGCATGAGGCTCTGGCGCATGCCCCGAAAGGTCGGGTTGTCAAGGTAGCCGTGGTTGGTGATCATCCCGACAACACCGCATCCGGCCTGCTCGATCTTCCACTGGGCAAAGCGCAGGAACTTTACGTAGTCGTCTTGGAGCCACTTCGGGTTCTTCTCGCCAAGCGGTTTTCCGTCCACCTGTTTGTAGTCCTCAATCAGGCCCCGAATCCAGTGGCCTATGTTGCTCGAATGGCCCGAGTACGGCGGATTGCCGAGGATGACGAGGATGGGCGTCTGCTTTTTGACCTTTCCGGCAAGACGGGATTCCTCGGCCAGGGCGGAGAAGCCGGGCAGACGGCTCTGCTCAAGTTCCTCGGTGTCGAGGGTGTTGGTGAGGTAGAAGGGGACGCGCTCATCGTCGGCAAGGCGATGGCCGAGTTCTTCGAGGAAGAAGCCCATCTTCAGGTGCCCGACGGCGTAAGGGGCCATCATCAGCTCGAAGGCATAGAAGTTCTTCAGGATGTGCCGCCGGATGAAGTCCTCGCGAGCACCGGAGCCGTACTTGGCCTCGAACTCGCGGACGGCCTCCTGCGCGGCGCGGGCAACGAAGGTCATGGTGCCCGCTGCAGGGTCCAGCAGCGTCACGCCGTCGGCAGCAAGGCCGTCAGGCTTTTTGAACTCGGTCTTGAGCAGGCCGTGGAGCGAGCGGACGATGTAGGAGACTACGGGTTCGGGTGTATAGTACACGCCCCGGCGCTCGCGTTCAAGGGGGTCGTATTGGGCGAGGAAGGTTTCGTAGAAGTGGACGATGGGGTCGCTGCCCATGCCCTCGTGATAGTAGCGGTCGAGGATGCCCGGGGCGTCGGCTACGGCAAGCACTTCGGCGATATCGTCCACGCACCAGGCAAGCTGTTCGGGGAGATCGCCGAGGGAGATGAAGCGGAACAGGTCGCGCAGTACGCCGATGGTGTGCGGGATGTTGTCGAAGGCCGCGCGGCGGCTGAAGCCGTCCTCGGCCCGCGTGCGGGCGGCGAACAGGCCGTAGGCGATGGTCTGGGCGAAGAGATCGGCGAAGTCCTCCGGGGTCAATGTGCCGATGAGGTAGGTTTGGAAAGCCTCGAAGAAACCTGAGAGAGCGCCAAGCGCGTCCTGTTCCTGTTGAAGCCGTTGGGCCAAGACGTCGCGCAGGAAGCGCGTGCGCTTGGCCAGTTCGACGGCGAGGGATTCCGCCGTGAACGCCTTGGGAAGCGAGAAGCCCAGGAAGCGGTCAAGCAGGTTGAAGAGCTCATCCGGCTTTTCGATGGGCGGGACCGTAAGCAGTCGATTCAGGACCAGCGGGCGGGCGGCAAGAACCGTCTCCACGCGTTCGCCGTTCCGGTACAGCCGAAATTCAAGGAAGTTGGTCAGAATGAGGTTGGGGAAGGTGGAGCGGTAGCGCCGGAGTTGTTCGGAATCCTCGACCAGGTCCAGCCGTTCTTCAGTGGGCTTCTTGGCCTCCACATAGCCGACGATACGGTCAGTCCCGTTCCAGAGGCGGAAATCCGGGTTGCCGGCATCGGTCGGTTTGGGAAGCGTCGTGACGCGGACGTGCGTCCGTCCGCTCGTTTGTGCCACCTCAGCGAGCATGTCGGCCAGCGCCGGGTAGAAGCTTTCCTCCCGCGCGTCTCCCTGGAGCGCCACCGCGGACAGCTCTTTCAGGTAGTTGAAAACAGGGTCTTCTTGCTCATCTGGCCTTTCTTATGACGCCTAACGCTACGGCTCACCGGAAGACACGGGTTTCCCCGCGAGATGGTGAGGCCGTTTGTTATATGCGAACCATGTATCTGAGAAAAAAGGGTAAAGATGGGACGCTCATTAAATAATAAGATCCTATAAAATAGAAACGTGAGAAACTTATATTCTGATGAACGTCCGTACCCATTTCTTTCAAGGCTTGCTAAGAAGATTTTCTCCTATTGCGACCGGATCTCCTGTCATTTTCCCTACTCCGGTTAGATTCTTTATCAACCGGAACTTGAATCTTCCTGCGATCTGATTCAGTCCTCCTCTTTTCAAGAGAGCGGCGATTTTGTTTTTCCATTACATTTCTCCTTATAACAGTAAATAATTTGGGTTCTTTCTAACTTCAAGTGGGTAACTTTCCACTCCCTTGACGTGTATAAGCGCTAACTTAAGAGTTGAGGGTTTGTCATTTGTCACTCCGGCACCATATCGCGGTACGGGGCCGGAATGACCCTGTATCTAAGTTAGCACCTATACCCGTCAAGGGGGAGGGAATATTATTTACCCACTCA
>Ga0066636_10002612_pt1 | contig 11501 bp, 8 predicted proteins | sample CryGeyCG2014_080_2_FD_62736 | JGI IMG/M metagenome (GOLD analysis project Ga0066636, IMG submission 62736) | Groundwater microbial communities from aquifer - Crystal Geyser CG07_land_8/20/14_0.80 | ecosystem: Environmental > Aquatic > Deep subsurface > Groundwater | place: USA: Utah: Grand...
TGAACCTGCTGGCAGAGAAGTATCGGGAGCAGGTTCAGTGCATTCACATTGACCCGCCGTACAACACACAAACCAGCGGCTTTCTATACAAGAATGATTACCAGCATTCCAGTTGGCTGGCGATGATGGAAAACAGGATAAAGCTTGGCATTGCACTAATGTCGTCAGATGGATCATACTTGTGCCATATCGATGAGAACGAATACGAACGACTTCATTTTTTATTCGGTCAGTTTCCTGTACCAGATGCAGGAACCATTTCCTGGGATAAGCGAAATCCCATGAATGCGGGCAGAGGTGTGGCAACACAGCATGAATACATTATCTGGCGTTCCAGACAACAGACGCCAATCTATCTCCGTAACAAAAACATAATGTCGATGCTCACAGTGGCTGCACAAATAGTGGATAAATACGGCAAGGGCACGGAAGAAGCGCAAAAGCATTATGCGGCATGGGTAAGTGCCAACAAAAAACTCAGCGGAGGAGAGAAAGCCTACCGTTATCTGGATGACGAAGGCCTTTTATATCAGAGTGTTAGCTTGAGAGCGCCGGAGCCCCGAACAGACCCGAAATTTCATATTCCTCTTATTCATCCGGTGACAAAGAAGCCCTGCCCGGTACCTCCCAACGGTTTTTCGCGCACCCCTGACACATTGAAAGATATGATGGATAAAGGCGAGATCATTTTCGGGACTGATGAAGGCACGCAACCACGTCAAAAAGTGTTATTGACAGAGGCATCGAGGCGGCAAATATCATCCGTGATTCAGGATGCTAAGAAAGGCAAGGCGGATTTGTCGCCACTAGGATTGGATTTTCCCTATTGCCACCCTGTATCGCTATACGAGGAGCTGGTCGGCGCGGCGGCGCAATCACAGGGGGGAATCGTCCTCGACTTTTTCGCTGGTTCCGGCACGTCTGGTCACGCGGTCATCAACCTCAACCGCGAGGACGGCGGGCGTCGCAAGTTCATTCTGGTGGAGATGGCGCAGTACTTTGACACCGTCCTGCTCCCCCGCATCAAAAAGGTTACCTTCTCGCCGGAGTGGAAGGACGGCAAGCCCAAGCGCATGGCCACCGCCGAGGAAGCCGAGCGCAGCCCGCGCATCGTCAAGGTCATCCGGCTGGAATCTTACGAAGATGCGCTGAACAACATCGCCTTCGACGATCCTTCCGGCCAGCAGGCCATGCATTTTGAAGACTACCTGCTCCAGTATATGCTCCAGTGGGAAACGCGCCAAAGTGAAACCCTGCTCAATGTGGAGAAGCTCGCCAAGCCATTCTCGTATCAACTGCACATCCATCGCGACGGCGAAACGTGCGCGCAAGCCGTGGATCTGCCCGAAACCTTCGCGTATCTTTTATGCCTGTATGTCCGTAAGCGACAAGCTCTCAACGACAACGACCGGCGCTACCTGGTCTATCGCGGCGCCACCCGCGAGGGTCGCAAGGTGGCCGTCATCTGTCGCGAGACCGAGGGCTGGATGGAGAAAGACTACACGCGCGATAAGGAGTTCGTAGCCGCGCGGAAAATAGCCGAGGGCATGGACGACGTGTACGTCAACGGCGATTCGTACATCCCCGGCGCGCGGGCGCTGGAAAAGCTGTTCAAAGAGCGAATGTTTGCCCCTGTGGAGGTGTAAGATGAGCAATCACATAATATTGCCGAAAGATCAGATTGCCGAATTCTGCCGTCGTCGTCACATCCGGCGGCTGGCGCTTTTCGGTTCGGCGCTGCGCGGCGATTTCGGTCCGGAGAGTGATGTTGATTTGCTGGTAGAATTCGAGCCTGACCGGATACCCACATTTTTCGATATCGCCGGTATGGAGCAGGAGCTGTCGGCGCTACTGGGGGGCCGAAAGGTTGATCTGCGCACCCCCGAGGATCTCAGCCGCTATTTTCGCGATCAGGTGCTGGCGGAAGCCGAGGTGCAGTATGCGGACTGACGACTCGATTCGATTGCGCCATATGTTGGACGCGGCGCGCGAAGCGCTTGTTTTTATTCGGCATCGCAATCGCGACGACCTTGATCATGATCTCCAGCTCGTGTGGGCGCTGGTAAAGGCTATCGAGATTATTGGGGAAGCGGCGTATCAACTCAGCCCAGAGGCCAGGGCGCAAGTACCGGGCCTTCCCTGGGACAAGATCATCACTATGCAGCACCGGCTTGTCCATGCGTATTTTGACATCAATCTGGACATTCTATGGAAGACGGTGCAGGAGGGGCTTCCTTCGCTGGCACAGATTCTTTCCGCGGCTTTGGGCGAGGAATAAAAAGCATGCCGAACAGTATCCCGCAATATGTCAAATTGGAAAACCGCCTCGTCCTTCTGTCTTGGCTGAATCGCCTGCTGGGGTATGAGAACAATCGTAAACTCTTGGAGGATGCCAAGCCCGCGGCCGAGGGTTTTGACGCTACGGGTAAGAGTTTTCTCCATCACCATTTGATCGGCCGCGGCAGTGAGGTCAAAATTCCCGTCGAGGACCTTGAGCGCTACGATGAAAACATCTGTACACACCTAACAGCCATCAACCGCGGCCGCACCGAGCCGATCACCCTGCGCTATTTTCAGCACCTGGCCGCGCTCTACACGGAAATTGTCTTGGACCGCTATTTCAACGCCCGGGCCCAACTGCTGGCCGACCTTAATGTGTTTGTGCGCGAGCGCAACGCCGCCAAAGCACCCGGCGAACCGCCCGACGGGGAGTTTGCCAAATCTGACCTGACCAAACTGGCCTACTGGATGGCCACCGGCAGCGGCAAGACGCTGATCCTGCATCTCAACTACCACCAGTTTCTGCACTACACCACCGAACCGCCGGATAACATCCTGCTGGTCACACCCAACGAGGGCTTAAGCGAACAGCATCTGACCGAACTGGCTGCCTCCGGCATACCGGCCCGGCGCTTTGACCTGAATCACAGCGGCCTGTTCACGGGCGGCAGAAATGCCGTGCAGGTCATCGAAATCACCAAACTGGTTGAGGAAAAGCGCGGCGGCGGGGTGAGCGTGCCGGTGGAGGCCTTTGAGGGCCGTAACTTGATCTTTGTGGACGAGGGGCACAAAGGCTCCGGCGGCGAGGTCTGGCGCAGGTACCGCGACGCGCTGGGTGCGACCGGCTTCACCTTTGAGTACAGCGCCACCTTCGGACAGGCATTGAGCGCCGCACGCAATGACCCGCTTACCGCGGAATACGGCAAAGCCATCGTTTTCGACTACTCTTACCGCTACTTTTACGGCGACGGCTACGGCAAGGATTTTCGCATCCTCAACCTGAAGGAAGACAGCCGCGAGGAGCAAACCGAAATGCTCCTTTTGGGCAATCTGTTTTCGTTCTACGAGCAGCAGCGCATCTTTCAGGAACAGGCCGAGCACTTGCGCCCCTACAACCTGGAAAAGCCATTATGGGTGTTCGTGGGCTCTACGGTAAACGCCGTTTACAGCGAGAAGAAAGAGAAACGCAGCGACGTATTGACTGTGGCGCGTTTTCTGCACCACGTGCTGGAAAATAGGCGCGGCTGGGTGGTGAAAGGCATTAAAAAACTGCTCAAGGGCAAGAGCGGACTGGTCATGCCGGACGGCACGGACCTCTTTGCCGGGCGTTTTGAGTCCCTGCGCGAAACCGGCCTTGCTTCCCAAGCCCTGTACACGGACATTCTCGCTCGGCTTTTCCACTCGCCGGGAGGCGGCGGCCTGCACCTGTGCGTGATCCGCGGCAGTGCGGGCGAGCTGGGGTTGAAGGCCTTCGGCGCCGAAGATTATTTCGGACTCATCTACATCGGCGATACGTCCAAGTTCAAAAAACTGGTGGAAAGCGACCAATCGGGCATTGTGCTGGAGGAAGATGTCATTTCCGGTTCCTTGTTTACGGACATCAACCGGCCCGATTCCCGGGTCAATGTCCTGATCGGCGCAAAGAAATTCATGGAGGGCTGGAATTCGTGGCGCGTTTCCAACATGGGCTTGCTGAATATCGGCAAGAAAGAAGGTTCGCAGATCATTCAACTCTTCGGCCGCGGCGTGCGTCTGCGCGGCAAGGGGTACTCGCTCAAGCGGAGTGCGGCCATCGAAGGAACACATCCGCCGCGAGTGCGTTTGTTGGAAACGCTGAACATATTTGCCGTGCGCGCTAACTACATGGCGCAGTTCCGTGCCTATCTGGAACGTGAAGGGGTGGAGACCGAAGAAACGATTGATCTCCCACTGTTTGTTTGGGCCAATGAGCAGTTTCTGAAGCGCAGGCTGGTCGTGCCGCGTCCGCCAGAAGGGCGCAATTTCGCGAAGGAGATCGACCTTCTGCTCGAAGCTGATCCTGCCGTGCGCGTGGTTGTGGATATGTCGGTCAAGGTGCAGGCCATGGAAAGCAGTACTGCGGGGATACAGACGGCGGAGGCCCGCGCCGGCGCCGAGCAACCCATTCCACCCGAAAGCCTCGCGTTGGTGGATTGGGAGCAGGCCTATCTCGATTTGCTGGCCTACAAGGAACGCAAAGGACTGAAAAACTTTGTTATCCGCCCTGAGGCGTCGCGAATGATCATCGAAAAGGTGAACAACACCTTGGTGGCCGATGAGTCCGTCGTTAAGCCGCGCGCATTTGCCGAACGCGCCTTGCTTCAGGAAGCCGTAACCCTCATTTTGCGTAAATATGCGGATAACTTCTACCGAAACAGACGCGAGAAGTGGGAAAGTCGGAATCTGGTGTACAAAACCCTCGACAAGAGCGATCCGAACCTAACTTTCAACCGCGACGTGGTACGCGAGCACTCAGAGGGAACCTACGTCGTCAAAGTACTGAAGTCCGATAAGGAACTGATCGCGGCCATAGAAAAACTCCGCGAAGATGTAGCCCGTTTACGTAAGTTAGAAACGGATGAACTGCCGCGCATCTATTTTGACCGGCACCTGTATCTGCCGCTCCTGCTAAAGAAAGAAGACAAGCCACACACTATCCCGCCCGGGCTGGAAAAAAGCGAAGCTCAATTCGTAAACGATTTAAAGGAATACTGGATGGTGGAAAAGGATAAATCGCCGGCAGGGAAAGAGGTGTTTCTGCTCCGCAACCTGAGTAGCGGCAGCGGTGTGGGCTTCTTTGAAGAGAGAAAATTTTATCCTGATTTTATCATGTGGGTGGTGGACGCTAAGAGCCAGCGGATAATTTTTGTAGAACCGCACGGTATGGTCTATGCCGGACCTTACGATAATGATAAAAAAGCCCAACTTCACGAACGGCTTCCGGAGCTGGCAAAGGAAATGGGGAGGCGAAGCAAAAAGAAGAATATCATGCTGGATTCGTTCATCATCTCCGCCACAAAGTACGACGATTTGCATAAGCGTTACGACAACGGCGCCTGGGACAGGAAGAAATTTGCCGAGAAGCATATTTTGTTTCAGGAGCGATCGGCCACGTATGACTATATCAGAATGATCATGCAAGAACAGACCACATAAGGAGTAGCTGACCTTTTAAGGGAGCCAAAGCCACATTGCGGAAGGGCATCCTTTGCAGCTTGAGGAAGTATTGGTATCCTCCGGGACAAGCAGACGCGTGCCAACCTGTCTGCGTGCGGACACGCACAGGCAGACGGTTCGGCTCCGCTGAAAGACCTGCTTAACAGCCAGAGCCTATTCCCTTTCCGGATCAAATCGGTCCACGCGGAAAGCATCAAAGCCGCTTCATCCAGACTCGATATTCTCCGCCACGGGTTGGATGCCGATCTTGTCATGATTAAGAGTCAGGCACGCAAGAACCGGTTGCAGTCATTTATGATGTGAGCCTTGAATAGTGCTCCCAACTTGGCACCTGTATTTCCAAATCGATATCTATCTTTGCCCGATTGGTTTTTATTACATTCTCCCCATTTGCAAACCGCTTGCACCGGAACATCTTGAAGGAAAAATCGATCAGCCTCCCAGGTAGGCTTTTTGGACTTCGGGGTTTTCGAGAAGATCTTTGGAATCGCCGGCAAGCACAAGGTTGCCGTTTTCGATGACGTATCCGCGCATGGCAAACTGGAGGGCCATGCGGGCGTTTTGTTCCACCAACAAAATAGCAGTTCCCTCCCCGTTGATTTCCTTTAACGCTTTGAAGACAGTCTTCATGAGCAACGGTGCCAGACCCATGGAAGGCTCATCCAAGAGCATGAGCCGCCGGCCGCTCATGAAAGCCCTCCCGATAGCCAGCATCTGCTGCTCCCCTCCGGAGAGAGTCCCGGATTTTTGCCGGGTCCTCTCCTGGAGGCGAGGAAATATGGAAAAAAGCCGGGAAAGGTCCTTCTGGACGTTCTCCGGATCTTTCCTGGCAAAAGCGGCCAGTTTCAGATTTTCCAACACCGTCAAGTTTCCAAACAGGCGCCGCCCTTCCGGAACATGGGATATGCCGAGTTCCCTGACCACACGGTCCGCTGAAAATGTCAAAAGATCCCGCTCCATGAAAGTCATGCGGCTTTCAGGTTCCGGTTTTACCATTCCGGATATGGCCCTGAGGGTGGTACTCTTGCCTGCGCCATTGGCGCCGATGATGCACACGATTTCGCCCTGGTTGATATCGAAGGTGATGCCGTGCAAGGCCCGGATGCGATCATAAGATACCCGCAGGTTTTCAACGGATAAAAACATCATTCCACCACGTCTTTTCCCAGGTAGGCATCGATCACCTTGGGATTGCTGCGAATCTCTTCTGGAGTTCCTTCGGCGATGATTTCTCCGAAAACCAGGGTCTGGATGCTTTCACAAAGCTCCATGACGACCCGGAGCCTGTGTTCAATGAGAAAAATTGCCAAACCGAGTTCTTCATGGACCTGCCGGATGGTCGCCACCATCCTCCCAAGCTCCTCAGGATTCATCCCCGCGGTGGGTTCATCCAGGAAAAGCACCTTGGGCTCGGTGGCCATGGCCCGGGCCATCTCCACGCGCCTCTGCGCACCGTAAGGCAGATTGAAGATGTTCTGATCGGCCAACGGATCCACACCGAACATGTTCAAGAAATAATGTGCCTTCTCGTCGGACTCCGCCTCTTCCCGACGCCGTTTAGCGGTTCCGAAAAAAGCGCCGCATAGCCCGTAGCGCAACTTGGAGTATCGGGCCATTTTGACATGCTCCAGGACCGTCATGTGGCGCCATAGTTGCATATTCTGAAAGGTCCGACCCAGCCCCATGGCCGCCACCTGGTGAGGCTTGTACCCGACGATGCTCTTGCCTTCGAGCCGTATATCCCCCTCCGTGGGTTTATAGATCCCGGTGATCAAATTGAAAATCGTGCTCTTCCCGGCGCCATTGGGTCCGATGAGGCCCTTGATTTGTCCGGGATCGATCTGCAGATTATAATTGTAAACCGCCTTCAATCCGCCGAAGTAGTGCGTCATCTTTTCAACTTGCAAAAGACTCATTAAGACATTCCTTACTCGGATTTGAGCTTCGGCTGAAGTACACGCCTCGGATCGAATTCTTTGAAGGCAACCAGCCCTTTGGGCCTGAAAATCATCACCAGGATCAGAAGCAGTGGGATAATGATCCATTTGAACAGTTCGAGGGGCCTCAGGGCTTCCCCCAGCAGGTTGAGGCTTACGGCGCCCACGATGGAGCCATAGACGGAATTGAGTCCTCCGAAATAGACCATGGCCAAGACTTCCGCCAGGTTCTGTACGCCGAAGGTTCCCGGGTTGACATATCGCAAGACATGGGCAAAAAGCCCGCCCGCGACCCCTGCCCAGAACGCCGCAAATAGAAAGGCCGTCATCTTCGTATTCCGGGTGTTTACGGTCATGGCGGCAGCAGCCAACTCGTCATCCCGCACCGCATTCATGGCTTTCCCCAAGGTGGAGCGAACAAAGTTATTGATGATCCATACGCATAAAACGGTCCAGATGAAAACAGTCGGCAGACTCGCCAGATCCGGCTGGCCGCCCAGTCCCCTGGGACCTCCGACGAACTCAAGGTTTTCGATGAGACTCTTGACGATGAACATGAAGGCCAGGGAGATGATGGCGAGATAATCGCCCCTTGTCCGAAAAGAGGGTATGGCTACGAAAAGCGCACCGGCAGCAGCGGCCAGGCCCCCGAAAATCAGGGCAACGGGGAAAATATACGGCGCCAGGAACAAGGGCAGGATCGCCTGGTCGAAGAACCTGTCATTGATGAAGGGACCCACCGTGAAGATCGAACATACATACGCCCCCAAAGCCATGAAGCCGGGATGGGAACAGGAAAATTCACCCATGTATCCGTTGACGACATTCAGGCTCAGGGTGAGCATGATGGAGATCAGGGTCAGCTTCAAGGCCAGGACCCGGTAAGCGGAAATATCGGACCAGATGTGGATGCACGCATAAAGGAGGGCCAGGTGAATCATCGCGGAGAGCCCCACGGAACGACGGACGAGAAACCCGGCTGCGGCATTGGTGGCCGGAGCCGAGAGCCTGGCGATGATCCAAATGGGCAAGATATAGATGAGGATCACAAAAGCCAGGGAACCGGGTATGAGAGCCGGCTTTTTCAGCATGATCACGAAACCGAACAGGACCGGTATCTTGGGAAGCCCCAGGATTTCGGCGAGGGCCTCTCCCAGGTAACGCTCTAAAAGGACAGCGATCAAGACCCCGAGAAGCCATCCCAGAACCGGAATTCCAGAGAAAAGTCTGCTGAAAAAATGTTTCTTGTCGGTTTTCGTCATCGGAAGCCGAACCTTTTACAACCGCAATTGAGCGGAGTACGGCTCTCCGAAAAATCCGTGGGGCCGGAAGGTGAGGATCAGCATGATAATGGAATAGGCGATGAGGTCCCTCAAGGTGGACGGGAAAATCATGGCCACGAAGATCTCAATGAACCCCAGCAAAAAACCGGCCAGACATGCGCCCATGATGGAGCCCCTTCCCCCTAAAATTGCCGCCACAAAAGCCTTCCACCCGAACAGGATTCCCATGTAAGGGTCCAGAACCGGATAAGCCATGCCGAAAAGGATCCCGGCCACGGCGGCCAGCGCCGATCCGATGGCAAAGGTCATCCGTGCGATGGTATTGATCGAGATTCCCATCAGAGGAACAACGAGGTAATCGAATGCCATGGCACGGATGGCCATCCCCCATTTGCTTCTCCGGATGAATTGGTCCAACGCCAGCATGATCGCCAGCGACACCACCACGATCATGATCTTCTTGTTGGTGATGTAAACGCCTCCGAGATTATAGGTGGTGGTTTCGATCAGGCTAGGAAAGCTGACGCGCCGGGCGCCGAGAAGGGCGAGGTTCCCGGTTTCCAGGATGATCCCGATCATGAGCCCCGTGATGGCGGCAGAGGCACGCGGCGCATCCCTGAGCGGGCGGTACCCGATCCGCTCCACAAGCATTCCCACCAATGACGTCAGAAACATGGAAAATAGGATGGTGAGCACCAGGATCAGCCAGTTGGGCAGGGCGATTACTCCTGTCGCCGTCAATGCGATGAGCCCCGTCGATACCCCAAAACCGATATAGGCGCCGACCATGAAAATATCGCCGTGGGCGAAGTTGAACAGCATCAGGATACTGTAGACCATGGAATATCCCAACGCGATGAGAGCATAAAAGCTTCCCCATTGCAGCGCATTGATCATGTTCTGGAAGAAAAAAACCATCGATCCGGGTCCCCCCGCAGAACATCCCTTATTTTAAAGGAGCGGGCACGGGAGTCGATCTCCCGGGCCCGCCGGAATACTCAGGCTTTTGGAAAAAATTGATGGCTTCTTAAAAATCGTCACCCCGTTGAAAAACGGGGTCCAAGGGTTTTATAAGCGCTTGAGAACACTGGATTCCGGCTTTGGCCGGAATGACGGAAAGAAAGCATTTTCGACTTTTTACGATTTCATCAAAATTGAACCAAAGCGGTTTTTTCCTCAGCCAGGTCTATTTGTAGAGTTAAGCCCTTCCCGTTGGATCTTAAGGGCAGACGGACTTATAGAATTCAAACTCCCCTTTTTCGCTGATCCGAACCACAACGGCGCACTTGATCGGATCCCCCTCCTCGGTGAAAGTCATTTTTCCGGTGATCCCCTCAAAATCTTTCACCTTGGCCAGCGCATCGCGCAGGCACTGACGGTCCTGTTCGATCTTGCCGGTGATTTTCCCGCATTTGGCCAGGGCGGCTTCCACAAGCTTCATAGCATCCCAGGTCAGAGCCGCCACGTCATCGGGAACATAACCATGTTTTTTGTTGTACCGATCGATGAATTTCTTGGTCTCCCCCTTGGCTCCGGCGGCCGCATAATGGGTGGAAAAGAAGAGTCCGTAGCAGTCCTTTCCGCACAGTTTGACGGTCTCGGCACTGCCCCAGCTATCGCTTCCCACGATGGGGGCTTTGAATCCCAGTTCATGGGCCTGCTGGACAATGAGGGCCACTTCGTTATAGTACTGTGGGGTGAAAAGGAATTCGGCACCGGACTTTTTGATCTTGGTGAGCTGAGAGCTGAAATCGGTGTCTTTGGTGGTAAAGCTTTCGTAGGCCACTACGGAACCCGGGCCGTTGACGCCTTCCCACGCTTTTTTAAAGAACTCGGCCAGGCCCTTGGGGTAATCGCTGGCGACATCATACAGGACAGCGGCTTTTTTGAATTTGTATTCTTCCTTGATGAAATTGGCTACAACCGGTCCCTGGAACGGATCGAGGAAGCACGCTCGGAAGACAAAGGGTCGGTTTTTGGTGGTGTCCGGATTGGTGGACCAAGGGCTGATCATGAGGGTTTTGTAGTTGTTGGCGACCTCACCGGCCGGAATGGCCTGTTTGGATGCCGGGGGCCCCACCATCACCAGGATTTCATCTTCGGTAATCATTTTGGTGGCCACCTTCACGGCAGATTCTGCCTTCGCTTCGTTATCCTCAATGACGAGTTCCACCGGATATTTTTGGCTGCCGACGGTTAATCCGCCGGCCGCCGTGACATCCTCAAGCCACATCTGGGCCGCAAACTTGGTCCCTTCCCCGACTTTCGGGATATCACCGGTAATGGGAGCGTTGATCCCGATTTTGATGGGTTTGGTTTTGCTCCAGGCAGACGGCATAACGATCAAGCCGATTGCCACACACACGATGACGAAAATCAATCCCTTGCGCATGTCTCCTCCTTTTCGGTCTGAGTCGGCCCCCAGGCAAGAAAACGGGCCAAAAGCCCGCATTTCAACGGTCCAAGAACCGATTCCGGTTGATATAACCCTAAAACGGGAAACCTTTTCCCTCTTGAACGCCGTTCCGGCGGATATCATATGGTTTTAGGTTTGGCAATCTTTATCTCTCATCACTTATATTGCACAAAGATCCGTTGGATACCGGCTCATGCATATATAAAAAACAAGAAACCGGCGGCATCGATGAACGCGGATTTCACAGTATTTTTCATGCCGGTGCATATTTAAGGAGGCGTAAAAGCAGATTTCCGGCCACCTGCCGCCGGTATTCGGCGCTTGCCCGAACATCATCGATGGGGGTGACCCCCTTCCGGATGGCGTCCGCCGCAGTTTCCAGGGTCTCCG
>Ga0066636_10002614_pt1 | contig 11499 bp, 13 predicted proteins | sample CryGeyCG2014_080_2_FD_62736 | JGI IMG/M metagenome (GOLD analysis project Ga0066636, IMG submission 62736) | Groundwater microbial communities from aquifer - Crystal Geyser CG07_land_8/20/14_0.80 | ecosystem: Environmental > Aquatic > Deep subsurface > Groundwater | place: USA: Utah: Grand...
AATTTTTGACCTTATTTTACTATTATTAAAAAGATAAGTCATTGTTTAGCAATAAGTTAAGAAAACTTTATCCTTTGACTGTCTGAGGAAAAATGCATTTTTAACAAAGTCGTGTTCGTAAGTTGTTTTGGGCGAATTAACCCCTGCAGCTACGAGTAGATTTCGAAGAAATCTACGAAGTGCTTAGCTGCAGAGATAGTTCGCACATATAAGTTATGTCGGGTAGCTATCTGATAGCCGCCTCCATAACTTATGTGCTCACTTATAATCTTTCCGCAACCCTCAATTTACTGCTGCGGCTCGATGGGTTCTCTCTTATTTCCGCTTCTTGCGGTGTTAAGGGTTTAGGTGTTATTATCTTTATTTCGCCACTAGCAGCAAATTTACGAAAACTTAATTTAGCTATACGGTCTTCCAGGGAATGGAAAGAAATAACGCAAATCCTGCCTGGCGTATCCAGAAGTTCAATTGCCTTACTTATCCCTACCCCTAAAGTTTGCAATTCTCTATTCACGGCAATACGGACTGCCTGAAAAGTCCTCGTTGCAGGATGTATACGATAATGCCTGTACTTATGAGGTATTGCCTTAACTACAATATCGCTTAATTCCCGCGTCGTGGTAATAGAGCGCTTTTGCCTCTCTTCTACTAAAAAATGCGCAATGCGATTATGCCACCTCTCTTCGCCAAATGTCCACAGCATAGCGGAAATTTCTTCTTCATTAAGGTTATTTATTAAATCATAAGCAGAGATAAAACTGTTCCTGTCAAAACGCATGTCCAAAGGGCCTTCATACTGAAAACTAAAACCGCGATTTGGGTCTTCCAGCTGATAAGAAGATAGGCCTAAATCAAACAATATGCCGTCTATCTTTTTGATATTCAAATTTTTCAAGATTTCCTCGATATCGACGAAATTACCGTATACAAATTCACAGGCAGAACCAAAATCGCGTAATCTCTGGCGAGCTACAGCCAAAGAATCCTGGTCCCGGTCAATACCGATAAGTTTACCTGCGGGCATAATGCGTTCAATGATACCTTCGCTGTGTCCGCCTGTTCCTATCGTTGCATCAACTATAATTTTACCCGGACTAAGTTTGAGATAATCGATAACCTCTGCAAGCATAACTGGAATATGAAATTTTCCTACCACGTGCAAAAAGCTTATTTAAGTATCCATTAATTTTTCGGCAATCTCTTCAAAAGACTGTCTGGAACTGCCGTAAAATTCCTGCCACTTGTCTTTTGCCCAGATTTCAATCCTATTAGATACGCCAATAATCATCACATCTCTTTTTATCTGGGCAAAATCCTTTAAATATTGAGGCAGGAGAATCCTCCCCTGTTTGTCGGGTGAGGTTTCTACTGCACCGGAAAAATATAAACGATTAAAGGTGCGTGCCTGCTGTTTAGTAAATGATATGGCTTTGAATTTACTCTCCTGTGTGAGCCACTCTTCCTCTGAAAACATAAAGAGGCATTTATCTAATCCGCGGGTAACAAAGAATTTTTCTATAAAATGTGCTTTGGCTGCTTCGCGAAATTTGGCGGGTAAGATGATGCGACCCTTACGGTCTATGGAATGCAGATATTCGCCATAAAACATAGGTTAATCCCTCACCTGCTCAGGCAGGCAGACTTTCTACTTTACTCCACATTTAACCACTTTGTATGCAAAGTATAGATAAGATTTGCTAATTTGTCAAGATAAAAATTTCTCTAACTTACTATAATACAAGGACTAGTGTAAGGGTGAGGCTTTAATGGGCATATATTGTGGCGTCAAAAATGGAGGGAAAATAGTCTTTTTACTGCAGATATGTCCTTTTTGACTTGTTTAATTAAAGACTCAGGAGATCTAAATTTTCTCTCATTTCTTATTTTCTTTATGAACTGAACTTCTAAATATTTTCCATAAATATTTTTTCTAAAGTTGAATATGTATACCTCAATATGTTTTTCTATTTGTCTTTTTAAAGTTGGCTTCGAACCAATGTAGCAAACACCTTGAAAATTCTTATGATTAAAAATTACGGAAACCGCATATATGCCCGAAGGCAGCAATACTTCATGGTGAGGGTCTATATTCGCCGTAGGAAACCCTAATCTGCTGGCTAAAGAAGTTCCCCTAATCACTGTACCCAGAACGCTCACGGGCCTGGAAAGCAACTTCCCGGCGGCGTTCAATTTTCCCCTTGTAATTAACCTACGGATATATGTGCTGCTTATGGGCTGATTATTTATTTTAATTATATCAAATAACTTTAATTTGAAATTATATATATGAGATAATCTGTTTAAAGTTTTAAAATCGCCTCTCGCTTGTTTTCCAAATCTAAAATTTCTGCCCACATATATGTATTGGGCACCAATCTTATTAACCAAAATATCCCTGATAAAATCTTCTGCCGGAATCTGAGAGAATCGTTTATTAAAGCCTATAACTATACAGGTATCTATACCGACTTCACTGATTAACCTTAGGCGATGCTCTAAAGAATATATGCTCTTCTCTTTTTGCGGGTGAGGCCAGAAAGTAACTGCTATACTTGTGCCTTTTATGCGTTTGGCTTTATCAGCTACAACTTTCAATATGCGCCGATGGCCGAGATGAACTCCATCAAATACCCCCAGCGCCACCACCGGCTTTGCAAATTTCCTAATCTTCGTTATGCCGTATATAACTTTCATTTTAAACTATCTTTGATTTTGTTTAAAACCATTCTCCTGACATTATCTATTTTGCCTTTAATAGTACAACCGCTGGCGGCTTTATGCCCCCCGCCTCCAAAGAATTGCGCAATCCTGTTTACGTCCACCTTGCCCTGCGAACGGAAATTTACTCTAATTTCATTTTTTACGCCTAAATTCTCCTTAAACAGAACAACGACTTGCGCATCTTTTATAGCCCGGCCAAAACTTAGGACATGCTCACTTAAATCAAAAAATAATTTCTTATTTCTTAACATATCCCGCTTGACCTGAAACCAAACTATCCTACCTTTGGCCTCTTGCTTTATGCCTAGTAAAATTCTGGTGAGAAGTTTCATATCTGCAAATGGTATATTCTCATACACACTCCTATAGATATGCGGTATATCCAGTTTAAATTTTAGTAGTTTGGAAACTGCCTTATGCGTAAAACTAGTGACGTTAGAATAACGAAATGACCCCGTATCTGCAAGTATACCTGTATACAAAAGAATCGCCGTATCTCTATCTAAGGCAAGGCCTAAAGCCTTAGAGAGTTTATAAATCATTTCTGAACAGGAAGAAACGTGCGGCTCTACCCAGTTGATATTACCGAACTTCTGATTGCTGATATGGTGGTCGATATTTAGGATTGTCTTTTTTTCAGAATTTAATCTGTAAACCTCTCCGGTCCGGCTTAAATCCGAACAATCCAAAACCACAAAACAATCAAACTTTATTTCTTTTAGATTATCTTTGAATTTTATAAGTTTATTCTTCTGGGGGAGAAAGTCATATCCATAAGGGAGATTATCTTCATTAATAACCGTCGCGGCCTTACCTAATTTTTTAAGAAGATTATAAAAAGCCAATTCCGAACCCAGGGCATCTCCTTCCAGATTCGTATGGCTGGTGATGAGAAAATTTTTATTATTTTTTATGCAGGCGACTACTTTTTTTAGGCTCACCCCGCCCTTCCTTTCTATTTGCCCCAGTCGCTTCCGTAAAGGAAGGGCGGGGCTCATTTAATTCTTTAATCTCATCTAACACTTCTTGTATTTTTATGGAATATTCAGCAGACCTATCCTCTTTAAAGCTAATCTCGGGAACAAGCCTTAACCTGATTCTCTGAGCAATCAATCGACGTATAAATCCTAATGCTGAATCTAACGCCTCTTTGGTTTTTTTATATTCTTCTTCTTTACCCAAAACACTAAAAAATACCTTTGCATACCTTAAATCTTGTGTTAATTCAACTCGCGTAACAGTAATGAATCCTAAACGAGGATCCTTTAATTCATGCTGAATTATATTGCCGATTTCTCTTCTTAATGCTTCACTGACCCTATCGTATCTGGGCATCTAAATCAACTCCATTTCTTAATTAATTCCAATTCCTCTTTTTTGGTTTTAACCAGACCATCGAGTTTTGCGTTTAATACACGGTGAAAGATTTTCTGATAATACGGGCCCGGCGCCAAGCCCAATTTATACAGGTCCGCCCCGGATATATAAAGACGCATACCGTTATAAATTTCAAAAAAATCTTCGATATGTTTTTTAAGATTTTGATTTTCCCCAGCATTTTGCCCCGCCAAGGCGGGGCTTGTGAGCGGTGAAAATTTTGCTTTAATTAAAATAATAACTTCGTAACTCAAAGGCTCAAGAAGACTAAAAACCCTAGATGGTTTAATTTTATCCCGACTTAATTCTTTGATAAATTTAGGTTTAAGTTTCTTATAAGTCAGTACTCTTTTTTCTTCGCCCCTGCGAAAAGCAAATTTTTTACAGATTAATTTAATATTATTTATATTCAGCGGCTCTATCAGTCCTATAAAATAAATAAGCCACGTATCAAGATGCCGGCGTTTAGGATATTTCATCTTAAACCAATTTATTTGTCTTTCAATAGATTTTAAGGATGCTAAAGTATTTTTTGATAATAATAACCCAGAATTTATAAAACCGAACCCGATTAATTCTTTGATACGTATTAGTTGTTTTAAGGGGCGCCCTTCTTTTAATATCAGGATCAATTCATCGCGTAATCGCTCTCGGCTGACCTTCTCCAACATTTTCAATCTATTTGCTTGCCTTAAAAAACTAAGCGTGTTTGTCTCAATCTTAAAATTATATCTTTGTTCAAATCTTATCGCTCTTAATATTCGTGTGGGGTCGTCGATGAAACTTAAATTATGTAATACGCGTATCTTTTTATCGGCCAAATCTTGTCTACCACCAAAGCAATCTATAAACCTGCCGAAATCCTGAGGATTTATACTTATAGCCATGGCATTTATAGTAAAATCCCGCCTCATCAGGTCGTCTTTTAAAACGCCGCAGGTAACCTCAGGAAGATGGGCGGGCTGGGGATAGTATTCTTGACGGGCAGTGGCAATATCAACTTTTAAATGTTTCTTAAGTATAACGGTGGCAGTTCCAAACCTCCTATGCCGAATTAACCCAACATTTAGCTTTCCAGAAAGGGCCTCTGCAAACTTTATCCCATCGCCTTCCACTACAATATCTAAATCTAAATTCTTAACCCCTAAAATTAAATCCCGCACAAACCCGCCTACTAAATAAACAGCCATATTATTCTTCGAGGCAATATCAGCTGCCAGATATATTAACTCTTGTAATTCTTTTGGTAGATTATTTAAATAATTCTTCATATCATATGGTTGTTAGCGTTTAGCGGATAGCGTTTAGCGTTTAGCGTTTAGAAAAACTATCCGCTATACGCTCTACGCTATTCATGGCCGGGGATGAAACATCTTATGTATTGCCTTAAGCCGTTCCTTGCTTATATGAGTATAAATCTGCGTGGTAGAAATATTAGCGTGGCCCAGCATCTCTTGAACCGAACGCAGGTCTGCTCCCCTTTCTAATAAATGCGTGGCAAATGAATGTCTTAAGATATGTGGCCTTATAGGTTTCTTAATCCTTGCTTCCCTGGCATATCTTTTGACGAGCTTCCAGAGGGACTGCCGGGATATCTTTTTAGCAAATCGGTTCAGGAATAAGAAATCACTCTCTTTGTTTTTTAACTGGTGCGGGCGGCTGGCATCCAGGTATCTCTTAATACTGTTTATTGCTTTTTTTCCCAAAGGTATAATCCGCTCTTTATTGCCTTTGCCGGTACAACGCAAGAATCCCAGGTCTAAATTAACATTATCCATCCTTAGATTCACCGCTTCTGATACGCGCATGCCTGTAGCGTAAAGAGTTTCTAAAATCGCCTTGTCCCTTATGCCCTGCCTGTTCCTGATGTTGGGCTGACTGAGCAATGTGTTTACTTCATTTACGGAGAGTACCTGGGGAATTTTTTTCCATAATTTAGGCGAATCTATTAAATTGCTGGCATCGGCTTTTAATATTCTTTCTCTTACTAAAAATCTATAGAATGCTTTTATGGCTGCTAATCTGCGGGCAACCGAATTTGCGGCCAGACCTTTATCTTTTTGAGAAAGCATAAAATCAGTTATATCGTTCTTTTTAGTTAATGAAAAATTATCAATGTGTGTGCCTTTTAGGAATTTTATATAAGCATGAATGTCTTCCTGATAAGAAATGATGGTATTGCGGGATAAACCGCGTTCAACCGATAAATAATTTAAAAAAGCATCCACTAATTCATTCATCCTAATTCAGGAAAGGATTATTATTTTTTTCTTCTCCTATTGTAGAAGACGGCCCGTGGCCGGGATAGACAATTGTATCATCGCTTAATTTAAATAACCTCATCTTTATTGATTTTATCAGCAAAGTTTCACTTGCGCCCGGGAAGTCAGTCCTGCCGATACCATGATAAAATAAGGCATCACCGCTAAATAAAATCTTATCTTTGGGTTTTTTCATAAGCAGCGAAATCCCTCCCGGCGTATGCCCGGGCACATGCATTACCTCTAATTGTATCTGGTCTAATTCAATCTTATCTTTATCCTCCAAGATTTTTATATTGGATTTTAGACTAAAAGAAGACGCAAAAAAAGTAGATAGATTAAGTTCGGGGTTTCCTAATAGAACTGAATCTTGACGGTGTATATATACGGGCACACCAAACTTATCGTCGCAACCGATATGGTCAATATGGCCGTGAGTATTAATAATAAATTCCGGTTTTAAGTTGTATTTCTTTAAAACCTCTTCTATTTTTTGCTTTTCGTCTCCCGGGTCAATAATTATTGCCCGGCTATTGGGGCTGGAAGCAAGGATATAACAATTTACCTGCATCTGACCTACGCAAACAGTCTCTAAAATCATACTTAAATGAGCACATAACTTACGAACACGAAGTGTGAGTAAGTTATAAGTGCGAATTTAATCCCCCACCACTTTCAATATAGCGTAAGGCTTTAATACGAAAGTGGTGGGGGATAAGTTCGGACAAATAAGTTATGTCGCTTACATTATCTTTAATATACGGCTCCCTAACTTATGTCCTTACTTATTTTATTATAAGAAAAATCGCGCAGGATACTCCTCCTGATGCGTTCAGCGGTTGAGCGATTTGTTGATATATTATTTCCGTATAAGTCTTCTACGATTTCCTTCTTTAGGCCTTTTAGCTGATTAATATAAGCATCCAATTTCTTCTGCTTGGCCTCCTGCAAAGTCACTCTTAACGCCTCTAAATTATTTATGGCTTCATTTGCGCAGTCTATCTGCTTTTTGTGGCTTGAGCCTCCGGACAATGAATTTATCAGCTCATCATGCCAGCTCTTCCAATATAAAAAATATTGACGGTACACCTCTTCCTTGGTCATCTTGGGCGGTTTATATTCTTGCGGCACTAAAACCAATTCTTGTTTAGGCTGGTTTTCTTTTTTGGGTTTACGCGTAAACTTACGCACAAAGGCGTCACAGCCGCTCGTGAAAATGACAAATGACAAAATCCAAATAACAAATGACAAATGACAAAATTTCATTTAAACATCTCCCTTCCCGCCTACTATTAAGAAGATATTAAGCGGGAGAACTTCTCTTCATCAATAATTTTTACTCCCAACTTCTTTGCCTTGTCATATTTGGAGCCGGGATTAAGGCCTACGATTACAAAATCGGTATTCTTAGTTACGCCTAAAGACACATTTCCACCGTATTGCCGGGCTATCCTCTTGGCCTCGCTGCGGCTGTAACTTTCAAGCTCACCGGTAAAGACAATCGTTTTGCCGGTTAAAGCGGTTTCTTTTGAAACCACTGTTTCTTCTTTTAAATTTAACCCGGCGGATTTTAATTTAAGAATAAGTCTATGGGTGCTATCCTGTCGGAAAAACTCAACTATCGAATTAGCCATAACCTGTCCTACTTCGTATATTGCATCGAAATCTTCTAATTTAGCCTGCGTCAGGTTATCCAGCGTCTTAAATCTTTGCGCCAAAACATATGCGCACTTTTCCCCTATATGCCTGATACCTAAGCCATATATAAGGCGAGAAAGTGGCTGCGTTTTGCTTTTTTCAATCGCCTCCAATAAATTATTAGCTTTTTTATCTTTAAATAACTCCAGTTTTAAAAGGCCATCTTTGTTTAAAGAATAAATATCCGCAAAATCCCTTACCAGCCCCTTACCGATTAACTGTTTTACCACACTAACACCCATTCCTTCGATATCCAGGGCCTGTCGGCAAGCAAAATGGATAAGGCCACGTTCCAGCTGCGCCGGACAGGATGGGTTTATGCAACGGTAGGCAACCTCTTCTTCTTTTTCCTTGGTAATTTTACCTCCGCAGGCCGGACAACTCTGGGGAATCTTAAACTCTTTTTCTTTTCCGGTGCGCACAGATTCTACTACTTTGAGTATTTTAGGGATTACTTCGCCTGCGCGCTCAATAATTACGCGGTCCCCTTCTCTCACGTCAAGCCGCTTAATCTCATCAAAGTTATGCAGCGTTGCATGCTTAATGGTTACCCCGGCAAGAGCAACCGGCTTTAAGACTGCTACAGGAGTAATTACTCCTGTCCTACCTACCTGAACATTAATCTTTAGAACCTGAGTGGTTTCTTGATGAGCAGGAAATTTGTATGCCACTGCCCAGCGCGGACTTTTTAAAGTAAAACCTAATTTTTTCTGCTGAGTGAAACTATTGACTTTAATTACCATTCCATCTATTTCATAACTTAATTTCTCTCTTCTAGCCTGCCAGGACTTACAATATTCGATCACCTCATCTAATCCCTGGCAAAGTTTGGAATGGGGGTTAACCCGTACTCCCCATTCCTTTAGTTTCTCTAAAAATTCCCATTGAGTAGATAGCCCCTTGCCTTTAAATCCACCTAAAGAATGCGCAAAAAAATTGAGCCTCCTATTCGCCACTATGCTTGTATCTAAAAGCTTTAAAGACCCTGCTGCGGCATTACGCGGATTAGCAAATAACACTTCGCCTGACTTTTCTCTCTCTTTATTGAGAATATCAAGGTCTTTTTTATCCATATAAACTTCTCCACGTATTTCAATAAAATCAGGGGCGTCTTTTTCTAATAAAACTAAGGGGATTGGCCGGATAGTTTTTATATTCTGGGTCACATCTTCTCCGGTTTCACCATCGCCTCTGGTGGCACCAACAATTAATTTACCTTTTTTATAGGTAAGGTTCGCGCTTAGGCCATCAATTTTAAGCTCTACTACATATTCGACTTTTTCTTGCCCCAGGCCCTTATGGACACGAGCCTGCCAATCTTTTAATTCTTCAAAAGAATAGGTATTATCCAGAGAAACCATCTTTTGCCTGTGTTTTACTGTTTTAAATCCTTCTAAGATACCTCCGCCTACTCTTTGTGTCGGTGAATCATCGGTCTTAAATTCAGGATATTTTTCCTCCAGGTCTTTAAGTTTTTTCATTAAATCATCATATTCTTTATCGGAAATTTCCGGCTGGGTGAGAACATAATACATATAGTCATGATGTCTTAATTTCTGCCTTAAACTTTCAATTTTCTTCTTTATATCTAAAGGCATGCTTACCTTCCTATAATGAGCCTATCGCCCAAGAATTGTGGTAGACCAGCACCGATAATTTTCTCTCTTGCAGTCTTAATATCATAGCTTACTCTTTTGATCTGTGCTTCTTTTTTAACAGTATCGTATACACAATAGCAGGCGTTCGGATTGCCATCGCGAGGCTGTCCTACGCTACCCACATTGATAATATATTTATTCTCCTCTTTAATATCAATCTTATTGCCTCCCTGATAGTATATGCGGTTGTCTTTATCTTGGATAAATATTTCCGCTACATGCGTATGTCCGACAAAACAAATATTCGTCTCCAGTAACGCAAGGGTCTTGGCGGCAATATAATCATCGGCCATATAGTTAAAATCCTGGGGCTCATCTAAGGTGCCGTGTACCAAAGTCAAATCCTCATTTTTATAAACAAGCGCCAGGCCTTCTAAGAAATACCTGCCTTGCTCGTCTAAAATACGCCCTGTCCAGGATACGGCAACTTTCGCGAGCGGATTAAAATAATCTGTGGCAAATAAATTCACGCTTGCCCAGTCATGGTTTCCCGCCACAGTAACCATAGTAAGCATCCTCACCTGTTCAATACATTCCTTAGGGTTTGCTCCGTATCCTACGACATCGCCTACGCACAGATATTTATCTATCTTTTCTTTTGTATATGCTTCAATAACCGTATCCAGTGCTTCTAAATTTGAATGTACGTCGGAAAAAATACCGTAACGCATCTAAAACTCAATCCCAAAATCTTTAAACTCACTTGCGGCAGGAAGCCACTTGATGTCTACGTCTTGAATGTATCTGGAGAAATACTTATTAAGTCTCTCTAAAAAATCTTTTAGCAGATCTTCTTCTGCTTCTGCTACCACCTCAACCCTGCCGTCGCGTAAATTTTTCACCCAACCGGTAACATCTAAGTCCTGGGCTAAATCTTGCGCTGTAAAACGAAAACCCACGCCTTGAACTTGACCGCTATAATATGCGCGGATTTGTTTTCTCATAACACTACTATGTTAATTTTTGACTATTTTTTAATATTTTATTATTGTAACTTATTGTACACAAGTATGTTAAGAATATTTAATCCTTTGACTATGAATCTGTGAAAAATTCATTTTTAACAAAGTCGTGCTCATAAATTTAAGTCGCAGCTGTTAAACGGTGCTCGAACTTATTTTGAAACAATAGCAACTAAAATCTAATTTATGGCACCGCGCCGATGGCGCTCCCACATCTCCCTTTTCACCGCTCGGCTTCTGTAGGCAGAAACCTCTGCTTCGCGGCCGTCTGGGGACGGCCTTCCTGCTTTTGCAATACGTATTCGGCTCTGCTTATGTCGCTTCAAAACCAGCAGGTAAAATTTTCAGGTGGCGAGGCAAAATTTTGCCTAAAAACAAAAAATCATCCTTCGACTTACTTCGTTCGCTCAGGATGACCCTGAGCGTAGTCGAAGGGTCAAAAATGTCAGGGAGCGGAATTTAGTTTAAGGATTATTTAAATGAATTTTTTTATATCTTTCTATGGCCTTTCTCTCCTTGTCAGTCTTAGCTTGTGTCTCTATCCACTGTTCAAAAGTAAGGACTTGCTCTTTTTGTTCTCCCTTTATTTCTCTCTCTTTGTTTTTGTCCTCCATTTCTTCATAATATTGTTTGTATTTGTAGCCCATGTTTACAATAATATTATCGTATTCTTCATTGGACTTTTGAATAGTATGTCCGAGAAGTGCTCCTCCAGGAATAATTAAGAGCGCAGCACACCCTGAAAGATATGGGAAAAACAATATAACCAGCAGCAAAATTATTCGCTTAGAAATTTGCACTTTCAAATTCTCTATTTATTAT
>Ga0066636_10002617_pt1 | contig 11483 bp, 12 predicted proteins | sample CryGeyCG2014_080_2_FD_62736 | JGI IMG/M metagenome (GOLD analysis project Ga0066636, IMG submission 62736) | Groundwater microbial communities from aquifer - Crystal Geyser CG07_land_8/20/14_0.80 | ecosystem: Environmental > Aquatic > Deep subsurface > Groundwater | place: USA: Utah: Grand...
AAAATAGATTTTGCGCCAATAAACAAAAAATTCATTGACAATGAGGCAAAAGGAATATATTCCTATTATAGAAACAAAAAATCCGAGAAAGGAGAAAGTCCACGAGAGAAATTAAGATACAAAATCTGCAAACAAATTTTTGAGGAAATGGGCAATGTTCCCAAAGACAAAGAAAAAGAGATTTTCATTGAAAAATATTTTGAAATAGTCAAAAAAGAGATTTTATATCATGAATTAAATCATGTGAATGATATTTCAGAAGGCAGGGCTGTTTTAAGCTCTTTAATTTATGCTCTTACATATTCAACTTTTGAAACATTGTACCAATGGCTTGAATTGAAGAATGATGACCATAAAAAAGCAGCTGAAGCAATATTCGCTGAATATGCCAAAAGAGGCATAACAAAAGAAAAACTGCCTGAAAAAAGCCTGAAAGAGCTTTCAGATGTTGCAAAAGACATCTTCAAGAATTACAAAGGCAGCTAAATCATCAATTATTTTTGATCTATCCTTACTGGGCCAAGCATTCGTTTTGGAATTGCATCAAAAAATTCTTTTAACTCATTCTGCTTTTCAATGGGAATTGGGCCTGATTCTGCTGCATCAATCAATGTGATAGCATCATAATCCCCTTTTTTTGAATAATATGTTCTAAAAATATCGTTAGGACTTTTATGCAGAGCATTGTCAAAAAAGGTTGTGGTAACAATGTCAATTTCAGAAAAAGCCTTTTTTCCGGTAATAGTTTTCTGTTGTGGGGAATCATAATTTATTATTTGTATTTCTTTTTTAACAGTCTTGGTCTTTTTATCATAACTGCTTGAATCCATACCAGAAGCAAATTCTGTGAGATCATCTTTTTTGAAAAAAAGATAGGTATTGGTGTTAGTGTACTCATCTCTAGATTTTATTGCTCTGTATGCCGGTGTCCCGTCGGCCATTGTAACTTCTTCATATTCATAAGTCAGTACATTGCTCTTTTCTTTTCCGCTTATATCTGCGATTTCCAAATAATTTTTTCCGTTTATCACGACTGTTTTAGCTGAGACATATCCTTTTCCTGTCATCAAAAGCTTGTTGCATCCTGTGCCAGCAATTGTTGCAAATCCAGTAATGCTGTTTATGTTGACTGCAAATGCTGAAATTGACTGTGGAACAGAGCATACAGCATAAGTTTTGGGCATCCATTCCTCAGTTGATTCATCAACGCTGTATTTTCCATAACTCGTTGTGACTTCATCAGGATTGTTTGCATTCAGGCTTTCCTCAGTATTCAAGGCAATTTTTCCATTGCAGTATGTTTTGCTGTCGCTGCTAACTTTTTTTATACAGCCAGCCAATATTTCCTTATCTCCATTTCTATCAATTCTACCATTCTTCAAAACATCATATTTTATGCCGCTTTTCTCAACTGAAAAACCATCTCCTTTTGCATCAAATAATTTTCCGTCTTCGCTTATCCAAACAGCATTTCCCTTATAAGAATCATACAGACTTTCTTTTCCAGGGTCAAGGAGCAAAACTTGTTTGCCAGAAGGAACACTAATTATCACATTTCTTTTGTCATGAATTTCAACTTCTCCACCATAGATCATCAGCCCATCTTTTGTTTTGATGAAAGTAACATCATCGCTCAAAGATGTGAAATCAGTAGACCCGTATTTAAAATACGCACCTTGATTATGAACTGTTATTTTCCCGTCTTTGTAAGTTACTTCAGTGCCAGGAAAAACGACGCTTAATTTTTCATTTTCAAAGACATATGTGGCAGGTGCGCTTGAAATAATGTGTGCTTCAATTAGAGTTCCATTTTCATCAACCTTGAAAGTTCCTTCGCTAATCTTATCATAAACATTACCGCCTATTTTGAGCCCCTGCCCGCCATTTTCCTTAAATGTTATTGTTGTTATTCCTTTTTCAGATGTAACTTCCCATCCTTTTGGAATCCAATAGCTTCCTTCTTCAGCGTTGAGGCATTTGCTGATATCCATCCCTTGTTCTTTGGTTACGCCATTCAGCCCGCATTTTAATGTTTGTTTTTTCAAGTCAACTTCAGCAGAAGAAACTTTTTGACTGCCTATTTTTTCAAGATTTGCTTTTGCATTGGTGCATGATTCAATTCCTGCTTTTACCAATGGAGGCATGCTTTGCTTAAGAAGACACTCGATTGGATTTCTAAGGCACTCAGCATTATTAAAACCTGGAATTAATGAGATGAGCTGATTAAGAATAGTGCCTACTAAATTAGTCCCTGATAAAATAATATTCGCAGCACCCATGACATCTGAAATCTTACTTAAATCAACTGTAGAACCAATAACTGTCATTGCGCAATCTGTTCCGATGTTGAAAAACTTAGATTGTGTCTGCTCTGTTTGAGCAAGAACAGGAGAAGAAATCATTGCAATTAATAGAAAAAAAGCTGCTGTTAAAAAAATAATTTTTTCTTTGTTCATTTTATTTTTCCCGCGAATTTAAATTCATATATTTTGTCATTCAACAGCGACTTTGCATCATATACTGTATAAATGAGGCTGTCATTATAAAATCTCAGCTCGCCTGTAAATCCCCTTGCTGAAATAATATCAATCATGCAGCTCAAGCAGGGGCTTTGGGGATTTTTTGCCTGTTCTGCTATTATCAATTTGGCAGCATCATAGATTCTTCCAAGCCTTATGTTGAATTTCTTTGAAAAAAACTCTAATTTTTGAATTTCTCCTGATTTTTGGGTGACTGTAATCGGCCAGACTATATCTATTGTTACAGAATCATTTACAATTTTTGTTCTGCTAGAAACATTTCCAGAGCTTATATTTACATCTGAAAATGCGCTCCAATTATTGCAAAAAGCCACGTTTTCATTAAGAAAATTAGAAAATTCTGTCTCTAAAACAGACAAAGATGGGATTTTTTCTTTTCCAAAAGAATACCAGTATGCAATATCAATTGCTTCATAAGAAACTGTTTCATTTGGCGGAACAATATATCCTGCCTGCAGGCCCATTCCTTCAAGCCCTATTTTTGCTGTTGATTCAATGCATCCCTGAACATAATTCCTTACAGAAGCAGATGTTTTCTGCTGAACTTGCTGCTGGCTTGAGTTTATAAAATAAAAAGTCAGAATTACTGCTGCAATTATCACAGCAACAATAATAAACAAAGTGATTTGGGCTTTCTTGCCTCTTTTTATCATAAAGGTATACAGGATTCAAATCTTAAATAATTAACTAAATTAATCAATAAGCATCAGTAAGAATTTCATAATATGCCTGCGGATGCTTGCATGCAGGGCATTTTTTAGGCGCTTCTTTTCCAATGTGTATATAGCCGCAGTTTCTGCATTTCCATTTTACAACATGATTTTTTTTAAAAACAGAATGATTTTTCACATTTGCAAGAAGCATTCTGTATCTTTTTTCATGATGCTCTTCAACTTCTCCAATCTGCTTGAATGAATCTGCAATATCATTAAATTTTTCTTTTCTTGCGACTCTTGCAAATTCAGGATAAAGAATTCCCCATTCCTCTTTCTCGCCTTCAGCAGCTGCCAAAAGATTATCAGAAGTAATTGAAATTTTTCCTGCAGGATATTTTGCAGTAATCTCAACTTTTCTTCCTTCTAGATATTTGAAAAAAACTTTCGCGTGCTCTCTTTCATTCTCTGCTGTTTCAAGAAAAATTCCTGCAATCTGCTCGAATCCCTCTTTTCTTGCCACGCTTGAAAAAAAAGTATATCTGTTTCTTGCCTGGCTCTCGCCTGCAAAAGCCTTCAACAAATTCTTTTCTGTCTCACTTCCAGCAAAACCCTTTCTCAATTTACACTCCTTATGCTCCTACTCTTTTTCCTTCAATCGCAAAAAAACTTTTTAGTGCAGCGACATATTCCTCAAGCTCGCCTGCAACTTTATCTTCATACTGCTCAATTCTGCTTCTGATTACAAATCTGTCATAAGTTCCTCTGAGGAACTTTCCAAACGCATTTCCTTCCCATCTGTTTTCATAATCTTTCTCAAGATAGGCTGAAACTTTTATTTCAAACTGCCCTTTGTTCATTTTTATCTTGTTTCCTGACTCGTCTGTCATTTCCACAGTCGTCATGCCGACAATATGCCAGTCAACTTTCAGGAAGAATCTGAAATAATCTGAAATTTTCCTTTTTGCAATCCATTTAATCTCAACTTCCTTGCCATTTGGCTTTATTTTTTCAGAATAAGTTCTCTCTTCTACCCAATACTGATAATCTGTCAGCCAGGTATATGCTGTCTGGTAAACATCCTTAAAATCAAAAATGCCCGCATATTTGACTTTTTCTTCATAAATAAGATCTTTTTCAGACATTTTTCACTCTTTTATTTGATTGTTTATATTATTTAATTGAATAATATACAAGTGGAAAGAGCTATTTAAATATTTTTCAGTTAAGAATGCTCTGAATGAGTTAATCATTCAATAGCTTCAATATCTTTGCATGACTCACAGATTATCCTTCCATCAACATTATACAGCGGGCCGTAGCTTTCGCATTCCTCGCAAACACCCCATTTAATCCATCTTTCCTCGCCAGAAAGAACTTCTTTTTTTCTTCTTATTTTCTCTGCTTCCTCGTGAATATGCATTGTCTGCCTTGCTATTGCGAAAAGCGAAGGCTCTATTTTAAGAATATCTTTTATTGTAAGCATTCCTATAACTTGGTTGTCTGCAACAACAGGAAGCCATCTTAATTTTGTCTTGCTCATTATTAAAATTGCTTCAGAGAGATCGCGGTCAGGCCTGATTGCAACTATTTTTCTCATCATCAAATCCTTTGCTTTAACCCAAGAAAGATTTTTTTTCTTTGTCAATGCCCAGACAATATCCCGTTCTGTAAGAAGCCCTGTCAGTTTTTTATTCTCCATTATTATCAAAGAGCCTACTTTCTTGCCGGCCATCTCGCGGGCGCAGTCAGTGATGCTCATACCAGAATCTACAGAAACAAACTTTCGGGTCATTATATCACCCACCTTAACACCAATTTGCATTTTCTTAGCCTAAATTAAAAAAGCAAAAATATTTTTTAAGCACTTATACAATAGAAAATATATGATAAAAAGGATATAACAGAAAATATCTTTTTATTTTCTTTTTATTTTCTTCGCTTCTTTTGATTTTTCTGTAGCATACCTTTTGTTTATTATCACAGCAAAAGATATTATGACTGCAGCTATAATCATTCCTAGAATAAACTTGGTTTTGTCTGTCGTGGCCATCCAGCCCCTGGCAAATCCGAAAAATATCAAAATCAATCCGGCAAATGCAGTTCCTGCAGACAGGTTTATCATTGATGAAAGATAAAGGAATAAAAACAAGCTAACAAAAATAATGCAGACACCTATTACATTTGTAATCAGCAGGAAATTTTTAGCATAAATCTCATCATCCTTCTGGAATCTGTCATTGCATGCCTTGAATGCAGCTTCAGAAACATTGCTTGATTCGTTCAGCTGCGTTCCTGCAACAACATTGTAACAATCTCCAACAGTCATGCTTGGATTGCAGACCTGAATCTCAACGAGCTTTGGCTCTGTGCAGTTATAATCTTCAAAATGCGGAGCTGGATAAAATACATTTATTCCAAGAAGAACCACAATATAGAGTATTACAGCTATTCCAATTCCATAAACAACATTCATCACCCGAGCCATTTTTACAACTAACACAACCCATTCTAATTTAAAAAAGTATCTATATACTTTTATATATATGCTACAAAAGATATCTTGCAAAATATAGCAAATAAAGCATATTTCAAATAATAAATTAAAATAAAAACAAAAAACAAGGATAAAATTTATAAATAATTGAGCAAGTTAAAGAATACAAAGCTAGGGGAAAATGGTTGAAAATATACATAATGATTTAATTGGAAGAATAGAAGGGCAAAGCAGATTCCATCCTCCAATTGAAGCAGGCGGTTCAGACAGGCCCGCAGTTGAAAAAGATGCTAAGAATACTGAAAACTCTTTTTTAGAGATTTTGAAAATGGCATTTATTCCAGGATATACTTTTTATCGTACGAACAAAGACTTTAATGATGAAGCAATACCAAAAAAATACAGAGTTTGCGCAAGCATAGCAGTATCTGTGGGAATGGAATATATAAAATGCATTGGATTTTACAAATCTATTATAGATTTTTTTACAAAATAAAATGACAGACAAGCAGCCAATCTATATTCTACCAGAAAACGTCCAGAGGATGATAGGCAGAGACGCGCAAAGAAACAATATTCTTGCAGCTCGTTTAGTAGCAGACACTGTTAAAACCACTCTGGGCCCAAAAGGCATGGACAAAATGTTAGTCAGTGCAATCGGCGACATTGTCATCACAAATGATGGAGTCACAATTCTTGAAGAAATGGAAATTGAGCATCCTGCTGCAAAGATGATGGTTGAAGTCGCTAAGACTCAGGAAGAAGCTGTTGGCGATGGAACTACAACAGCAGTTGTTCTCGCAGGCAAGCTGCTCGAAAACGCAGAAAAACTTTTAGATCAAAAGATTCATCCAACAACAATCACAAAAGGCTACCGCATCGCAGCTGAAAAATCAAATGAAATCCTCAACCGCATTTCAACAAAAATAAACGCAAAAGATTTCAACTTATTGAAAAATATTGCAACTACTGCAATGACAGGAAAGGGCGCTGAGACTGCAAAGGAAAAATTATCAGAAATTATTGTAAATGCAGTGGCTACTGTTGCAGAAGAAACACCATCAGGAATTATAGTTGACAGTTCAAACATCAAAATTGAAAAAAAGAAAGGGCAAGGCATAGAAAATTCAGAACTGATAAAAGGAATTGTTTTGGACAAAGAACGCGTTTCTTCTGACATGCCATCATCTGTTCAAAATGCAAAAATTGCATTAATCGACACAGCCCTGGAATTAAAAAGCCCTGAGACAGACACTAAAATTCAGATTTCAACTCCTGAACAGCTTCAGGCATTTTTAGACCAGGAAGAAAGGCTTTTGAAAGCAATGGTTGAAAAAATAAAAAAATCAGGAGCCACGGTAATTTTATGCCAGAAAGGAATTGATGATGTCGCGCAATATTATCTTGCGAAATCAAACATCCTCGCAGCAAGAAGAATATCAAAAAACGACATGGAAAAGCTTGAAAAAGCAACAGGCGGGAAAATTGTTTCAAATTTGAACGAGCTTTCTGAAAAAGAGCTTGGCTTCGCAGGCTTGGTCGAGGAAAAAAAAGAAGGCGATGAATCATTATTATACATTCGTGACTGCAAAAATCCAAAAGCAGTCACAATTCTCATCAGAGGAGGAACAGAGCATGTTATTGATGAGATTGAGCGCGCAATAAAAGACGGAATTGGCGACTTGAGCGCTTCTTTGCAGGATGTAAAGATTGTCGCAGGCGGCGGAGCAATTGAAATAGAGCTTGCAAAACAGCTGAGACAGTTCAATCAGACTGTTTCAGGCAGAGAAAAGCTTGCTGTTGATGAATTTGCAAATGCCCTTGAATGCATCCCGGTAATTCTTGCTGAAAATTCAGGATTAGACCCTATTGACATTCTCACAGAATTAAAATCAAGGCACAGTTCAGACACAAATGCAGGCATCAATGTTTACAATGGAAAAATTGAAGACATGATGAAAAGCGGAGTCATCGAGCCATTGAGAATAAAAACCCAAGCCATCAAGAGCGCGTCAGAAGTCGCGACAATGATATTAAGAATTGATGATGTCATTGCCTCAAGCTCAAATAAGAACTCGGGCATGGGCAGGTCAAACCTGCCTAACTCACCTGAAGAATTTTAATTTCTAAAAATTTATTTTTAATTTGTCTTGCAATCGCGCAAAATCATTTTTGCAAAAACTTCCAGCATTTCAGGGTCAAATTCTATTCCAGACAACCGCCTCATTTCTTTGATTGCTCCTTCAGGACTAAACATCTTGTCCCTGTAGGGCCTAGGGTTTGTCATTGCATCATAAAGGTCTGAATTGCCAAGAATTCTTGCATAAAAAGGAATCTGGCCATCTTTTAATTTCTTGGGATATGCATGGGTCAAGCCATCATATTTTTCATGATGCGATTCAACTCCGTCAATTATATTGCAGACAACTCTGTTTCTCAGGATGTTCAAATCAGAAGCAGTGCGAAAAATTATTTTCGAACTTCCATCAGGATGAATTAATTTTGATTGCTGGAAATTTTTCATTTCCTCAGAGCTCATTTCCTCCTGCCTCTTCAAAAACATCCATTCAGGCCATCTTTTATCAATATCATGATATCTGCTTGCAAGCCAAACAGCATGCCTTTCAAGCTCTGGAAGTTTAAGTTCAACTGCAAGTTTCAGGCTAAGATCTGCAACATTTATTTCATGCCCTACAACATAAAGATTGTAGCAGGAATGCCCGCAGGTTTCCTGCTGTTTTTTGATAGTCTCTTGTTCAAATCCTGCAAGTTTTGCCTCAAGATTGTCTAAATCTTTAAAATCAAGATATAGGGTAAAGTCTCCAGAATTCCAAGGATGAGAGGCTGTTGGAGCCATTTTCAATAATTGGTTATATTGATTAAAAATTGAAAGACCGGGGGTTTAAATGCATTTCTTCACTGCTGAACATAGTTCAATTTCGTGATTTGCAAAGTTTTATAAACCTGAATTTTTTTGAAAATATCAGTATAAGGATGAGACACATCGATTTCTTATATAAATTTAGAAACATAAATATACAAAAGTTAGAAATTAGGAGGAATTTTTTAAATGGCATATAACGAAGGCGGAGGCTTTGGTAGAAACCGAGGCTTCAGAGGCAGAGGCGGAGGCGGATTTAGGCGTTTTCCAAGAGAAATGACTAAAATCAAGTGCAGCGAATGCGGCAAAGAAGCTGAAGTTCCGTTCAAACCTAGAGAAGGCACACCTGTCTATTGCCGTGACTGTTATTTCAAGAAAAAAGGAATAACACCAAGGCAACCAGCAGAAGAACAGAGTGGTGTTGAATCTGAGGCAAAAGCTGAAACAGAAAGCAAAGAAGAAACAGAAGAAAAGTTTTAGTGTCTAAATCAAATTAGATTTTAAAACAAATTTTCAACGTTGATTCAACGTTTTTATTTTTTATTTTTTATTTATTTTTATTTGATTGTATTTTTTATTTTAATTAAGTTCTACTAAGAAGTCTATCCTTCAATCTATTCACGAACTTGTTATGTTCGCAGATTAGCTCAGTATTTGAAAAATTTTAACAAGAGTTCACTAATCTGCTCAATGCGCCAGCCGAGGGTCGAACTCGGGTCCCCTCGTTGGCAACGAGGAATACTAACCACTGTACTACCGGCGCATAATCGCGAAAATCATTCAGATTTTCGGGATATAAGAAATCTTTGATTTCTTCTAGAAACCGCTGTTTCTTATGAGTTTCCTAAGAATCAGACTATTTTAAAAGTTTTTGAAATGAGCATTCTTTGATAATTTCTATTTTTTATTACCTAAATCTTTATAAAACAATAATTTCCGTATAGCTCAATGGACACAGACGTAAAAATAGCAATTATAGGAGGAGGGTTAGGAGGGCTCAGCTCTTCTTATCATCTCGCTGAAAATGGAATAGAAAAACAGATTATAATCGAGGCAGGAAAGCTGGGAAAAGGCTCTGATGACATAATGAGCGGAACCAACGGCCCGATAATTCCGGGGCATTCTAAAATAACCACATTCACTTATCCTTCTGATTATGATTCTTTTAAAAACAAGCTTGGAAAAGAAAAAGCAAAGACCTATGTTGAGTTTTCTTATGCAGGCAGGGAGATTCAAAAAGAAATTGCCAGAAAATTAGATCCATCCAGCGCAAGAGAGCTTGACACCCTAATTGTGGGAAAAGGGGAAGATTTTGAATTTCTGAAACGCGAGAAAGAACACTATGAAGAAATGGGATTTAATTGTTTTAAACCATATCCATCATCTCAAATTGCAGACATGTATAAAATTGATAAAAAAACATTTGACGGGGGCTTTTTGCTTGAAGGAGACGCTATAATTGACCCTGCGCAGTATATAGAAGCGCTTAGAAGAAAAGTGGATGAAAATGTGGTAATTATAGCAGAAAAAACAAAAGTAACCGGAATCAGGGAGCATAAGGACTGTGTTGAAATAGAAACTTCCAGCGGGGAGGTTATTACTGCAGAGCAGGCAGTGATTGCAACAAATGGTTTTTATCAGGACGAGAATCTTAAGGGGCTTTTGGATTTGTGGTGGAATTATATAGTACGCTATGAAAACAAAGGAGAAAATACCCCAAGCACATGGACTCTTGGAAATCACTGGTTTTACTGGACAAGGCAAGATAATATTTTGATGATAGGAGAAGGCGGCGGGGGAAAAGAAAGAAGAGTTAATGGAAGCACAGCGTCTTTCTACAAAGAGAAGGAAATTATAGACCAGCTGAAAAAATGGACTAATGAAACTTTTACCCATACTTCTAAAAAACAGCCAGTCACTATGCATTATGGAATTGACGCAAATACTTCAGATGGACTCTCAATAATGGGAAAGATAGGAAGAAAAATTTATTGCGCAGTATGCAACAGCAATGGGCAGCCTGCCGAGAGCTTAGACTCTTCTCTAGTTCCTTATATTCTTTATCCAGAAGAATTCAAGATGAGCGACCAGCAAAAAAAGTTCGCCGAGCTTGTTTCTCCAAGAAGAAAAACCCTGAAGCAAATTGTGTGAAATTTTTTGAATTTATAACTTTTTAACCATGTAAAGATAACGATGGGCGAATTGCCATTTTCTGTACACTTTAATGGCTTTTTTATTCGCCATACTTACAAAAAGAGAAACGTATTTAGCACCTTTTGCTCTTGCCCATTTGAAAGAGGCATCTTTTAATTGACTCGATATTCCCTTGCCTCTATATTTTTTAATGACAAACAAGTCCTCAACATTGGCAATTTTTTTTATAATATTTACATAAGGCATTACCCACATGCTAGTTATTAAAAGACCAACTAATTTGCCTTTAGCTTCTCTATCCTCAGCCACAAATATGGCTCTCCTGCTTTGCTTTAAAAATCCCTTTATGGTTTTTTCATGCTCTTTTCTTTTCAGAGTCCATCTGAAAGGCTGTTTCTGAGGCTGCTCTCTCGCAAATTCTATGCAAAGTCTTATAATTTGAGGAATGTCCTTCTTCGTGGCTTTTCTTATCTTTATTTCCATTTTCATCTCAACCTCTTTAAAAGATTATTTGCCCTGTTCAATCTGTTATCAATATCTTCTTTTTTATGACAGTCTGTTCCGATTAATATAGGAATTTTAAGTTTTAAAGCATCTTTTATTATCTGTTTTGAAGGATATTGCTCGTTGCAGGGCTTTCTCCAGCCGGCAGCATTGATTTCAATCTTCATATTTTTATCCTTAATCAAATCCAAAGTCTCTTCCACCTGTTTTTTATACCAGTCTTCATTTCCGGAAAAGTATTTTTTGCCCTTGTT
>Ga0066636_10002620_pt1 | contig 11480 bp, 11 predicted proteins | sample CryGeyCG2014_080_2_FD_62736 | JGI IMG/M metagenome (GOLD analysis project Ga0066636, IMG submission 62736) | Groundwater microbial communities from aquifer - Crystal Geyser CG07_land_8/20/14_0.80 | ecosystem: Environmental > Aquatic > Deep subsurface > Groundwater | place: USA: Utah: Grand...
TCTGCCACTACTTGTAGTGGGCGAGTTTACTCGCCTTACCTTATTATATTTACCGCTCCCTGTACAAAATCTAAAGGAATATTTATAAACAGACCGAGTTGCAATGAAAGAGTTGCAAGTATAATAACAACTGCTAACATTAATTTAGTGCCTTCAATATTTGCAGAGTAAACTCTGCCACTACCTGTAGTGGGCGAGCTTGCTCGACTTACCTTATTTGCAGAGTAAACTCTGCCACTACTTGTAGTGGTCGAGCTTGCTCGACTTACCTTATTTGCAGAGTAAACTCTGCCACTACTTGTAGTGGGCGAGCTTGCTCGACTTACTTCATTAGTCCCCAAGAAAACAGCATTGAATATTCTCATCAAATAAAGAATTGTCATAATTGCAATAATAATGGAGAGAATTGCTATATAAAAGTGGCCTTTTTCAACCAATCCCATTATAGTTCCAAGTTTCGGATAAAATCCAAAAAATGGAGGAATTCCCATAATAGATAGCGTGCAGAATAAGAACGAAACGCCTGTTACTGGCATTGATTTTATAAGTCCACCTAATTTACGAATATCCCTCTCTCCGGTTGAGCGCTCCACAATACCCGCACACAAAAATAAACCAGCTTTTGCAATAGCATGAGCCATAAAATATAGTAATCCAGAAATTATACCTAAATTTGTCATCAATCCAAGCCCTAAGAATATATATCCTAACTGGCTCACTGTGGAATAAGCAATAATTCTTTTCATGTCGTTTTCGAGCATTGCTGCACCTGCTGCTGTTATTGAGCTTATCCCGGCAAGAATCAAAATCCAGTTGTTTGTCAACCCGAAAGTCTGCACAAAAATTCGCACAAATCCAAGAATTCCGACCTTTGCCACCAACCCAGAAAGAACTGCGCTCATTGGAGATGGAGCTACCGGGTGTGCATCTGCAAGCCAGGTATGCAATGGAATTGTAGCAGATTTGGCAATAATACCAAGAAATATAAGAACCATTGTCATTACAGAAGGCTTTGCCAAACCTGCGATGAAAAGCCCACGCATTTCAAGAATATCAAAAGTATCAAAGTTAAAATATAGTAATATGAAACCTAAAAGCATCATGCAGGAACCAAAAAACATAATAAGAAATGTTTTATCAGCAATCTTTACTGCTTCAGGTTCTCTGTGAAACCCGACAAGTCGCCAGGTGGAAAATGCTACCAGTTCCCAGAATATATATATAAGGATAAGATTTCTGGAAAAGGAAAGACCGATTAAAGACAAGATGAGTAATACAAAAGCAAGATAATATTCGCCAAGATGTGTATATTTTTTCATATACGAAAAGGAATATATGAATGCGAGAATACCAATAAATCCGAATACAGATGCAAAAATCCAGCCAATGGCATCCACAACAAACAGGTCTTGAATAAAAACTGGCAACCAACTACACATCTATTTCTCCGTATAGGGACTGTCCCTATTTTTCAAGGAAAAATGGGGACTGTCCCTCTTGATTCCCTAACTTTTTTCTGATTTTTTGAGTCTTTTCCTGTGAAAGTCTTATCAATTCCTTTTCACCCAAATGTTCTTTCTTTCCATTCTTAGAATCAATAATTGCAGTTCTTTCTGTGCAACAATAGCAGGGGTCAATTGACGCAAGAGTAATCGCAACATCTGAAATTGTCTGCCCAATACAGGACGCCTTAAAAGAAGGAAGGTTCACATATGTCGGAGCTCTGATTTTATGTCTTACCGGACAATTCGTCCCATCAGAGCGAACATAATGATAAGTTTCCCCTCTTGGTGCTTCATAACGACCTATTCCATCCCCTGGAGGTATATTTTCAACTTCCACACAAAATTCAGCTCCTTTTGTCTTCTCAAGACCATCCAGACATTGCTGAATAATTTTTATTGATTCAAACATCTCGAGGAGTCGGACAACTGCCTTTGCGAATACATCCCCTGATTCCTGAGTGATTACATTCCACTCTACCATGTCATATGCAGCATGGGGTTCGTCTTTTCTGACATCAATTGCAACTCCTGATGCCCTCGCAGTTGGTCCAACCACGCAGTATTTAATTGCGTCTTCTTTTTTAAGAACACCCACGCCTTTTAATCTTGCATGAAGCACAGGGTCATCAATCGCAGCTTTTGTAATCATTTCAAGTGGCGCTACAAGACTATCAACGCATTTGCGAATTGCCGGAATGTCTTCATTTTTAATATCTCTTCTGGCACCACCAATTTTTATCATTGCATAGTGGTTGCGATTTCCGGTAGTTTGTTCAAATAAATCAAGAACCGGTTCACGCCATTTCCATGCCCACATAAATAATGTATTATAACCAAGAAAATGTCCTGCAAGGCCAAGCCACAGGAGGTGAGAATGAATTCGCTCCAGTTCCCCAATAATTGAACGGATATATTTTGCTCTCTCGGGAATCTCAATTCCTGCGCAATCCTCAACAGCATTGCAATAGGCAATCGGATGGGATGTGGAACAGATTCCACAAATTCTTTCAATAAGAAATGTAATCTGGTCCCAAGTCTTGGATTCTGCAATTTTTTCTATGCCACGATGGTTGTAACCCAATCTTACATCAACATCCACAACTGTTTCACCATCGAGAGTGAGGTAAAATAATTCCGGCTCTTCCTGCAATGGATGATATGGACCTATTGGAATTACTGTTTTCATTTATAACTCCATCTAATCACTTTTTTTAATTTCTCCGCCTAATGTTACATCTTTTCTGAGCGGGCAAATATCCTTGGGCCAATCGTCAGAAAGAAGAAGTCGCTCAAGCTTCGGATGGTTTAGAAATTTCACTCCAAGCATCTCATAGATTTCTCTCTCAATAAACTCTGCACCTAAAATAATTGGTGTTATTGATTCAATTTCAGGGTTTGACTTTGGAACAATCACCTTTAAGCTAACGATTTTACCCAAAGAATCAAAACTGAAATGGTGCAAAATTTCAAAGCCAACGGGCGTATCAATCCCTGTACTGATTACAAACCTCGCTTTGCAATCTTCAAAAAGAAAACGGGCAGATTCTTTGGTGTCTTCTTTAGCGATAGTAATATATATTCTCCTGGGGTTCTTCTCTTCCCATTTTTTTATCTTATTCCCAAGCCCGTCTTTGATTTTCTGAATTATGTCTTCCATATTTTATTCTGTAGTGGCAGAGTTTACTCTGCTATTATGTCGACCAAGGTCGACCACTACGCTCTTTACTTCAACGTGCTTAACAATTTCACTACTCCTGCAATTATTGCTTCTGGCTTTGGCGGACAACCAGGTATGTATGCGTGCACAGGTATTATTTTATCATAAGGTCCCGCAATGCTATAACTGCCCTTGAATATCCCTCCCGAACAGGCACAACCACCTATTGCCACCACAAAACAGGGTTTCGCCGCCTGCTCGTATAACCTCTTTATACGGGGGGCAGATTGTCTGGTAATTGCACCGCAACAAAGTAGAACATCAGCATGTCTGACACTACCAACAAGCACCATCCCAAACCTTTCAATGTCAAACTTTGGAGTAAGACAGTCTAAAACCTCTATGTCACAGTTGTTGCACGCACCACTTGAAACATGAAAAACCCAGATTGATTTTTTCAAACCCCATGTCTTTAATTTCATTTAATATCCTTTAGTGATTCGTCAGTTGTAGTGGCAGAGTTTACTCTGCCCAGCCCCATTGGTGTCATGCAAAAAGTAGCCTGTCCCCTTTTTTGCTCTACAGTCCTGCCATTGCAAATAATATTGCAACAATTGCCCATATAGTCAACCGACCCCAGAATAATTTTATTGCCTGGTCTATACGCAACCTGGGATTGGTATTCTTTATCAAAACCACCACTACTAATATAATAAGGTATTTAAGAATAGCATGAATTGCACTTGCCAGGGAATTGAAATGCATACCTCCCCAGAAAACCGTTATTATGAAAACTGGCACTGCAAAGAGCATCATTGCTTTTGTGAGTTTAAAAATGGCAAGAGCAGGACCTGAATATTCAATATAAGCACCTGCCATTATTTCTGTCTCTGCTTCGGGAATATCAAAAGGAACAAATGTAAGTTTTGCCTGCATGCAGATAATCACAATTATAAAAGCAATAACTCCTGATATGCTGTACAAAAATGGTCTGGTGCTAATTTGATATGCCAGCAGACTATCAAACCTGAGCATACCACCACTTTTTAAAATTGGGACAATCATTGCAAGAACAAAGGGCAATTCATATCCCAGAATTAATTTCATTTCCCTGCTTGCTCCAACACCAGCCACCGGGTTTCTGGAAGCAGATGCACCGAGAATAACGGCAAGAGACGGCAGGGTTAGAAGATAAAGGACAACGATTATATCTCCGACAAAAGAAGGAGCGAGGTTGAGATTGATCACCCAAACAATTGTTGAAACAAGAGTTATTCCTGCAAGTCCTATAAGGGGTGAGATTAGAAAACCAGTACCCTTTGCTCCTTCAGGCATTACTGTTTCCTTGCCCAACAACTTAAAGAAATCTGCAAAATTTTGATACCAGGGTGGTCCCACCCGATATTGAACTCTTGCTGTAACTTTTCTGTCAACCCAGGCAGCAAGAAGTCCTATGACTGCAGTGAAAATCAACCCCGGGAATACTACGAAATAAAAAATATATAGAACTAATTTTTCCATTGTCTTTTTCTGTCTATTTTTTCGTAATTATTTAGCCCTGCGATGTAACTCAGGACTTTAGTCCTGATATCAAACCTGAAGGTTTGAGTTACACATCTGATAGATTAAGTATTACTTTTTTTCTTCACTGGAATCGGCTTCTTCCAGGGTAATACATGCACAAGTGTCCGTTTTCCCACAAATGTCTTGAATTCCTCGGGAGACTCTGAAATCTCGCCTTTTCCAGAGCCTACTTCTGCAAATTTCAACGCTCCATAAGGACAGGTCGGGACACAAACAGGTTCTTCGCCTTCCTTAAGAATATCTATACAAAGGTCACACTGAGAATTCTTAAATGGAATTGTCTCGAGAAATATTGTACCAAAAGGACAAGCAGCAACACAGGAATGACATCCAGTGCATTTGAATACACTTCTGGTAATCACGCGCTCCTCTGTCCTTTTAAGTGCATCGTTCGGACAGGAATTGATACAGGGAGCGTTATCACAGTGACGGCAAATCACATTAAAAGCACCTTCTTCCCGAAGGTGTGTTATACCATTGTTCTCAGGATGGTGGTAATAAGCACACTTTACCACACATTTCGGGCACTTATTACAAATCTCCAAATCTATGTATAATTTTTTGCTCATTATTCCTCAAATCAAATTTGTAGTGGCAGAGTTTACTCTGCACAGTATTTTGTCGAGCAATCTCGACCACTACATTAAGTCCATATATCAGGAATGTCTTTCAATTGTTCATAAGTAAACACTGGGCCGTCCTTACAGACAAAGTATTTATCTAACATGCAGTGTCCGCAAATTCCAAGCCCACAGGACATATTCTTTTCCATTGACAAATAAATATTTTGGGGGGCATATCCGCAATCAAGCAATTTTAAAGTAGTAAATTTCATCATAATCGGCGGACCGCAAACAATTGCGACACTATTCTTCAAATCAAGCCCTAAACTATCACAGGTAGTTGTAACCAGTCCAACCCCGCATCCTTTTGGCCTTTCATTCTTCTCATCAGTATCTACGGTCAATCTCACATCCAGTGAAGACTTCACCTCACACCACCCACTTACACAACCTTTGTAAACTATATCCTGGGGACTTCTGGCGCCATAACACAGCATTATTTTTTTATATTTTTCTTTTTCCTCTAATAATGTAAGCAAAAGAGACCGCAGCGGAGCCAACCCTACACCGCCTCCAACAATTAAAACTTCTTTTCCTTCAAAATCTTGAAGTGGATAACCTTTACCAAACGGGCCTCGCAACCCAACAATTGCGCCAGGTTTTAATTCGTGCAAGGTTTGTGTTACTCCCCCAACCTTCATTATTGTAAATTCCATCTTGTCCTTAACTGAAGGCGAAGAGGAAGGAGTAAAAGGAGCCTCACCCACACCAGGGCAGGTCAATTCCATAAACTGGCCTGTCTGGAAGGAAATCTCCTCCAGTGGTTTTACAACAAATGTTTTTATATTTGGAGTCTCATCTGTAACTTCCAACAATTTTGCCTCTATGGGCTGATACGGATTTTCTTTCATAAATCTTTATCTCTTCACTTTTACTTCTTTATTTATGTCTCTGAAAGTTTCACGGATTTCTATTTTTCCAGGACAAACTTTAAAACACCTGCCGCAACCACTGCAAGCATACATATTAAAATTCTGAACAAAATACAGAAACTTGTGGAAGAATCTATGTCGCAATCTGGATTGCAGGGTCGGGCGCGGATTTGCTCCTCCGGCTACCCTTGCATAACCAGCATTTATGCAGGCATCCCAGATTCTAACACGCTCAGATAAATTGTCTTTCTTCGCATCATATAAAAGGAAACAGTAGCAGGTTGGGCAAATATGCAGGCACCCGTTGCACTGCACACATTTATTATCTGCGAGTTCTTTCCAGATTTTGGAGCCAAAGGCAATCTTGCATAATTCATCAAATTTCTTTGGAATCTGAAATTCCCTGTTAGCTTCTTCCAATTTTTTCGTAAGAGTATCCCTATTACTTTTCTGCTCTTCCATTTGTACTGGAGTAACATCTGACAGCACTGCTCCAGACTCTCCCATTTCCTTTATCAGTTCTTCTCCTTTATTAGAACCTACCTCTACAATAAAACCATCTTTGAGTGTTGAAAAATTAAGGTCAAACCCTTCTGTGGGATAGGGTTTTGACCCAAGCAGCGTACAGAAACAGGAATCCAGTTGATAGCCGCAATCGCTAGAAATAACATAAGTGGATTCTCTTCTTTCCTTGTAAAATGGCTCAGGAATTATCCCTTCTTCATAATATGCCTTATCAAATACTTTGAGCGCATGTAAATCACAACCTTTAACACCCATTATTATTCTTTTTTCAAATTTGACTGGACTTATGGAGGATTTTGGGATGGTTGCCACTATCTCTTTTGTGTGGAAGAAGAATGATTTCACAGACTGGTCTGTCCTGACTCCATCAAAAATAATCCCGCCAAAGGCGGCGGGATCAATAATCTTTTCAAAACGAATACTATCCATTACCTTGAGAGGTGCATATATTTCCCATTTCTTCTCAAGGGTGGATTTCAAAAACCCATTAAAATTAACACAAGATATATAAAGACTTTCCATTTTTTATTAGCTGATTTAAAAACTATTTCCTCTCTTGATTCCTACCTAAAAATCTTCGTATCAACCCACTATTTGGCAAGTGCATATACATCGTGCAGTCTGAATTATAGATTCTTTGCTCCTTGACAAATTGGAAAATATGTCCATAATATCCTTTAGGAAGGGGGGTATTATGGGTAAAAACCAAAAGGAATATTTAAGACGGCTTAGGGCAATGGATCTATATAGCCAGGGATTAAAACCAATTCAGATCTACAAGAAGCTCAGACGTTCAGAGAGATGGTTTTTTAAGCATCTGAAGAACTATCGTTTATATGGCACTGCCGGCCTTAAAGATAAAAGCAAAAGACCTAAGAAACTTAACACAAGATATATCCATAAAGTCATTAATGATGTTATCGAAGTCCGTAAAGATTTGTCCAGAGCCGAGACAGAAGAAACAAAATATAAGTTTTTTGGTGCAAGGGCCGTGCGTCAGGAGTTGATTGATAACCGGGAATACTCAGACGAGCAAATTCCCAAAGAGCGATGGATTAACCATATTATCAAACGAGAAGGTTTAATCATTAAACCTGATAAAAGGAGGCGCCGAAAATCTAACAAGTTCTACCCGTTGCTTAAGCCTACAAAGGTCAACGAATCTCATCAAATGGATATAGTTGGCCCTCGCTATATTAAGGGTCGAGGACCTTTCTTTTCTTACCATTTGAAGGATATAGTGAACCACCAGGTTTTCCTTGAGCAATATCCTGAACAATTAGCCGTGTATGTAGTAGACTTCTTTATTAAAGCCTGGCAGAGATTAAAAATTCCTGTGTATCTGCAGATGGATAATCATTGCACTGCTTCTGGCAGTCTTACACACAAACGCTCCATCAGTAAAGTAGTTCGCCTCTGCCTGTTTCTTGGTGTACAGCCCGTCTTTATTGCCGATGAGAAACCCTGGATGAATGGTAGCATTGAAAGCTTTAATTCTCTATTCGATAAGAAACTCTGGCAAAAATATCAATTTGAGACACACACTTCTTTACACAGGGAAGCAAAGATACTTGAAATCCGCCATAATGAATACCAGGCTTATTCCAATAGCAAGAAAAAGTTAGAAGAAATTGAATCACAGGTTTTACCTTTTGGATATGACAAACATCTTAAAGAACTTCCCTTAACAGAAGGAAAGATTCATTTTATCCGTCAGGTTGATGAAAAAGGAGAAATTTCCATCTTAAATGAAAATTTCTTTATTGATCAATCTCTATTTACTGATTATCTCTGGGCTACTGTTGATACTGGTAGGGAAGTTTGTAATATCTATTATCAGGAAAGTGAAGATTCTCCAAGGATATTGATAAAGAGTTTTCCTTATAAACTAAGAGAAAAAGCAGTGCCTTTTGATCCCAATAACAGGTTCCTTTAACATAGACTATTTCCAGTTTTCAATGAGCAAAAATTGCAACAAATGAACTGCACGATCTATGTGCATCTGCCAAATAGTGGGTTGATACGAAGATTTTTAGGTAGGAATCAAGAGAGGAAATAGTTTTTAAATCAGCTAATAAAAGATGGACTCTTATAAAGTTTTATTGAAATGATTTAAATTTAGATAAAATCTTAGAAGAAAGGAGGAAGTGATAGAAAATGGATGAAAGCAAAGTTTTATTAAGCGAAAGGGATTTGCCGCAGCAATGGTACAATATCCAGCCTGATTTGCCAGAACCACTTGCTCCGCCAATTCACCCTGGAACTGGCAAGCCAATTGGGCCCGAGGACCTGGCTCCAATTTTTCCGATGGAGTTGATCAAACAAGAGGTGAGTCAGGAAAGATGGATACCGATTCCGGATGATGTGAGGAATATTTATAAGTTGTGGAGGCCAACGCCCCTGCATAGGGCTTACCGGCTGGAGAAGGCACTGGGAACTCCTGCTCGGATTTATTATAAGAATGAGAGTGTGAGTCCTCCTGGAAGTCACAAGCCAAATACAGCAGTTGCCCAGGCGTATTTCAACAAGAAGGAGGGCGTAAAGAGGCTGGCTACAGAAACCGGTGCTGGACAGTGGGGAAGTGCGCTTGCATTTGGCTGCAACCTGTTTGGATTAAAGTGCACTGTTTATATGGTGAAGGTAAGTTATGAACAGAAACCTTACAGAAAAATAATGATGCAGACATGGGGTGCAGAAGCTCACGCCTCGCCGACGAATTTAACGAATGCGGGAAGGGCTATGCTTGAGAAGGACCCAAATTGTCCCGGGAGCCTGGGACTGGCTATTTCAGAAGCAGTTGAAGATGCGGCAACGCACGACGATACGAAATACTCTCTGGGGAGTGTACTCAACCATGTGCTGCTGCATCAAACTGTTGTGGGATTAGAATTGCAGAAGCAGTTGAAGATTGCCAGGGAAAAACCTGATATGATTATAGGATGCGTTGGCGGGGGAAGTAATTTTTCTGGTGCATTCTTTCCTTTTGTCAGTGAAAAGTTAAAGGGGAGAAATATTCGATTTATAGCTGTAGAGCCAACTTCCTGTCCGACTCTGACAAAGGGTCCATACCTCTACGATTTCGGGGATGTTGCCAAAATGACGCCATTACTTAAGATGTTCACCCTTGGACATGGCTTTATTCCACCCGCAATTCATGCCGGGGGTTTAAGATATCACGGAGATGCACCAATACTTTGTGCCCTTGTGAATAAGGGAATTGTTGAGGCAGTTGCATATAATCAGAATCCAGTATTTGAAGCAGCTGTCCTGTTTGCCCGGACAGAAGGAATTATTCCTGCTCCTGAAACTGCGCATGCAATAAGGGCTGCAATTGATGAGGCAAAGAAATGCAAGGAAACAGGTGAGGAAAAATGCATAGTCATTGCTTTCAGCGGCCACGGACATTTTGATTTGGCTGCCTATGATGCTTACTTTGCTGGAAAACTTGAGGATTATGCTTATCCAGAAGAAAAAATTGCAGAAGCTCTCAAAGATGTCCCGCAATTTATCTCAACCTAAGGACGGAGGACGCCTGCCGGGAATTTTTAAGTAAATCTCAACCAAAGCCAAAAAGAGGTGAAAAAATATGAGTTTTGGAACATGGGCAGATTCAAAAGTAAAAAATTTAGGCTGGGTAGATATAGGGCTAATAAAATTTAGTGTTATGGGTTTTATTTTAATGATAGCAAAGATTTGGAAACCGTTGCTTAGTTTAGATTGGTATTGGTATGCTATAATCGGTGTGTTAGCAGCAATAAAACCAATATGTAAATCACTTGGGAAATAACCTCTAATCCCCACCCCGGCAAAATCGGGTTGCTTCCAAGCACTTTCTCGTCGCAAGAATCCCGTTCTTTACGGGATACTCTCTGTTGTTTCACCAATAAATCTAATTATCTTGGGGTATTGGGCATTTTCTAAAAAATGACCCCCACCATTCGCATTCTATTGCATTATTTTGGGGGGTCAAGGTTCTAACACCCCCTTGCCGAGAGTAAAATAAACATTCCCCGTCGCCACAGGCGACTATGAGTAGCAATCCCCGTTGGCGATGGCATTGCAGTTGATTCCTCAGGCAATGTCTATGTGACAGGAGGGTCCTTTAACGGTTCAAACTATGACTACCTCACAATAAAATATCGCCAGCATTAACTTTTGATTTTCGGTTTCACCAGAAGTAGGCTCACTTACTCGCCATTTGCGTTCTAACGCGTTTTCTGGAGGGAGTTAATAGTTTTATACCCCCCATTTTCAGATTTTCCGACGACAACCATAGACCATAAAACCAGAAATACAGAAAAATGACCTTTCAGCTGCGTTCGGACCAGGAAACCGAACTATTATTTTACAGGGCAAAGCACCGAGTAGGTCTTACGACAAAAACAACGATAATTATTATGTCTTTTATGTAGGCCAGAGCGATAACCTTAAAGACAGGTTAAAAGACCATTTAAGTCCTGGCGAGTCAAACGAGTGCATAAAGGAACACCTAAAAAATCACGACTGCTTTTTCCGGTATATTGAAATCCGCTTACAATCCAACAGGGACGCAATTGAACGCGAGGAAATAAACCACTGGAAACCAAAATGCAACAACGTTCCCGGTTAATTCAAAAAAATCAAAAAAATCACAAAAATCATTTTTCACTTGACAAATGTATGTTTTTTTGATATACTATATTTATGAAAATAGTATCTAAACTAATTTTCTTTG
>Ga0066636_10002625_pt1 | contig 11469 bp, 12 predicted proteins | sample CryGeyCG2014_080_2_FD_62736 | JGI IMG/M metagenome (GOLD analysis project Ga0066636, IMG submission 62736) | Groundwater microbial communities from aquifer - Crystal Geyser CG07_land_8/20/14_0.80 | ecosystem: Environmental > Aquatic > Deep subsurface > Groundwater | place: USA: Utah: Grand...
CGGCTTCGACATCGCCCTGACCCCCCAAATGGCCCTGTCGGTGGCTTACCGGTTCCGTCATTCCTCCAACGCCGGCATCTATAAGGAAAACCCCGCCTTTAACGTTAACTTTTTTCAGGCCGGCCTGAATTATTACTATTAGGACTACGGTTCTTAGAAGGCGCGGGTTCTCTCCCTCCGTCCCCAGGCTCCCCTGCCGGTCACTGTTGGGGTAACTTAACCAACTTGGGGAAAAATGGCGACGGCACGATACTCCTTGACATCTTCAGTAATAATTCTTAAATAATAATCAGCCATGGAAAATCTCATCCAGCAATTGCGGGACCGCCGGATTGCGGTGACCCCGCAGCGCCTGGCGGTAATGGCCATCCTGAAGAACCGGCGGGACCATCCCACTGCGGATCACATCTATCAGGAGGTGCGGCGGCAGCTGCCGGCCATTTCTTTTAACACCGTGTATAAGACCCTGGAGATTTTGTGCCAGAGAGGCATGGTGATCAAGGTTAACCCCCTGCACGCCGTGGCGCGTTACGACGGCGAAACGGGGCCACATGCCCACCTCATCTGCCGGCAGTGCCACTACATCATCGACCTGAAATGGGAGGCCTCAGAAGTCCCCTCCTTACCGGCGGCGGACCTGCACGGCTTCCAGATTGAACATCCGTCTCTGACGTTCTGGGGCCTTTGTCCCCGGTGTCAGCAACGAGAATCCCACGAGGAGGACTAACATGGCCATAGCAGTAGGACAGGAATATCGCTGTAAGGTATGCGGCAACAGGGTGAAGGTAGTGGAAGCCGGCGGGGGCGTGTTGGTCTGCTGCGGCATTCCCATGAAGCTGGAAAGCGACAAATAGGTCGAAGGGGCGGCAGGTTGGCCGGCCGCTTTTTCTTCCCCTCCTGACTGTGCAGAAGAGTCTTCCGTGCGTCCTACGCACCAATTGATGATCGGGAACGGCGGGCAGTGCCCGCCCATATTTTCCGCCGCCTTAGCCGGGGGCGCCGTCCTGATCGGGTACGGCGCTGTCGCCGGCCAAGATCTCCAGGGCCCGGCGGGCCGCCCGCTGCTCCGCCTCTTTCTTGGTGCGGCCTTCCCCCTGAGCCAGTGGCAGGTCTTGGAGACGCACCTCTACCTGGAAATGTCGGGCGTGGCCGGGTCCGCTTTCGGCCATCAGGTGATATGCAGGTGAGGCCTTGTAGCGGGCATGGGTAAACTCCTGCAGCGAGGTCTTGAAGTCCTGTCCAGGCAAGGCGGTGGAAATCAGCGGGCTGAACCAGCGTTCCGTCAGGCGCGCCGCCGCCGTAAGACCTCCGTCCAGATAGACCGCCCCCAGCAGCGCCTCCAGGGCATTGGCCAGGAGGGAGGGCTTTTCCCGGCCCGCCTGCCGCTCTTCCCCCCGCCCCAGCAAGAGGTGGGCCCCCAAACCCAGGCGCCGGGACAGGGCCGCCAGTTGCCTGGCATTAACCAAAGCGGCCCGCCCCCGGGACATCTCCCCTTCGGAACTCTCGGGAAACCGGGCCAGCAGCAGGGCGCTGACGGTGAGGGCCAGGACCGCGTCCCCCAGGAACTCCAACCGTTCATTGCTGGGTCCGCTCCCCGGGTTATCATGGGCATACGAACTGTGGCGCAGGGCCTGATCCAGCCGCCCCAGATTCTGGAAGCGATGGTCCAGCCGCTGGGCCAGGTTCTCCAGCTCTTGCCGCCGGGCGGGGGGCAGGTCTGCCGGCTTAAGCGCCATCAGCTCCGGGCCCCCGGCCACCGGCAGGGAAGTGCGCTTTTCTCCCTGAGTGCCATCTGTTTGCCTCCATTTCCGGAAAAATAAGGGATCCCGAAAAAAAAAATCAGGGAAACCCTGATTGCCGGGGTCAGGCATCGCCTGTAGCTTAGGGGTAACCTCACCGGCCCAAGGTTTCTGCGGCTGACGGCCTTAAGGCAAGCGGGGTGAAACTCTGGTAGGAAAGGAGATGTCATGGAGGCCCTCATGCAGGTGTTGGAGTCCACGATGGAGGTCCGGGATCCCTATACTGTCGGTCATCAGCGGCGGGTAAGCCAGATAGCCTGTACCATCGGCAGGGAGATGAGACTTTCCGAGGATCGCCGGCGTGATCTGCGCATGGCCGGCATGCTCCACGACCTGGGCAAGTTCGCCATCCCCTCGGACCTCCTTTCCAAGCCGGGGAAACTCACCCCCGCGGAGTTCGCCCTGATTAAAACCCACCCCCAGGTGGCGTATAATATTCTTTTGCCTATCACCCTCCCTGGCAAGACTGCCCAGATTATCCTCCAGCATCACGAGAGGATGAATGGCTCCGGCTATCCTCAGGGTCTGAAGGGGGAGGAAATCCTCCTGGAAGCCAGGATCCTGGGCGTGGCCGATGTGATGGAGGCCATGTGCTCCCACCGTCCTTACCGCGCCTCCCGGGGCCTGGCCGAAACCCTGGATGAACTCACCAGGAATAAAGGAATCCTCTACGATGCGGCCGTGGTGGACACCTGCCTGAACCTCTATGGGCAAGGCCTGCCGGCCCCACGACCGGTGAGCGCCGGCCCGGTCCCCCTGGCGGTTATTATGCCTCACCCTCCGGTTCCCCGGGCCCAAGAAATGGTTCCCGGCGTGTGCGCCTTGCCTCAGGCCGTGGCCGGCAAAACGCAGACCTGGGCCAAATTGCGCCCCAAGGGGCATCGTTCCTGGATGCACATCGGCTCAGTCTCCATCATGGCATGGCTGATCATGGCTTCTATAAGAAGCTTCTAAGTTCGAGATCAGCTAAAACCAAACGCCCCTCCGATTAATTCCCTATCCCGCCAACCGGCATGGCGCGCCGAGCCAGCACCAGGGTCCGGCCGCTACTTCACGCCAGGATGTTCCCCATACCGGGGTGCATCCAACCAAGTTAACGTATCATGAGATGAAGGGACGCCGGCGGCGCCGTTGCGCCGGAAGCCTCTCCGGCTAGCCGGAGGGCCGGTCGGTAAGGAGAGGCGCCACGGGTTCGGCCAGGATCTTCTGACTGATGCCCCGTCCCAGGGCCACCCGGCCACCATTGACGCCCACGATAATGAGGCCGCGATTATTTTGGATGACTTCCACTTCCCGTCCCAGGTTGAGGCCCATGGCCAGCAACCGGGCCCGCAGCATCCGGCCACCCCGATGCCCGGTGATTCTTACCCGCCGCCCGGCCGGGGTCTCGGCCAGAGACTGTTCCAAGGGTCCGCCTGCATCCGCCATGACATTTCCGTCCTTCTCCGAGACAGCCAAGTTACTCCGCCTCCTGGCAGGTGGCGCAAAGCCCTTGCACCTGCAACTGGTGGCCTTTAATGCGATAGCCGTATTCCCGGGCCAGGTGCGCTTCGAGGCGTCCCATTCCCGGCTCCTCGAACTCCAGCACTTCGCCGCACCCCAGGCACCGCAGGTGACTGTGGCGGGCGTGCCCGTAAATGTGCTCATAGTGCCAGTGGCCGTCGCTGAAATCCACCTCCCGGACCAGGCCGCAATCCATGAACAGCGGCAGGGCGCGGTAGATGGAGGCCTTGGACACCTTTGAGCCCTTGTCCCTGAGCTTCAGGTGGAGTTCGTCCACATCGAAATGTCCGTGTATCTCAAAAATTTCTTGCAGTATCTGCTCCCTCTCCGGGGTGCGCCTCAACCGGCGCCCGCGGATATATTCCCGGAATACCTGGATCTCCGATTTCATCACCATGCCCGGACTAATGAGTCGATGTAATTGAGAATCAATTACAATAATACTTTATTCCGGCGAGAAGTCAAGGGAATTCTGGGATGAACTGATACGTGCCCGAAGAAGTACCCGGAGTGACGACCCTCTGGAAAAAGTATTTGGGGGGCTCAAAGCGGCCACCCTTACCCTTGCAATTCTTACCAAAATACCAACAACTCCCCCAGACCCTGGCTTCGACGCCTTGCCGGGGGGTAGGGGTGAGTTTCAGGGAAGGGGCGGCTCAAACGTCGGCATCCGGGCCGGGAGTTCCGGGACCGGGGACCGGGGGGCGGTCGTCTACCGATTCCCATTGACGGGCCGGGGCAGCCCGTTTATGATGAATGCTCAACCAATGCATAACCTGGGCCTCTCCGGTTCCCAGGTTGGCAAGGTCAGCTCGGGGGGCCGGCGATTACCTCGGGTCTGAAAAGTTCAAGGTTCAAAGTCAAGAGCAAGGGCTGGCATGAACTTTTTATAATTTACGGGTGGGCCGAAGGCCCATGAATGACTGTCACGAAAGTTCTTTAAATCGGTGGCGCAGGCTTTCCAGCCTGTGCCAAAGTAGCAGGTTAGTCGGGCACAGCCTGGAAAGGCTGTGCCACCAGGCAATAACAGCTTTTAATGTTTTAAGGGCAATGCTGTTCACTTAAAGGGCGGCGGTCAAAATGTAGGGCGGGCACTGCCCGCCAAAATCCTTAAAACTAACAGCCGAGGGCGGCTGTTCCACATTATTCTGTCTGCTCTGAAAAGTTCGTCAGCACAGGTTGAAAACCTGTGCCACCATATCTTTTCATGTTTTAGACGTGAGCCGAAGGCTCATGAGTGACTGAGCTGAGAAGTTCGGCTCACGGTCAGACTACATCAGGGGGCGCCGGAGCGCCTGCCGGCGGCCCTCAACCGGACTAACTTCCAGGATTTTTTGGCGGGACCTTGGCACAACCTAAACCTCCCTTAGCCCCGGACCTGAACTCCCACCCTCTTTCGACCCTGGAGGGGACGGTGGAGCGCCTCACCTTCGCCGACCCGGACAGCCACTACGCCGTGGTGCGCCTCCGGGTCAGGGGGCGCCGCCAGCCCGCCACCGTGGTGGGCCCGTTGGCCGCGGTCAAGGAAGGGGAACAGCTCCGCCTCAAGGGCCACTACGAGGTGCACCCCAAGTGGGGGGAGCAGTTCCGGGTGGTGTGGTGGTACGCGGTGCTCCCCGCCACCGTGGCCGGCATCGAAAAATATCTGGCCTCGGGGCTCATCAAGGGCATCGGGGGCGAACTGGCCCAACGCCTGGTGGCCCATTTCGGGGGCGAGACCCTGACGGTGATCGGCGACCACCCGGAGCGCCTGACGGAGGTGTCCGGGATCGGCCGAAAAAGATGGCCCAGATCCGCCGGGACTGGCAAACCCATAAAGCGGCCCGGGAGGTCCTGGTGGCGCTGCAGGGCCTGGGCGTGCCTATGGGCATGGCCACCAAGATCTATCAGCAGTACGGCGCCGGGGCGGTGGAGGTGGTGACCACCAACCCCTACCAGCTGGCCCTGGATATCCACGGCCTGGGGTTTCTCACCGCCGACCGCCTGGCCGGCCGCCTCAACCTGGACCCCCTGACCCCGGCCCGCCTGGCCGCGGGGCTGCTGCACCTTCTGGACACCATGGCCGGGGAAGGTCACGTCTATGTCCCGGAAGAGGTGCTCCTCAGCCGGACCGGGGAATTGCTCCAGGTCCCCCGCCCGCCCCTTTTGGGGACCCTGGAGGACCTGGCCCGGGCAGGACGGGTGGTGCTGCCGGAGTTGCCGGCCGGCCGGGCCGTGTACAAAAAACCCGCCTGGCTGGCGGAAACCGGGGTGGCCCAGTCCCTGGGGCGCCTGCTCACTGCCGTGGGGAGCCACCCGCCGCTCTATCTTGAGGACCTCATCGCCCGGGTCCAGCAGCAGCGCGGCTTGACCCTCGGCCCGGAGCAGGCCGCGGCCGTGGCCGCCGCCCTCAAGGACAAGGTGCTCATCATTACCGGCGGCCCCGGCACCGGCAAGACCACCATTGTCAGCTGCATCCTGGACCTTTACCAGGGCCTGGGCGCCCGGGTTTTGCTCATGGCCCCCACCGGCCGGGCCGCCAAGCGCCTGAGCGAGACCACCGGTATGACCGCCACCACCATCCACCGGGCCCTGGAATTTTCCCCCCAGACCGGCGGCTTCCGCCGCAGTCCGGCGGACCCTTTGAAGGCGGAAGTGGTAGTGGTGGATGAGACCTCCATGGTGGACACCTACCTGATGTACCACCTGCTCCGGGCCGTGCCCGCCGCCGCCCGCCTCATCCTGGTGGGGGACGCCCACCAGCTCCCGGCGGTAGGGCCGGGCAACATTCTTAAAGACCTGATCGATTCCGGGGTCATCAGGGTGGCCCGCCTCACCCAGATCTACCGCCAGGCCAAAGAGAGCCTCATCGTAGTGAACGCCCACCGCATCAACCAGGGGGACTACCCTTTCCTGCCGAAGGAGTTCGGCAAGGGCGATTTCGTCTTCCTGGAACTGGATGACCCCGAGGCTATCAAGGCCAGGCTCCTGGACCTGGTGGCCGGGGAACTGCCCCGGCGCTACGGCTTGGATCCCCTGCGAGACCTCCAGGTGATCACGCCCATGCACCGGGGGCCGGTGGGCATCCAGACCCTCAACCAGGAACTGCAGCAGCGCCTCAACCCCGAGAGCGACCGCTGGTCCTGGGGGGGCCGGGTTTACCGCCGCCATGACAAGGTCATGCAACTCCGGAATAATTATTACAAGGAAGTATTTAACGGCGATATCGGCCAGGTTTGCGGGTTTTTGAGCGCCACCGGCCAGCTCCAGGTGGATTTTGACGGCCGGGTGATCACCTATGATCCCGGGGAACGGGAGGATCTCACCCTGGCTTACGCGGTGACGGTGCACAAGGCCCAGGGCAGTGAGTTTCCCGCCGTGGTGCTGGTGCTCACCACCCACCACTATATGATGCTGCAGCGGAACCTCCTGTACACCGCCCTCACCCGGGGGCGGCGCCTGGTGGTTATCCTGGGCAGCAAGCGGGCCCTCGGCATAGCCATCAGGAACGACCGGCCCGTCCGGCGGTATACGCACCTGGCGGCCCGCCTGCGGGAAACCCTGGTCCCGCCAACGGGGTAAAAATGCTTGACAATTACAGCTCGCAAGAGCACAATCAATAGTTGATGGGGGACACGCGTGGTAACTGATCTGTTTAACACCCTGGAACAGAAACTGGAACTGGTCTTGAGCAAGGTAAGCGCCTTGCAAGAGGCCAACGCGGCGCTGCAAAAGACCCTGGGCGACAAGGAACAGGCCCTCAAGGAGGCCGAAGCGGCGCTGGCCCGGGTCTCCCGGGAACGGGAAACGGTCCGGGAGCGGATCGATAAGATCCTCAACCGCTTAAAAATTATCGATACGGGAGAATCGGCATAGATCCGGTCCAGGAGCCCACGCCGGTGACCGTGGAAATATTGGGCCGCACGTTCACCTTGAAGGGGAGCATGTCTCCGGAGAGCCTGCAGGCGGTGGCCCGGGAGGTGGATGCCCAGCTCCGCGAATTGCAGCAGGCCTTTTCCACCAGGCCCTTGAGTGACCTGGCAATCCTGGCGGCACTGAATCTGGCGTATGAATGCCTGGAGAGTAAGGAGGGCTATCAACAGCTCCAAACCGAAATCGAGACGCGGTCCAGACAATTAATCCAAATACTGGAGGCAAGCGACTCATCTTTTCTCCCCGGCCCGTGACGCCGCCCCGGAACCTTCCGGCTCAAAGGGGTGTTGGAGTCCCGGCAGAAAAGACCTGGGTAGAGGAAAAGGACGAGGACGACAGGAAAGTAGTCCGGGCGGCAGTAAAACGACGTTCCGGTCAGAAATAATGCCCCTGGCGAAAAAAGGCCAGCAGACCCAATATCCTTGAATATTTAGTGGGATATCCATCAGATATGAGTGGGGCAGCGTCAGAGTATACCCGAGCGTTGTAAGATCTATGGCTGTATAGGGTAAATTATGATCTATCGTGCTGGTGAGAAATCACCGGCATTGCCGTTAATCATCTTCCGCCCTCGAAGCATCCACCGTGGCCCGCCCTGCCACCGCCCGCCGTCTTGGCCCCTCCCGGGTTTATCAGCTCGAAATTTGATCCGTTCCGGCCATGGCCGGGACTTGTACCGCTGGTTAGGATAGTAATCTCGCCTAAGGGAATTTATATGACCATATTGTATTTTATCGTTGAAATTATTCTCCTGGTCCTCGGTTTTTTCGGTGGTTTTTTCTATCGCAAGTACGTGATGGACAGCCACCAGCAGTCCCTGGAGGCGCTGGGCAAGAAGATCCTGGATGAAGCCCGCAAAGAAGCCGACAGCCTCAGGAAAGAGGCCAAGCTCCAGGCCAAAGACCAGCTCTTGCAGATGAAGATGGACTTTGAAAAGGAGACCCACGAGCGGCGCCACGAAACCAACCAGCTGGAGCGGCGCCTTCTCCAGAAGGAGGAGAACCTGGAGAAGAAAGGGGCGCTTCTGGATGAACGGGAAACCGAACTGATCAAGCAGCATAAGCTAACGGCCAGGCAGGAAGAGGAACTCAAGGTCCAGACCGAGCGCTACCAGCACCTGGTGGCGGAACAGACCGCCCGCCTGGAGCACCTGGCCGGGATGAGCGCCACCGAGGCCAAGGAACATCTCCTCCAGTCCATGGAGCGGGAAATCCGGGCCGATGCCGCTCGTCTGGTGAAGCGCATCGAAACCGAGGCCCGGGAGCTGGCCGACCGCAAGGCCAAGGATATCATCGCCCTGGCCATCAAACGCTATGCTTCGGACTATGTGGCCGAACAGACCGTCTCGGTGGTGGCCCTGCCCAACGAGGAGATGAAAGGGCGCATCATCGGCCGGGAAGGCCGCAACATCCGCGCCCTGGAGGCCGCCACCGGAGTGGACATCATTATCGACGACACCCCGGAAGCGGTCATCTTGAGCGCCTTCAACCCGGTGCGGCGCGAGGTGGCCCGGCGCAGCCTGGAACGGCTCATCGCCGACGGCCGCATCCATCCCGGGCGCATCGAGGAGATCGTCGAGAAGGTCACCCAGGAACTGGAGGTGAATATCCGGGAGGCCGGCGAGGAGGCCGCCTTCGACGCCGGGGTGCACGGGCTCCACCCGGAGCTGGTCAAGCTCCTGGGCAAGCTGAAGTTCCGCACCAGCTATGCCCAGAACGTCCTGCAACATTCGGTGGAGGTCTGCTACCTCTGCGGCATCATGGCCGCCGAACTGGGCCTCAACGTCAAGCACGCCAAGCGGGCCGGATTGCTCCATGACATCGGCAAGGCCGTGGACCAGGAATCCGAGGGCGTGCATGCCCTGATCGGCGCCGATCTGGCCAAACGCCACGGCGAGTCTCCCAAGGTGGTGCACGCCATCGCCGCCCACCACGAAGACGTGCCGCCCGAGAACATCCTGGCGGTCCTGGTGCAGGCCGCCGACACCCTCTCGGGGGCTCGCCCGGGCGCCCGGCGGGAGATGCTGGAGACCTATGTCAAGCGTTTGGAAGACCTGGAACGGGTGGCCCTGTCGTTCGGCGGCATCAGCAAAACCTACGCCATCCAGGCCGGCCGGGAAATCCGCCTCATCGTGGAGAGCGAGAAGGTCAACGACGAAGAGGCGGCCCTGCTCAGCCGCGAAGTGGCCAAGAAGATCGAGCAGGACCTTACCTATCCCGGGCAGATCAAGGTCACCGTCATCCGGGAGACCCGGTCGGTGGAATATGCCCGCTGAGGTTCGGTGAGTCCATGAATATCCTGTTCATCGGCGATATCGTCGGGGCCCCGGGACGGCGGGCGGTGGAAGAACTCCTGCCCCGGACGGTGGACCGCTATTGCATCGACCTGGTGGTGGCCAACGGCGAAAACGCCTCCGGCGGCATCGGCATTACCCCCCAGGTGGCCGACTTCCTCCTGAACCAGGGGGTGGATGTCCTCACCAGCGGCAACCACATCTGGAAACACAAAGAAATCCTGCCGTACCTGGAGGACACCGACCGTCTGCTGCGCCCGGCCAATTACCCCCCGGAGACGACCCCGGGGCGGGGCCTGGCCGTGGTGGAGACCGCCGCCGGTGAGCCCGTGGCCATCATCAACCTGGAAGGCCGGGTCTTTATGAGCGCCATCGAGTGCCCCTTTCGCACCGTGGACCGGCTCCTGGAGAGCCTCTCCCCGGAGGTCAAGGTCATTCTGGTGGACATGCACGCCGAGGCCACCAGTGAGAAGCAGGCCATGGGCTGGCACCTGGACGGCCGGGTGAGCGCGGTGGTGGGCACCCACACCCACGTCCAGACCGCCGATGAACGCATCCTGCCGGGTGGCGCCGGCTATATCAGCGACGCCGGCATGACCGGCCCGGTGGACTCGGTCATCGGTATGAAACGGGAGATTATCCTGGAGCGCTTCCTGACCCAGCGCCCCCAGCCTTTCAGGGTGGCCACCCAGAATATGCAACTCCAGGGCGTGGTGCTGAAAATCGACGCGCAGGGCCGTTGCCAGGAAGTCCGCCGGGTGCAACTGCCTTTAAAATCGGCCTGAAACTCGTCTCGGGCCGCCCCACCGGTTGATTTCCATCCAGTAGGATATAAACTTTCGCCTTTAGGCGGAAAAGTCTTTAGCATTTGTCCTTTGCAGGACGATGGCTTTAGCGGCCTGGAATTCTTCAAACTCAAAATCCTGGCCCTTCACGAAACCAGGTACGCATTAGTCGGATGAGCCGTATTTTACCCTAAGCTTTGTCTGGTCCTTTCCCTAAACGGAGTCTATTTAGATCATTCTTCCGGTAATGCGAAAAACCCATTTCCTTATAGTATTCTTTATGGGTTGAGGAATTTTCGTTCTCCAGGTCGGTTGCAATTCTTTAGGGAGGACAACACGGTTAAGAGAGTGAGGCGAAAATGAAACCGGAGGCATAACCATTGCCTCAGTAAATACTTGATCATAATCTGTCACCATGCGCTCCAAGTTAAAGCCATTCTCCACCTTTTGGCGCGCCGCTTGGGACATTTGGGCAAGTTTCTGAGGGTCTGTCGCCAACGTAGCGATTTTTTGAGCGAATTTTTCCGTATCACCAATCGGGCAGAGAAAACCGTCGACTCTATGCGTAATAATCGTATCGGTTACCCCGGCTATATGTGACGCAATGGGGACACAACCCGTGGCCATGGCTTCAATGAGGGTAAAGCCAAAGCCTTCGAATCTTGAGGTCATAATGAAAATCTCCGCTTTTGATAGAATATCAGGGAGCTTGGCTCGCTCCATCGAGCCGTGATAGATTATCTTCTCGCCTATTCCATAATGATAAAATGCCTTCTTCAATTTAATTAAATCTGGGCCGCTCCCGATAATATGTAGCTGAAAGGCAATATTCTGTTTTTTCAACTTATCTAGGATGCTCGGCAACCACATAACTCCCTTAGCGGAATCTTCGATTCTCCCCAAATAAAGTAATGTTAGCTCATTATTCTTTCTATATTTTTGAGGATTATAATTAAAAAGCGATGTATCTACTCCATGGGGGATCAATTTCAGTTTTGAGAGCGGCACCCCCCATTGAGAATGTAAAAGATTGAATTGTCTTGGACTGGAGGTGAGTACAAAGGATAAACGGTAATTGATCACAGGGTATGAAAAAAAGAAAACGGCAGCATTTTTAGCTGGCGACAAATTTAACTTTGTGATAAAGCTGTTCTCAGAAATTGGCAAAAGGACAGCA
>Ga0066636_10002634_pt1 | contig 11454 bp, 9 predicted proteins | sample CryGeyCG2014_080_2_FD_62736 | JGI IMG/M metagenome (GOLD analysis project Ga0066636, IMG submission 62736) | Groundwater microbial communities from aquifer - Crystal Geyser CG07_land_8/20/14_0.80 | ecosystem: Environmental > Aquatic > Deep subsurface > Groundwater | place: USA: Utah: Grand...
CAGGCATACTCACAGCGGGCCTTTCCTATACAGCAATTCGGTGTCCTGAGATTGGAGCCTGAACCACCGAGATCCTGTTTAAGGTTATGGGTCATTTCCCAGAAGATCTCTTCCAACTGGGGTGTGGTTGTTCCCATGAGGATAATATCACCGGTGGAACCATGCATGTTGGTAAGGCCGCTACCCCGCCTCTCCCACAGCTCACACACCTGCCTTAAGTATTCAGTGGTATAAAAATAACTGGAAGGTTGATTTACACGCATGGTATGAAAATCTCTTATCGCCGGAAATTGTTCAGGCTGGTCACAATACCTGCCAATAACACCACCACCGTACCCGAAGACACCTACGATACCGCCGTGTTTCCAGTGTCCTACCTTATCTTCGTAGGATAGCTCCATAAGACCGAGGAGGTCATCACAAGCCTCCCTCGGCATCTGCAGATCAATTTTCGTTTTTTCCCTTGCCTCGGCCTCCTGTTTTATATCCGAGACAAAACTTGGCCACCTTCCCTTCTCTAACTCATCAAGCATAGGAGTTTTACGCTTTGCCATTAAAACACCTCCATTCTTAAGTAATTCAATACTACAGGAATTTTCGCTTTTTTAAGATTCCTCGTCTCCTTCCATTCGTTCAGGGCCTCGGCTCACCTGCTCCTTCGGAAGACAACTTACCTTCTTGTCATTATACATTGTCACTTGCTAATTCTAAGCAGGCTAACTATAATAATACCTTCCGTCTGTCAAGCTCTTATTAAAAACTTTCCCCAAAGAAAAACTACATTCTCCTACGTAAGGCATCTATTCCCGAAATGCTTCCAATTCCGCTAAAATATCGGGGTGTACCTCATACCCGTACTCTAACGCCCTGTCACAATGGCAGATCGCCTTCTTGAATTCCCCTTTCTGGAGATATGCAAGGGAGAGGAGGTCAATCCCCTTTTCCATCTCTCCTTTCCGGAAGTATATCCCACTTAAGTTGATGTACGCCTCTGCCAGACGGGGGCTTTTAGCTATCGCCTCTTCAAACTCGGATATTGCCTCATCCCATTTATACTGCTTTATAAGTGCAACCCCTAAGTTATAATGGGTAAGTGCACATACCGGGTTCTCCTTTAATCTCTGCCTCAGTTCTCTTATATACTCTTCGGTGGACACTCCATTCATAACTCACCATTTTTCAAGATATCCCTGTACCAGCAGGAAAAATCGTACATCGCTCTGTATCGGTCGTCGTCGCCAATAATCCCCATGCAGATTTCCCACACCCCTTGACCGTAAGCATTGCTGTACTCTTCATGACGGCATGTCTGCAGAAACTTTCTTATCAGTGCCAGGGCTGTTTCCCTTCGCTCGGCCATCCTGATGTCAATGGGGTCCTTCGGCATAAGGAAAGGGTCCCACTTCTCATATCCCTTATTGAGAATCCTTTTCCGGCTTCTTGCCGACATGGCATCAAAGATGGCCTTCTTCCTCCTCTTTTCCTCTTCAGGGGTAAGTCCAGTCACTTAACTACTGCCTTGCTACTAAAATACCTTCGCACGAAGATCCTTACCCGCAAGAGGATTGTAGAGCTTCATAATGGCTGCCTTCATAACGTCCAAGGTTTTCATATCCACGATAAAATTCATCAGGATATTCTCTGCCTGTTCTGGAAGTACACAGGCATTGGAAGAATCGAAGGTCAATTCCGGGAAACTCTTGCCAAGTTTCTTCTGTTCCTTGCTGGTAAGACCTACCTGAATGGCCTTCTTACCGTCAATTTCCTTAATCTCGCCCGCCAATCCGACATCTTGAATCTTTTTGAGTTTCTCATCATCGAGGAAGACATTGATGTAATAGTCTGCCATCCAAAGTACCTCCTGTTTGTAAAATTCTCACCCGGACAAACCGGGTATTTAAGCAGGTCTCTCTAACACCCTACGGAAACTTCACTATCTTCTTTGATAATCCTTAATGCCCCCGTTTCACAGACTACCACGCAATTTTCACATCCAGGACACTCCCTATCAGTAATAGCCGGTGAACATCCATCCCTTCTTTTAATTAACACATCATTGGGGCATACCTCTGCGCATAACCCACAACAATTACACTTTGTCTCGTCTATCTGGATACGGAACATGGGGGCATACCCGCGAATAATTCTTAACCGGGAGGAAAACCTTTCGGTTTTACCAAGGCAAAAACCATACCAGAAAAATATATGAATTTGAGGTGGAGCTTTTCCGCCCTCAGGGTAGGACTCTACGGCTGTATCCCGGCCAGGATTATTTCGCGGAAAATGAAAATCCTGACGTAGACTTAAATGGGAAGAAAAGGTAACGTTATTTAACATCACCCTCCCCTAAAAATGAAAATTTTCCAGTTTTTCAAGGAGGTTAACTTGCATTTAAGAAACGTTACAAAAAGGTAACGTAAATACAGGAACCATGAAGGTCAGGAGGTGGTTCTATCAACAAGTTGGTATTCTTTCATTTTTTCCCAGAGGGTCTTGCGACTTATCCCTAAAAGCTCCGCCGCCTTACTCTTTCGACCCTCTGCCTCCCGGAGTATCTTCCTGAGATGCTCCTTTTCCACGTCCTTTAAAACCTTATCCAGGGTTTCAACCTGGCGAGGGAGATACTTCTTTTTTTTCAGGCAAATCTCCCGAATATCCTGGGGGAGATCGGCAATCTGAATCTTCTCCGTCCGACAGAAGGCCACCGCCCTTTCCACGACATTCCTCAACTCCCGAACGTTCCCAGGCCATTCATACTGTTCAAGCAGATCCATGGTCCCTTCAGTGAAACCAAGAATATCTTTGGAGGTCCTCATTTTAAACTCATTCAAGAAATACTTGGCGAGAAGAGGGATATCCTCCTTACGTTCATGGAGAGGAGGGATTTGGATCTTAATTGTGTTCAAGCGATAGTACAGATCCTCTCTGAGACGTTCGGTTTTTATTGTCTGGATATCGTATTTTGTGGCGCTGATTATCCTTACATCCACATGGATGGTTTTGGAGCCGCCGACCCTCTCAAATTCCCTTTCTTGAAGAACACGGAGCAACTTGACCTGGACGGCAGGTGATATGTCGCCGATTTCATCCAGAAAGAGTGTTCCCTGGTCTGCCAGTTCAAAGCGGCCAGGTTTTCTCTGAATGGCGCCGGTAAAGGCCCCTCTTTCATGGCCAAAGAGTTCCGACTCGAGGATCGTCTCCGACAGGGCGGCACAGCTTACCTTAATAAATGGACCATTTTTGCGGCGGCTATTATGATGAATAGCGTTAGCAACCAACTCTTTTCCTGTACCACTCTCGCCTTGAATCAAAACGGTAGCATCTGTTTCCGATACTATCCGGATACGTTCGTAGATCTCCTGCATCTTATGGCTCTTACCTATAAGGTTGCCAATGTGGTATTTTTTCTCCAGTTGTTCACGGAGATAGATATTCTCATCCTTCAAACACTGAAAAATATTGATATTCTGGATCTTCAAAACCAGTTCATCGAGAGAAAAGGGTTTGGTAATAAAGTCGTGTGCCCCCAACTTCATGGCCTCGACAGCCTTCTCAACCGTGCCATAAGCGGTAATCATAACTACCGTGGTTTCAGGGGAGAGGCTCTTTATCTCTTTGAGGATATTTATCCCTGAGATGTCGGGCAGAACCATGTCAACTATTACCATGTCAAACGATTCCCCATGAAACATCGTCAACCCCTTTTGGCCGTTTTCAGCCACCTCGACCTTATATCCGGCTTTGGCTAAAGCATCGGAGACGGTCACCAGTAAGATAGGCTCATCATCTATAAGCAGAATCCTTCCCTTCTCCATACCTGCTGAACCTCCTTAAGAAAACGACTGCTGAACTTTCCCCGAAAGACTTTCAAGGGGTAAAAGAATGGTAAACTCGCTTCCCTTGCCTTTTTCGCTTTCCACCTCGATCTTGCCACCATGGTCATGAATGATACCGTAACTGACAGAAAGGCCAAGTCCGGTGCCCTGACCTGGATCTTTTGTACTGAAAAAGGGATTGAATATCCGGTCCAGGTTCTCTTCAGGGATTCCACATCCATTATCCCTTATCGCAATCTTTACCCTCCCGTTTTCCTGGGCGGTTTTAATCCAGAGATCCCCCCCCTCCGGCATGGCCTGGATGGCATTTAAGATAAGATTCACAAAGACCTGGAGCAACTGATGGGGATCCACCATGATTCTGGAAAGGGTCTGATCAAGATATCTATGGAGGGAAATGTTATTTAAAGAAAGGTGATGGGAAGTCACTTCCAGTGTCCGGCTCATCAAGGCATTGATATCTGTAAGCTCAAGCTGAAAACTCCTCTGCTCACCAAAATTCAAAAGTTGCTTGACGGTTCTCCGTATTCGTTCCAGACCAGAATGGATGAGATCAAGGTATTTGGTTCTCATTTCCTCGTCCTGGAAGTTCTGTCTGAGAGTTTCAAGACAGGTGAGGACACCTCCCAGGGGATTATTGATTTCATGGGCCAGACCAGCCGCAAGCTTTCCCATAGCTGCCATCTTCTCTGTTTGAATCATGTGGGCATGGGTACGCTCAAGCTCTCTTCTTGCCTGATTGAGACTATCCATCATGGAATTGAAGGCCTGACTCAAAAAACCTATTTCATTCCTGTGGCTGATGGTAGAGCGGATGGATAGATTTCCCCTGCTTACCTCTCTCAGGTCATCGGTTAACTTCAGGACAGGTTTGATAATATTCAGGATTAAGGCATGGACAATAATGAAATTAAGAGCTATTAACCCGATAGAGATGAGAATCATCTCTTTATACCGTTTGACCAGATACCGTTCAAACAGCCTGCTCTGCAGACTCTCCAGAGAAAATCCAATCCTCAGAGTACCCAGTTTTTCAAATCGTTTGGTCAGGGGTGTGGAAACTTCAATAATCTCATCGGCACCACTGTACCTCCGGATGATTGTTTTATCAGGGGGGGTAGATGGTAAAAAAGTCCTGTCCGCATAATTTTTCATGTATCCCTGTGAATAACTCCGTCTTATTATCTTACCTGATGTATCGGTGACGATAACATATCCGACTTTCAAGTTTTTGTTAGCCATTATACGGGCAATATAGTTATCAAGTAAGCCCCCTCCCCCCCCCTTCACTGGGTCCAACTCTCTATAAGAGATCAGGGCATTGGTAATAGGAATAGCAAACACCTCTACCAGCTCTTTCTTTTGCTGTTCTAAATCTTCTGTAGTTAAACGATACTCGCGATAAATAGAAAAGGCTATGATCAACATCATCATTAAAATGAGAAAACCAGAGATAAGGTAGAATTTTGTCTTCAAACTCCACCCCTTTTTTTGCAAGATAAAGGAAGAAGAGAAAGGCATATAACCCTCTCCAAAAGGGAATCAGTTGTTAGAACGTCAGAACTATACTCTGAGGACGGGTATCCGTCAATGATAATCGTGTGTTCCCAATACCACTTTAATGTCCGTTTTGGTCTCCACGATCTTAGCTACTTCCTCGGCACTGATATAGGGACATCCCGGTTTGGCGTTCACCAGACACGAACTAAGGTAAATAATATCCGGCTTAATTTCGGATAATTTCATCGCCATACCTATGTTCGGCACAGTTGTCCGACCAGGACATTCACACCTGACAAAGGCTATTACCTGAGACGGCTCATTGAAATTACCCTCCCCGAGCGCTGCCGCCTTCAGGCATCGCCATTCACCGGGGCAGCCATAGCCACTATCCATATAGGCACTGCAACCTACAATAATAACTTTCTTCATCGAAACCTCCTGGTCAAATTTTTACTATCGGGAGACATCCCTTTTCCCTCCTGCCCCCACCGTTAGATAACTGTTTTTGTAACATAGCCGGTCAAGGATTGCAAAAGAATATTTACTGTGATAATTTGTTTTTTTTGTTCACAAACTTTTCCTATATCGGAGCAGATCATGGTAAGAGGGTGGAAGAAAAATTCAGCAATGACCTTGCCCCGTTTGTTACCGATACTTTTCATCTTAGCCATCTCAACGATCCATGTAAGCGGGAAACATCTCTGGCCGGCAGACCAGAATGAGGCTCCATTTCTGTCCCAGAGAAGGGCAATGGTTTACGATCAGATTATCCGGAGAGGTATCGCGGATCGAAACGTGATCCAGGCCATGATGCATGTCCCCCGCCATGAATTTGTACCGAAAAGGTACGTCTCCTCAGCTTACGATGATACGCCATTGCCTATTGGATATGGACAGACAATTTCCCAGCCATACATTGTGGCGTACATGACAGAAGTCCTGAATCTAAAGAAGGAAAGCACAGTTCTTGAAGTGGGAACGGGCTCTGGCTACCAGGCTGCCATTCTCTCCCCGTTAGTCAAGAAAGTATATACCATGGAGATCATCCCGGAGCTGGCTACATCGGCAACAACTCGCCTGAAAAAACTGGGCTACAACAATATTGAATGCACAACGGGCGATGGCTATTACGGCTGGACGGGCCATGCCCCTTTTGATGCCATCATTGTCACCGCTGCGGCTGGCCATATCCCGCCACCCCTTCTCAAACAACTTAAAAATGATGGCCGGATGGTTATCCCTGTAGGGGGTGCCTTTGCAGTTCAGAATCTCATACTGATCATGAAGGACAACGAGGGGAGGATTACTACCCAAAACCTGATGCCGGTCCGTTTTGTCCCCTTAACCGGTAAGCGTGATTGATTATGGTATCCCACCTGTCACTCCCGCGTATCCAGATTTCACTCTTCCTTATCTCCTCCGTCCTGATCGCCTACCAGATCCTCCTGGTTAAACTCATTTCTATACAGTACTGGTACCATTTCTCCTATTTAATCATCAGCATTGCCCTGTTAGGATTTGGAACGAGCGGCACATTTGTCTTTATCTTTAGAGAGTGGTTAAAAAATCACCTTTCAGCGGTTCTATTTATCCTGCCCTTCCTTCTGACGTTGGCTATCTGGACAAATATTTACCTTATACGGACGATTGAATTCAACCCCTTGATGATCATCTGGCTTACGGATGAAATTTTAAATCTCCTCTATCTCTGCCTTTCCATATTCATCCCCTTTTTCCTCGGTGCCCTCTATATCGGCATCAGTTTTTCAGTTTTTGTGGATCATACCTACCGGATCTACTTTGCCAATTTAACCGGTTCCGGAGTGGGGGTTTTGTTTGTCTTATTGACCGTTTTTCATGTGGGCCCTTCCGAGATTATCTTTATTATCTCGATGATCACGGTCAGTACAGGCTTCATCATGAGTGACAGCCAGATCCGGAAATTGGCAACCGGCATTACCATGGCATTCGTGGTAGGGCTTTATCTCCTCCTGGGCAATATGCCTCTCGAAATGAGTAAATTTAAAGACCTCTCTCAGGCCGAGAATCTCATGGGGGCAAAAAAAGAAAGGGAGATATTTGGACCTCTCGGGCTCGTGACAGTTCTGGATAGTCCGGCCTTCCATTACCTGCCTGACCTGAGTCTCAACTGTCCATACCCGTTACCCTATCAGAAGGGGCTTTTTCTCGACGGTAATACCGTCGGCGCTATCAACCAATTTAATGGTAATTTAGAGGAGCTGCGTTTCATGGACTGCCGTACCGGTTCGCTCGCCTATAAACTCCTCCATCGCCCGGAGGTTTTAATTATCGGTGGTGGAGGAGGGACAGAGATACTCAATGCCAGGTACCATCTGGCAAAAACTATCTCTGTCGTGGAGATGAATGGAGATATTGTCGCTCTGATGAGGGGACCCTACCGGAGCTTTAGTGGAGATATCTACCATCCCAAATATTGTCGTGTCTATGTTGAGGAAGGCAGGGGATACTTAGAGAGAACAGAGCGGTCTTTCGATCTGATCCAGATCAGCCTGTTAGAATCAATGAGTTCAGCTTCGGCAGGTGTTTATTCCCTCAATGAGGATTACCTCTTTACCACTAAGGCGTTGGAAGCCTGTCTGTCCCACCTCAAGCCGGGGGGGATACTAAGCATCTCGCGGTGGATCAAAAATCCCCCCCGGGACAATATCAAGCTTCTCGCCATGGCAATAGAGGCTATTGAAGCCCGCGGGGAAAATGTACCTTCCCGATCTATCACCATGGTCAGGAGCTGGCAGACGGCGACAATCCTCGTCAAAAATGGGAACTTTCATCATGCGGAGATTGAAGCCGTCAAATCCTTCTGTAAAACCCACCTTTTTGATCTTTGCTACTATCCAGGAGTAAAGGAAGAAGAAACAAATATCATCAATCGGTTGGAGGAAAGCTCATTTTACCTCGCTGCGGTACGACTTCTATCGCCCGCTACAAGAGAACAGTTTTACGGAGAATATCCCTTCTACATTCGGCCTGCCACAGACAACAGGCCTTTCTTTTCCCACTTCTTCAGGATGGAGATGCTTAAGCGATACCTTACCCAATTTGGCCGCTACTGGATTCCCTTTATGGATTGGGGTTATATCATGGTCTTCATCACCGCTGTCATTCTGTTCTCTCTGGGTATGATCTTTATCCTGGTCCCCATTCATCTCACACGCCGCCCCGGGAGAGGTCTGGCACCTGTTTTTATCTATTTTGGTGCCCTGGGGATGGCCTACATGTTTCTCGAAATATCTCTCCTCCAACAATTCATTCGTTATCTCTATAATCCTATCCTCTCGGCAAGTGTTGTCATCGGTTCATTTCTCGTCTATTCGGGAATCGGGGCTTTGATCGCCGGAAAAATCGTTAAATGGACACCAAGGCACATCTGGAAGTGCGCATTCTGTATTGGTGTCATGGGAGGCATTTTTTTGACTTTTGACTGGTGGTTGCAAGACGTCCTGGCCAGCCTCTCCCTGTGGATACGGATGCTAATCTGCAGCTTACTCATTGCCCCACTTGCCATGCCCATGGGTATCCCCTTTCCCTCTGGGCTCAGTGAATTAAGGGGGAGCAGGAAAAATATTATCCCCTGGGCCTGGGGTATAAACGGCTTCTTTTCCGTTATAGGAAGTTCGGCAACGGTACTGATCGCCATGAGGTGGGGCTTCAAATCCGTGGTGTTTATTGCCCTGGCGCTCTACTTCCTGTCAGCAGTCATGTTCATTCGTCTTAAGTAGGGGCAGGTTTAAAACTTGTCCCTACTTCCCCCTGGAGGACTTACCCTTGGCGCTCCCGATCAAATTTTTCAGCGTAGTCAGATTTTGGATATCTTCTTTTAAATCTTTTCCCTTGGGAGTTTCCAGCAGCATCGGCAAATCTTGAAAAGCTGATTCCTCTCACTTGGAAGCGCCCAATGATTTCTTCTACGCCGACCCCGAATATCCCTGGGATGCCTATATTCAGTCATAACGCCTCATGTATAATGAGCCACAGGACAGGTCTGCCCGGATTATGCCCGAAAAGGCCTTCGTGACGGGTGAAATGGCCGAAAAGCGGATCGCTCTCCCGAGAGGATGGGCGCCCGGGGATATATCCCTCCCACGATCATCGGCACCGCACCCCACATTTTGTGGTCAATATCTCATTGACATACAAGTCCATTCTGCTTATACTTTCCCCGTCAAAAAGTAATGGGTTATCAAACAAACCGGCATCATAGGATTCTCTTTTAAGGAAGAGGTGGAGAAACTCTTTGCTTCTCCTGCCGTTGCCGTTTTTATAAAGACATTTCTTGTCATAAATATGACGAGTTTGTAAAAAGTCCAAGAGAGCCATTCCGTTCATGGTTCGACCCTTCGGCCGGCTCAGGGCAGGCCAAGCTCACCACGAACGGTAACACTGTAATTACAACATGTTACAAACAAGATACCGTTCGCCCTGAGATAGGCGCAATGGCTCATTGCAAAAGGCAAAAGTGCAAATTGAAAAATGCAAAATAGAAGGAATTTATCTAAACGGTATTTCAAGCAAGGAGTTACAGGTATTGGTGGATGAAGCCAATGAATTGAGCAAAATTGTTGCAAAATCCGTAATCACTGCGAAAGGAGAGGGAAAATGACTTTGCAATTTGCATTTTGCCATCTTCACTTTGCGATGTTGTGTTCACAAAGGGACGTCACAGCGCCTAACAAAGTATTCACGCTGCGCTTCGCTTGCCCGTGGGGCAAATCGCCTTCGGCAACTTCGTGAATACAAGACTTGTTGAAGGGTGAACGTGACTTTTTACGAGTTCATTAAATATAATTCCATACGAATGGATGGCGCGGTAAGCGGCTCATGATCAAACCCGGAAGTATCATCAAAGGTCCCCACTGGCTGGAGCCAGTGGAGGTCAAGTTTGTGGAAGAGGTGGGGAAATATATCCACCTTGTCGGCGCCACGGTCAAATCGCGGACCCACATCGACCAGATTATTCCCTGCGAGGAATTAAGCCAGTTCACCATATCGGAAGATGCCCATCTCTTTACCGCTGATCCCTGGAAGGTCTTCCTGGCCCTGGAAACCAAACGCTACCGCTTTGCTTCCCTTTATGATCCGCTCCTGGCCATGAACGCCTCGAAAGTGGACCCCCTGCCCCATCAGATTGAGGCGGTATATGGCTATGTCCTGAAACTTCCCCGGATTCGTTTTCTCATCGCCGATGATCCTGGCGCCGGCAAGACCATCATGGCGGGGCTCATCATCAAGGAGCTGAAACTGCGACATCAGGTGGGGCGGATTCTCATCGTCTCGCCCGGGCATCTGAAAGACCAGTGGCGGCGGGAGATGGCGGAGCGCTTCGAGGAGAGTTTCATCATCGTCGATCGTGGGCTTCTGGATGCATTCTACGGCGAGAATGCATGGGGAAGGGAACAACAGATCATCACCTCCATCGACTTCGCCAAGCGGGAAGATGTCATTCCCTCCCTCTCGACGTCCCATTTCGACCTCGTCATCGTGGATGAGGCCCACAAGATGAGCGCCTACCGCTACGGGGAAAAGACGGAACGGACGGGCCGTTACCGCCTGGGTGAGGTCCTCTCCCGGGTCACGGAGCATCTCCTGTTCCTCACCGCCACGCCGCACAAGGGCGACCCGGACAATTTCCGCCTGTTTTTCGATCTCCTGGAGCCGGGTTTCTTCGCTACCAACGAAATGGTCCAGGAATCGATCAACAACAAAGATAATCCCCTCTTCATCCGCCGGGTCAAGGAGGACTTGCAGGATTTCGAGGGGAAGCCACTCTTTCTTCCCCGCCACGTAGACACGGTGGCCTTTAATCTTGGCACGGATTCGCCGCCGGAAAAGGACCTCTACAACGAGCTTTCCCGGTACGTGAACCACCAGTACAACAAGGCCCTGAACAAAGATAAGAAGCGCAACGTCGCCTTTGCCCTGGTTATTCTGCAGCGGCGTTTCGCCTCCAGCACTTACGCCCTCCTCAGGTCCCTGGAGCGGCGGAAGAAACGTCTCGAAGATCTTTTACGGGATGCGGGGGACAGGACGAAGAACCGCGATGAAACTTTCGATTTCGAGACCGTCGAGGACCTGA
>Ga0066636_10002651_pt1 | contig 11398 bp, 9 predicted proteins | sample CryGeyCG2014_080_2_FD_62736 | JGI IMG/M metagenome (GOLD analysis project Ga0066636, IMG submission 62736) | Groundwater microbial communities from aquifer - Crystal Geyser CG07_land_8/20/14_0.80 | ecosystem: Environmental > Aquatic > Deep subsurface > Groundwater | place: USA: Utah: Grand...
TCTATTTGGAGAACAATGGTAATGCTGAAGTTATGCAAGCTTTCGCGAAAGGAGCACTCTGGGGAATCTTACCTAGCATCTTATTTTTTCTTGTTGCATTGCTCTGTTTCAAGAAACAACTATCTCTGCCTAGTGTGCTGGCCGCGAGTTTCGGGATTTGGCTCCTTGCAGCTATTGTCCACCAATGGATGACACGGTGAAAAGAATTGTCCAACCAATGAGGATTGATGAGACCTGAAAGGTCGCATTCAATCCTTTGTTCAAGTAGTTGCGTCGCCTTGCTTTTTTGGCTCACGGGAACGACTGCAGGTAGGTCGTCAGGTTAACTTCGCTGTTGGCGATTTTCAGCTTACACGAATATGTTCGCGGTGTCTATGGATGGTTGCTGCGGAAACACCCCTGAGCTGAGCGATCTCTTTGGTGCGCAACCCATTTCGGATCATGTTGCAGATGCCGATCTCCGTCTGTGTCAGTACGCGATGCTGGTTCAATACTTTGTTGACGAAGGGAGATGCAATCTCTTCCAGGTTGGAGCTGAGGATTTCCACGTATTTTCGTCGGTTTTTCGGCAGATCAAGAGTCAGGGCATGCAGGATGGGCATGATGATCTTCTCGATATTTGCTTGCATATCTCTGCATATCTGTTTCTTCTCGTCTTCGATTCTTGCCAGAACGGCGCGAAGCGCTGAGTTCGCCTCCTGCAGCGCCATCCGTTCCAGAGAAAGCTGTTTGTTGATTTCCTGGAGTTCCCGTTCGGCGGATATCCGGACGGCAATGGTATCGATTTGTCTGGCCACCTCATCTAACAGTATGCGCTCCTCCTTGAGAAAGGGTCCCTCATCGGCCGCCTTACGTTCTTCCAGGTAGAAGATTGCAACGTCCCCCGCCGGTTCGTTATGTACCATAATCCGTGAAGACTGCCGCCACTTCGTCACCTTGAACGTCTTGCTTTTGTAAGTTTTATCCTCGAAGACGATGCGCACACAGGCAATTTCGGGATACTGCCATGACAGGGGAAGAAAGTCCACCAAGAAGCTCAGAAAATTGTCCATGGAATCGCCGTATCGTTCGGCCAGCCGGGCGATCCCATACAGACAGTTTAATTCCTTGATGCGTTCTCGGAGCGATATATCTACATTCTTTTGTTCCGCTTCACATATAAGTGGAATCCGCCACAACTGCAAAAGCCAGTCATGATGGTCAAACGGTGCCCGCACCTCCCTGCGGGGACGACCCGAGCTTATTGCTGCCATAATATGGACTCCTCTGTCTAAACAGGATAGGCATTATATAGGTATTAGAATGGCAATTTATTACCCACGGATTATAGGTAATTACTATGTAATTTATTCATATTTACTCGTGTTGGTTTAACATTTATTTAACAGCGAATCAATCATGATTTTTTGCCTAAGGAGGTTCGGATGTTTACAGCAACTATTGATACCATTCTTGAAGGACGGCGGAGCCAGCCGCACCAGCTCGTCGAGGTGCTGATCGACCTGCAGGACGCTTACGGGTACCTCTCTGAGGAAGCATTGCAGACGGTAGCGAAGGAACTGGGAGTTTCTCTTATCAATGTGTACAGCGTTGCCCATTTTTACAAGGCCTTTTCTTTAGAACCGCGCGGCAAGAATATGATCACAATCTGCACAGGCACGGCCTGCCATGTCAGGGGTTCCGATCTCCTGATTGATCAGGCTAAAGGTCAGCTTAAGGTAGAACCAGGCAAGACGACCGAGGACGGCCTTTTCACCCTCGAGTGCGTCAACTGCGTGGGCGCCTGTGCGCTTGGCCCCGTTGTCATCCATAACGAAAAATACAATCACCATGTATCTCCCGGCAAGCTCCGTAAGATGATTGATAAAACCGGGGACGGGAAAAAGAAGGAGAAGGAACATGCCTAAGCTTAAGAGTTACAGCGACCTGGAAGCCCTTCATAAGCGGTTTCTGGAAGATAAAAAGTCCAGCGGGTTAACATTGATCATTCCTGACGGGACGTGCTGCCGTGCTTCCGGTTCCACAGAGGTCATTGCAGAGCTTAAAAAAGAACTGGCTATACAAGGTAGAAAAGAAGACATCCGGATGCGGACGACTGGTTGTCACGGTTTTTGCGAGCAAGAGCCCATTATTCTCATCGAACCGGGCAACATTTTTTATTGCCGTGTTACGCCTGAAGATGTGAAGGATATTGTTTCCTCAGCTATTAAAAATGGTGCTGTCATCGACCGTTTGCTATACACGGATCCAGTTTCCGGCAAAAAGGTCATGACGGAGGCGGAAATTCCCTTTTACCGCGCTCAGGATCGCCAGCTGCTGGCCTTTAATAAACTGGTCGATCCCCGCTCCATTAAGGACTACATCGCCATTGGGGGATATGGCGCGCTGACGAAAACACTGTCCGGAATCAAGCATGACAGAGTCATTGATGAAATCAGGGTATCCGGTCTGCGTGGACGGGGCGGGGGAGGCTTCCCCACGGGCCGCAAGTGGACCGAATGCGCTGAGGCGCCGGGTGAGGAGAAGTACATCATCTGCAACGCCGACGAGGGGGACCCTGGCGCCTATATGGACCGTTGCCTTCTGGAAGCCAATCCGCATTTGGTCATTGAGGGGATGATCATCGGGGCTTACGCCGTGGGAGCACATAAGGGGTATATCTATGTCCGGCGGGAATATCCCCTGGCCGTGGTATATGCGCGGCTCGCCATCCAGCAGTGCCGCGAATACGGGCTTTTAGGCGAGAACATCCTTGGAACGTCCTTTTCATTCGATATCGATATCGGGCGCGGCGGTGGCGCCTTTGTCTGCGGCGAGTCTACAGCGCTCATGGCCTCCCTTGAAGGCAAGGCCGGTGAGCCGCGTGCCAAGGACACCCACACTGTGAAGGAAGGTCTCTGGAACAATCCCACGGTGCTGAACAATGTCGAAACCTGGGCTAACGTTCCTTTAATCATCATGGACGGAGCAAAACGCTTTGCCTCCAAGGGGACAAAGGGCAGCAAGGGCACAAAGATTTTCGCCCTTACGGGCCAGGTTAAAAACACGGGCCTCGTCGAGGTGGCAATGGGAACGTCCCTGAATTCCCTCGTATTCGACATCGGAGGAGGCGCAAAAAACGGAAGAGCAATCAAGGCCGTTCAGACCGGCGGACCGTCCGGGGGATGTCTGCCCGTCAGCAAGTTCAATCTCCCCGTGGATTTTGATGCGCTGTTCGATGCCGGATCGATGATGGGTTCGGGCGGCATGGTCGTCATGGACGAAAGGACATGCATGGTAGACGTGGCGAGGTATTTCTTAAACTTCCTCCAGGACGAATCCTGCGGCAAATGTGTTCCTTGCCGCTTGGGAATAGACAGGATGCTGGAAATCGTCACCGATATCACCGAGGGACGCGGCCGCCCCGATCAGATCAACCTGCTTTATGAACTGGCCGAGACGATCAGTGAAACAGCCCTTTGCGGCCTGGGCAAAACAGCGCCTAATCCTGTTCTTTCGACATTGCGGTATTTCTCCGAGGAATATGTCGCCCATGTCGAAAAGAAAAGCTGCCCTGCCGGCGTTTGCAAGGCGCTTATCACTTACAGCATCAATGCCGACAAGTGCAACGGCTGTGGCGTCTGCCTCCGCAGTTGCCCGCACGATGCCATAACCGGCAGGAAAAAGAAGACCCATGTCATTAACGCACAGTTGTGCCGGAGATGCGGCATCTGCATCGGGGAGTGTAACTTTGAGGCAATCACGGCCATTTGACGAGGTGGAATATGCAACAGTATGTGAATTTAAAGATCAATAATGTTCCAGTGCGCGCCGCAAAAGGAGTCAGCGTGCTCGATGCGGCGATAAGCAATGCCATATGCATCCCGCACTTGTGCCACATTCCGGGTTTGTCGGATATCGGCGCATGCCGGTTGTGCATAGTGGAAAACATCGAGGACGGCAGGGCAAAGATTACAGCCTCCTGTACCCTTCTTGTTCAGGAGGGAATGGTTGTCTTCAGCGACACGGACCGAGTGACGAAGCTTCGCCGTAATATCGCAGAACTGCTCGTGGCTCAGGCCCCAAATTCAAAAGCCATCCAAGACATCGCCGTACGCTGCGGAGTCACCGAGGTAAGGTACCCATTCAGAAACGGTGACTGCATCCTGTGCGGACGCTGCGTGCGTTTCTGTAACGAACAGGCAAGGGCAAATGCGCTCGGTTTCATAGGCCGTGGCAAAGATCGCCACGTGGATCATCCCCCCGGGTCTCTTTCAGCTTACTGTAAAAACTGCAACGCCTGTATCCAGTTCTGCCCCATGTCCGTCACGCCGTGTGGCGGTCCTATGAAGAAAGGAGAAGAGCGGTTGTGTGGACAGTGCGAATCGCAGCTATCAATGACAAAGGATCTTCCGGGCGTCTGCGTATGGTGCGAACTGGGCAAGAGCTTTCAATGCAGCCGCTATCTTGCCGTATAATCAGCTAAAGAAAAAAAGGGCACGGCAAAACAGCAACATATTGATATTATTGGTCGGGGCGGCAGGATTTGAACCTGCGACATCCTGCTCCCAAAGCAGGCGCGCTACCGGGCTGCGCTACGCCCCGTCATTGCCATTAAAACTTCTGCAGCCGTTCACGAAACGCGGCAAACGCCTGCGCCCTATGGCTGATCCTGTTTTTTACATACGCGGGAAGCTGTCCCACCGTAACGCCCCTGTCGAGCAGGAAGAAAACAGGATCGTAGCCGAAGCCGCCATCCCCCAGCGGGACATCGTGGATACGCCCGTTCCAGCGGCCGCGAAAAGCCTCATAGGCGCCGCCGGGCAGATAAAATACCATTTCACAATGAAAGGTTGCACCTCTCTTATCCGGCGGCAATCCCTCTAATTCTTTCAGGAGCTTCCGCATATTGTCTTCGTCCATAGCTTCATCGCCGGCATATCGTGAGGAATGAATGCCGGGAGCGCCGCCGAGAGCGTCCACTTCCAGACCGGAATCATCGGCCAGTGCCATTTCACCCGTAAAGTCCGAAACAGCCCTTGCCTTCTTCAATGCATTTTCGAGATAGGAACTGCCATCTTCCTCAATCTCAGGGATGTTGGGAAAATCATTGAGGGAAAGGAGTATCACATTTAGACCCGCAAGCATTTCTTTTATTTCCCCCAGTTTTCCGCTGTTTTTTGTGGCAAATACGATCCTTGTCAGTTTATTTCCCCCCAAAGTACCCAAAGTATGAAATGCCTAAAGTTAAGGTAAAAACACTTCAAACTTTAGGCACTCAATCGATGCGCAAGAATTCTCTTATGCCTTTGCTGAGCGCCTGCGCTATAGCCCGCCGGCCTTCCTCATCGGTTATCGTTTTTTTGTCTTCCCTGCTGGTGGCAAAACCGATTTCCACCACCACCGCCGGCAATGCCAACCCTTCGAGAATCAATGCAGGCGCATCCCTCAGTTGGCGGTCCTTCCCGGGAAATACGTTTTGCAGGTTCCGCCGTATGCTCTGTGACAAGGCTACGCTTTCATTCAGATACTTGTTTGCCGTCATATCTTTGAGAATTTCTGCAGCGACGTTTTGACCAGTCGAAGCAGAACTAAAACCGGGGAAATACACCTCATATCCCGCCGCATCTTTGCCAAAGGCGGCATTGATATGGAGACTGATAAACATACTCGCCCCGGCGGTACGGACGGCTTTGATCCGCTCAGATATGGGCATATCCCAATCTGCCGCTCTGGTCAGTTGAACGCGGACACCTCCCCCGGACTGTAGCTCTTTTTGCAGTTGCAGGGCAATCTTAAGGGTAATATCCTTTTCGTACTCTTTATCCGATAATTTAACCCCCCTGTCAGCCCCACCATGAGCCGGATCTATCACCACAAGCTGTTTCGCCGGCGGACGCCCCGCCAATGCCGGACAAGGGGGAAAAGTAATCCCTGCCAAGAGGAATAAAACTGCGCACCCGCGCCAAACACTCTTCATTTTGTCGTACACCTTTTCAAGCTCCGTAAAGTTGATGAACTCGTAAAAAGTCAAAAAACTGGCCAACTTCGGCGGCTTCGTTAAGCACACGCTCGCCATATGTCAACAAAATCTCTGACGTTATGTTTTTCTAATCCTTTCCACAGATATTACGCTGCTCAGTTTTTTTATCGCCGCCACTACCTGGTTAAAGTGGTCCAAATCGTTGACATCCACCATAAAGTCGCAGATGGCCTGATTGTGCGATTTTGCATCCACCTCGGCGTGACTGATGTTTACATCCAGAGCGGATATGGCGGCGCTGATATCGGCCAGCACTCCCTTGTAATCAACGAAAATAGCCCTGATGTGCACCGGGTAGGTATGTTTATCCTCGATGTTCCATTCCACATCCACCAAACGTTCGGCATCCAGTTCCTTAATAACGGGGCAGCTGGCAGCATGAATGGCAATCCCTCTGCCCCTAGATATATAACCAAATATCTCATCTCCCGGTATGGGATCGCAGCATTTGGCAAATCTGACCATCAGGTCCTCGATGCCCCTCAGGGAAACACCCACGGAAGGCAAAGGCAAGGGTTTCCCCTTCTTCTCTTCCGCGCTGTCCTCCATTTTCTTTTCCTCATCGGATACGAAATGGTTAGCCACGTATTTCGGCGACAACTTCCCATAGCCGACCGACAGGAACAGGTCATCGATGGAATTCAGGGAATGATCGGCAAGAATCTTCTTTATTTCCTCCGATTTTACGGCCTGCGTACATTTTATATGATGTTTCCGGAATTCCTTCTCCAGAAGTTCCCTGCCGACCGCAAGGCTCTTTTTTCTCTCTTCCGCTTGCACCAAGTTCCTGATCTTGGATCTGGCCTTTGAGGTGACGACGAACTTTAACCAGTCCTTGCTGGGTTTATGCCCCGCCTGGGTAATGATCTCCACCGTGTCTCCATTTCTCAATACGTACTTGAGAGGCACGATATTCCTGTTTACCTTGGCGCCGATGCATTGATTGCCCACATCGCTGTGAACACTGTAGGCAAAGTCGATGGGCGTCGCCCCTCTGGGGAAAGTCTTTACCTCGCCCTTCGGGGTAAACACGTAAACATCATCGGGGAAAAGAGCCATTTTCAGGTTGGACATATACTCCCGCGGGGTGGCCATGTCCTGTTGCAGATCCACCAGGTCGCGCAGTTTTTTAATCTGTTCCTCGTCGTCCGCCGGGTGAGCTTTTCCTTCCTTATAGCGCCAATGTGCGGCTATGCCATCTTCCGCCCACTCATGCATCTCTCTTGTTCTGATCTGAATCTCCACGCGTTCACCGTAAGGGCCGATCACCGTTGTATGGAGGGAACGGTAATTGTTCGCCTTCGGCATCCCTATGTAGTCCTTGAAACGGCCGGGGACGGGCTTCCAAAGGGCATGGATGACGCTTAAGACCTCATAACAGGACTTATCGCTTCCGGAATCGAGGATAACGCGAAAGGCGGTAAGGTCGTAAACTTCGTCAAAGTTGATGTGCTGTTCCTTCATTTTTTGATAAATGCTGAAAAAATGTTTTGCCCTTCCCTCTACCACACCCTTAATGCCGAACTTTTCCAGCTCATTACGGATTATGGTTTTTACTTCCTCCGTATATTTTTCCCTATTTTCCTTTCTCTTGGCTACCCTTTTTGCAAGCTCATTGTAAGCTTCGAAATCAAGGCGGCGGAAAGACAGGTCTTCCAGCTCTGTCTTCATCCAGTTGATCCCCAGCCAGTTCGCCAGCGGGGCGTAGATCTCCAGCGTCTCTTTAGCAATGAAATGCTGTCTTTCCGGTGTATGAAAATCGAGCGTTCTCATATTGTGAATTCTGTCGGCCAGCCGCACCAGCAGTATCCTCATGTCTTCCGACATGGCCAAGATCATTTTCCGGAAATTTTCCGCCTGACGTTCCTCCTGGCTCCGGAAACTGATCTTACTGAGCTTGGTCAGTCCATCCACAAGAAAAGCTACCTCCTTACCGAAGGTTTCTTCAATCTCGCCGAGGGTTGTCAACGTATCCTCCACGGTGTCGTGGAGCAGTCCGGTAACGATGGTTGCGGCATCAGTTTTCATGTTGGTGAGAATACCGGCCACTTCCATAGGATGGGTAAGATAAGTCTCTCCGCTGAGACGCACCTGTCCCTGATGGACGGAAGCGGAAAAAATGTAGGCCTTCTCTATCAGTTCCAGCTCCTTCGCAGGAAGAAAAGTCTGGACATCATCCAGAATGTCCGTGATGCGCAGCATGATTTTCTATCTTTCCCTGCTGGTGAAATCGATTATAAACTCCTGAGCTTCTTGTAAAGACATAATAAGCGTCTCGCCGGACCTTCTATTTCTAACCTCCACATTCCCTTCGGCAAGTCTTTTGGGACCTATCGTAACCCGAAGAGGCACGCCAATGAGATCGGCATCGGCAAATTTTACCCCCGCTCTCTCATCCCTGTCATCGAGGATAACTTCAACGCCCTTTTCTGCAAGCGCTCGGTACAACCCTTCAGCGGCTCTGGCGAGCGGTTCACCCTTTACATTCACCGGCGTTATAATAACATGAAAAGGGGCGATCGGCACGGGCCATATTATGCCCTGTTCATCGTGATTCTGTTCAATGGCAGCGGCAACCGTCCTACCTATGCCTATGCCGTAACAGCCCATAATCATCATCTGTTCCCGCCCGTTTTTGTCCAGATAAGTAGCCTTCAACGCCTTACTGTATTTGGTTCCCAGTTTGAACACGTGCCCCACTTCAATCCCGCGGGCAAGGCGAAGAGGCTTTTTGCACCGGGGACAGGGGGCAGATTCCCGGACAAGCCTTAAATCGGCAAAGGCCTTGATTGCAATGTCGCACCCCATATTCACATTTATGACATGATAATCTTCTCTATTTGCTCCCATGACAAAATTGGTCATGTTCATAACGGAATAATCGGCGATGATTTCCTCTTTGATGCCTATGGCCCCGGCAAATCCCCGCGGGGCGCCGGTTACGCTGTGAATCAGGGCGTCATCAGCCAATTCCAGCGCGGCACAGCCCAAATAAGTTTTCACCTTGATTTCATTGATTTCCTCATCTCCCCTGACCAGCACGACTACGGGTGCGCCATCGGCATTAAAAACAAGTGTCTTTACCAGCCTGTCGGGCGGCATTTTGAGGAAATTGCTAACCTCTTCGATCGTCCTTAACTGGGGCGTGAATACCTCCTCGATCGCTCGTAAGGCTTCTTTGTCTTTTTTTTGCTCGTCCGGCCTCAATGCCTCCGCCTTTTCGAGATTAGCCGCATAATTACAACTGTCGCAGTAAACGAGGCCATCTTCGCCCGAATCGGCAATGACCATGAACTCGTGTGAAAAACTCCCGCCAATATTTCCAGAATCCGCCTCCACCGCCCTGAATCTGAGACCGCACCTCTCGAATATTCGCCGGTAGGCATCGTACATTTTACGGTAGCTGACCTCGGCGCCCTTTTCATCGACATCGAAGCTGTAAGCGTCTTTCATAACGAATTCACGGCAGCGCATAACGCCGAAACGAGGCCTTATTTCATCGCGGAATTTCGTCTGTATCTGATAGAGGTTTCTGGGAAGCTGACGGTAAGTCTTAATCTCGTGGCGGACAAGATCGGTAATTACCTCCTCATGGGTGGGACCGAGGCAGTAATCATGTTCGCGGCGGTCCTTAAAGCGAAGGAGCTCTTTGCCGTAAAGCTCCCACCTGCCGGATTCCTGCCAAAGTTCCGCCGGCTGCACGACAGGCATGGAAACCTCCTGGGCGCCTGCCCTGTCCATCTCTTCCCGCACGATCTCTTCCACCTTGCGCACCACCCGGTATCCGAGAGGCAAATAGGAATATATGCCGCTTGACAATTTTCTGATCATTCCCGCCCGAATCATAAGCTGATGGCTTACGATCTCCGCATCGGCAGGCACTTCCCGCGCCGTGGGCAGGAACATCTCAGAATAACGCATGACACCTCCTCTATCAGGCCGTCGAAAAACGTCCATCTGCTGCGTTCCCTCATCCTTCGTCGCTGCAACGCACTGATAAGTACGCCTCGCTTTCAGGACTTCGGAGGCCTTGCATATGGACATTTTTGAACAGCCTGCTATACGAAAATAGAATCACGGACCCAGAAGGTTTTTTACTCCGGATTCTGCTGATTTCCCGTTAACTTTTGAATTTCCTCAAGCAACACGGCAATGAATTCTTCCTCTCTGATTTTTCTGATCTTTTTGCCCTTCTTGAAAAGAAAACCGAAACCGCGCCCGCCGGCAATACCGATGTCTGCCTCTGCCGCCTCTCCCGGCCCGTTGACGACGCAACCCATGAGGGCAATCTTCAGATAGCCTCTCATTCCGGCCAGTCGCTTTTCCACCTCTTCCGCCAGCTTCAGGACATCGATTTCGCAACGACCACAAGTAGGACAGGAGATGATATCCGGCCCCATTTTCCTGATGCCGAGAGCGCGGAGGATGCCGTAAGCCACCCGCATCTCGGACACGGGATTGCCGGTCACCGACACCCTGATCGTGTCGCCGATCCCCTCGTAAAGGAGGAACCCGATACCGAGAGAAGATTTGATTGCCGCGTTTATCAGCGTTCCCGCCTCCGTCACACCCAGATGAAGCGGATAGATACACTTTTCCGCGATGGCTCGATAGGCTCCGATTGTTGTGAAGACGTCAGAGGACTTAAGGGACAGTTTGATGGCTGTAAAATTCATATCTTCCATAAGGATAATATTCCGCAAAGCGCTCTCCACCAGAGCGGCCGCAGTAGGCCCGCCGTACCGCGCCGAAATGTCTTTTTCCAGGGAACCGGCATTAACGCCGATGCGCAATACCGTGCCCCGCTCCCTTGCTGCCGCAACGATTTCCCGTATCTTTTCTTTTCCAATGTTCCCGGGGTTGATTCTGATCCCATCGGCGCCGTTGTCGATAGCTGCGATTGCCAGACGATGATCAAAATGTATGTCCGCAATCAGCGGTATCCTGATATTTCTCTTGATTTCCGTCAGTGCTGCTGCCGCTTCCACGTCAGGGACGGCCACTCTAACGACTTCGCAACCAGCCAGCTCCAGCGCCCTGATCTGGGCAAGCGTTGTCGGAACATCCCGCGTATCGGTGCAGGTCATGGATTGTACAACAACCGGAGCGCCGCCGCCGATCTGCACGCCGCCAAGGAAAACGGGTTTCGTTTCTTTTCTTGTGATTGATGAGTTCAAAACAAGGTTCCCGCCAAAGGTCTCTTTTTTGAAAATATAGCATGAATGCGGGGATACAGGCAATGTGTAATTTTAGGAGGGGGAAAAGGGATCTTGTCAAGCGTTCTCTGTTTCGGGCAGTAGCAACTAAGAGGCTGGACAGGGGATTGATACACCATTCGTACAAGGGAAGTCCGTGTTGTTAGCGCCCCAGATCGCC
>Ga0066636_10002657_pt1 | contig 11389 bp, 7 predicted proteins | sample CryGeyCG2014_080_2_FD_62736 | JGI IMG/M metagenome (GOLD analysis project Ga0066636, IMG submission 62736) | Groundwater microbial communities from aquifer - Crystal Geyser CG07_land_8/20/14_0.80 | ecosystem: Environmental > Aquatic > Deep subsurface > Groundwater | place: USA: Utah: Grand...
CCGACGGAGCGTTCCAGCTCGACCGGGATTTCAGGTACACGACCGGAAACGCCGTGGAGAATATCTACAGCCTGAAGCCTCCGACAGAGTGGCCTCGCGGAGAGTACAGGGTGAAAGTGAACCAGTGGGGAGGCTCCGATAATATGTCGTACAACCTCCGTGTTATTCGAGGCGCATCGGTTCAGACTTACGGTGGAGCGCTCACGTCGGGCAACGCGTGGGCGACGCACTATACCTTCACTATCCAGTGACGCGGTAGTCAGTGTTCGCCGCAACATGGGATCACGCACGAAGGCCCGCCACGGCGGGCCTTCGCCGTTTGAAAGTGATGTTGCGAGTTCGTCCCGCCTTTCGTATTTTCGTAAGCGTATGCTTCTCCTTGGCGACATACGTCTCCTCGCTCTCAGGCAGGGATGATGACTCCTTCAGACGCCGGCACCGCAGACATGGCCTCCACGCCGGTGCAATTCGTGAAAGGGGTCGGCCCTCGCCGGGCCGAGGTGCTCGAGTCGGCCGGCGTGAGGACGGTTCGCGATCTCCTCTACTATTTCCCGCGTGGGTACCTCGACAGGCGGCACGTTGTCCGGGTCGGCGAGCTCCGGCGGATGACCGACACAGGGGCGGATGTGACCGTCGTAGGGGAAGTGCGTCGATTCGCCACAGCCGGGTTCGGCCCGAAGAGCCGCTTCATCCTCGTCATCGGGGACGAGACGGGGAGTGTCGAGTGTGTCTGGTTCGGCGGGGTGAGGTACTACCAGAAGGCATTCCACACCGGCGAGCGGCTCGCAATCTCAGGCCGGTTGTCGGAATTCGGCGGAAGGCCTCAGTTTCAACATCCAGAATTTGACCGGCTCTCACCCGATGAGGGGGAGGAGGAAATCAACTGGGACAGCCTCTACCACACGGGTGGTGTGATACCGCTTTACCCATCCACCGAAGAACTGCGCAAGGTCGGACTTGACAGTCGCGGCTTCCGCCGGGTCCTGAAGCATGCGACGGCAAGTTACGCCGAGAGTATCCCGGAGGTCCTTCCGGAAAGCGTCATTAGCACACAGCATCTCGCGCCGCTCCCTCTTGCCCTGCGAGCAATCCATTTTCCCCGTTCCCCCGAAGAACAGTCCGCCGCACGCGAGCGGCTCGCATTTGACGAGCTCTTCTTCCTTCAACTTCTCCTTGCCTATCGACACCACCGTGTGCGCACGGAAGAGAGAGGAATCAGCTTCTCGGTCGAGAGCCGGCTTGCCCGCGGTCTTGTCGATTCGCTTCCGTTCGAGCTGACTTCAGGGCAGAGGAAGGCGATTCGCGAAATTGCTGAGGATATGGCGTCAGATCGGCCCATGAACAGGCTGCTCCAGGGTGATGTCGGGAGCGGCAAGACCGTCGTCGCGTTGACCGCGATGCTCATCGCAGTGGACAACGGGTACCAGTCGGCGTTCATGGCACCGACAGAAATCCTCGCCGAGCAGCATTTTCGCACGTTCTCGCGCCTCCTCGGGAATCTCCCTGTCACGCTGCGTCTCCTCATCGGCGGGCAGTCGAAGCGGCTGCGCGAAGATATCCGCGAAGACGTGCGAAACGGCGGCGCGCAGATCGTTATCGGCACCCATGCGCTCGTCCAGGAGCATGTCTCGTTTGCGAAGCTCGGACTCGTTGTCATTGACGAGCAGCACCGCTTCGGCGTCCTCCAGCGCTCGGTCCTCAGGGGAAAAGGCGAGCGCCCCGATGTCCTCGTCATGACGGCGACACCGATTCCCCGAACCCTCTCGCTCACGATGTACGGCGACCTCGATGCAAGCGTCATCCGCGAGATGCCGAAAGGAAGACGCGCGATCCGCACGCTTCTGCGGAGCGACCAGGACCGCGAGTCGTTGTACGACCTGATCCGTTCGGAGGTCTCACGCGGTCGACAGGCGTACATCGTCTACCCGATCATCGAGGAATCGGAATCGCTCGACGTCGAGTCGGCCGAGGAGAACTACCGGGTACTTCGCGAACGGGTCTTCCCGGACCTCCGCGTTGCCCTCCTCCATGGAAGGCTTGCGAGCGAGGAGAAGGACCGGGTCATGAATGCGTTCGCCGCCGGTGAGATTGACATCCTCGTGTCGACGACGGTGATCGAGGTCGGCATCGACGTGCCGAATGCAACGGTCATGGTCATTGAGAGTGCCGAGCGGTTCGGACTCTCGCAGCTCCACCAGCTGCGCGGAAGGATTGGCCGCGGCAGTGAGGCTTCGACGTGCGTCCTTGTCACGAAGGAGGAGAGCCTGCGGCGTGGTGGCGAGGACAGGAGCGAAGCTCTCACGCGGCTCCGTGTCCTCGCGGAGACACTCGACGGCTTCACGGTTGCGGAGGAGGACCTCCGGCTGCGCGGCCCCGGAGAAGTGTTCGGCACGCGGCAGAGCGGCCTGCCCGAGTTCCGCATCGCCGATCTCCTCAACGACGTCGCGCTTCTCGACCGTGCGCGGCGTGAAGCGTTCTCGCTCGTCGATGCCGATCCTCATCTCCGCCGTCCGGAGCACGCAGCGCTCCGGATGGAATTCGAACATCACTTCCGCGATCTCCTCGATCTCGCACACGTCGGTTGAGACCCATCGCATGTCATCCGCCGCTTCATCTCGCGCTCGGCGGGCGTCGTCGACGCGGCGCAGAAATTTTCTCAAAAGAGGCTTCAACACTTGACAAATTTATATAAAGGAGTATATTATACAGCAGAGGGTTTGGTCATGCTTGTGAAAGAGAGAGATACTACATCAACATGAAATCCGGTCACGATCGTTTAGCGACTGCATGAACGTCGCGCTCGTCTACAACGTCAAGCAGAATCCTTCCGATCTTCCTTCCCTCTCTGAAGAAGGTGACGAGCCTCCGAGGCGCCTCTCATCCGACGGCCGCGGCGCGGTGCACAGCATCGCGGCGCCCAGCATCGCGGCGCTCGATGCGGAGGCGGAGTGGGACACGATGGACACCATCCTCGCAGTGAAGCGTGCGCTTGCTGAGCGTCACGATGTGGCGCTCATCGAAGCGAACGAAGATGCCTACGACTGTCTCCGTGCGCTGCAGCCCGAGATTGTGTTCAACATGTCGGAGGGGATGAACGGTGTGTCGCGCGAGTCGCAGATCCCAGCGATGCTCGACTTCCTCCGGATCCCGTACACCGGATCGGACCCGGTGACGCTCGGCATCTGTCTCGACAAGGGACTGGCAAAGGAGGTCCTTGCGTACCACGGCATCCCGACGCCGCGGTTCTCCCTTGTTAGGAGCGAAGCGGGGCTCGACCACTCTGCGGTCCCACTGCCGGCGATTGTGAAGCCGGTCCACGAAGGGTCAAGCAAGGGTATCGCGAACTCTTCCGTGGTCCGGGCGGCAGTTGAGTTGCGCTCGAAGGTCGTCCAGCTCCTCGAGGAGTACCATGAGCCGGCCCTCGTCGAGGAATTCCTTCCGGGCCGCGAGTTCACGGTCGCTCTCCTCGGAAACGAGGCCGATGTCCGCGTCCTTCCGATCGTCGAGATCAACTTCAGCTCGCTTCCAGAGGGAGTTGAGCCGATCTACTCGTTCGAAGCGAAGTGGGTCTGGGACCATGCGGACAGCCCGATTGACATCTTCATCTGCCCGGCGCGGATCCCCGAAGCGTTGAAGGAATCCATCGAGCGGATCTGCCTCCGTGCGTACCATGCGCTTCGGTGCCGCGATTGGTGCCGGATTGATGTGAGGCTCGACGACCGCGGGGAGCCAAACATCATGGAACTCAACCCGCTCCCCGGGGTCCTGCCGAATCCCGAAGAACATTCATGCTTCCCGATGGCCGCTTTTGCCGCGGGAATGACATACAATGAGATGATTAACTCCGTGCTTGACACCGCATCCCGGCGGTGCGGCCTCACGGCGGGAAGAACGTAACTGTATTAATTTCAATGCGTTATGGCGCCATCGAAGAGCCTCGTTTTCTTCATTGAGTCTACGCAGGAGATATGAAAGAAGCCATCCGGGTTGTCGTTGCATTTAATGACCCGTCTGCAGCCGTGGCGCAGGAGGCCAAGCCGCTCAGCGTGGCCCCTGACGGAAGGCTTCTCTCGGAGAAAAGCGTGTCTCGTGCAGTTGACCTGTCCGAAATCGGGGTGCTTGAAGAGATGCACGCGATCACAGACGCGTTGACTGCCGAGGGGTATGAGACGATCTCGCTTCCGGCGACCGACGACGTCGAAAAGATCATCAGGGATCTACACAGGTCGCGGCCCGCGGTGGTTTTCAACCTCGTTGAAAGCCTCCGCAGCGAATCGCTCGGCGAGATGTACATAGCCGGGCTCTACGAGCTCCTCGGCATCGTATACACCGGGTCACCGCCGCTTGCCCTCGGGATTGCGCTCAATAAGTGGCGTGCAAAGGAAGTGCTGTCGTACCACCGGATTCCGACGCCCCGGTTCATGCGCGTCCCGGCGGGCGAGGCTCTCGTTCGAGCGCCGAAGCTCTCCTTCCCCCTTATTGTGAAGCCGTCGAGGGAGGATGCAAGCGCAGGGATCGACGAGCACGCCGTCGTTCGGAACTTTAAGGAGCTGTCGGCGAGGGTCCGGTTCGTCCACGAGAATTTTCTGGAGCCGGCCATCGTGGAGGAGTATATTGAAGGACGGGAGTTCAACGTTGCGATCGTGGGTGACCGGGAGCTCACGGTCCTGCCGATCTCCGAGATCGATTTCTCCGAGATGCCAGACTACCTCCCACACATCGTGACGTACGAGTCGAAGTGGGTGCCGGCGAGTGAAGCATTCGTGAAAGCGAAGCCGGTCTGCCCCGCTCCTATCCCCGCGACCGTCGAAAGGAAGGCAAAGAAGATCGCGTTGGACGCATACCGAGCGGTCGGCTGCAGGGACTACGCCCGGGTTGATATGCGGATGGACGCGGAGGGAAGGCTGTATGTTATCGAAGTGAACCCGAACCCGGACATATCACGCGATGCGGGGTTCATCCGCTCCGCGCGTGCGCACGGGTGGACGTTCGAGGAGACGGTGAAGCGAATTGTTGAACTTGCCCTGGCGCGAGCACGCCGATGACGATCCGTCCGGCACAACGCGGTGACCGTCTTGCCATTGAGAAGCTTCTTCGGAACGTAGGAGTGTTCTCCGAGCCTGAAATCGGCGTCGGACTCGAAGTGCTTGATGCTTACTTCACGCTCGGGGCGGAAAGCGGATACTGGGTTGAGACCGCCGTCGACGTGCACGACGCCGTCGTCGGCTACGTCTGCTACGGTCCCACGCCGGCGACGCAGGGGACGTTCGACCTCTACTGGATAGCGGTCGACGCCTCCGGCCAGGCGCGCGGCATCGGCAGCCGTCTCCTCCGGTCCGCGGAAGATGCAATCAAGGAGAAAGGGGGGCGGTTCATCGTCGTCGAGACATCCTCGCAGCCTTCGTACGAACCAACGCGCCGCTTCTATGTGGCACACGGGTACACCGACCTTGCACGTCTGAGGGACTACTATAAGGTCGGAGACGATCTCGTCATCTTCGGAAAATATCTCAAGGAGGCTTAGAGCTCTCTATGGAACTCTGGCAGGAAATGCTCAGGCAGAGCATAGACAGTGCCGACCAGCTGGCCGAGACCTTCGGCTTCGATAAGGAGACAGTGCAGAAGATCAACCGTATGTACCCGATCCGCATCAACCCCTACTACCTCAGCCTCATCCGGTACAAGGGAGACCCGATCTATCTGCAGTGCCTCCCGGACGCTGTGGAGCTCGAGGACATCAGTGCCCCCGAGGATCCGCTCAATGAAGACGCCGACAGCCCGGTGCCGAGCATCACACACCGCTACCCCGACCGCGTCCTCTTCCTCGTGACGAGCCAATGCTCGATGTACTGCCGGTTCTGCACACGGAAGCGGAAGGTGGGGGACTCCGCTAAAATCAGCATGAAGTTCATCCAGAGCGGTATCAGCTACATTGCTGCTCACCCGGAAGTCCGCGACGTGATCCTCTCCGGCGGCGATCCGTTCATGCTGACCGACTACATGCTCGAGAAGATCCTCGCCGGCCTCAGGGCGATCCCGCACGTCGAGATCATCCGGATCGGCACAAAGATGCCGTGCGTCCTTCCGCAGCGCGTGACACCGAAGCTCTGCAACATGCTGAAAAAGTACCATCCGCTCTATATCAACACTCACTTCAACCATCCGTGGGAGATCACACCGGAGAGCCGGCGCGCGTGCTCGCTTCTCGCCGATGCCGGCGTACCGCTCGGCAACCAGATGGTTCTCATGAAGGGGGTGAACGACGATCCGCAGGTGGTAAAGGAGCTCATGCAGAAGCTCCTCGCGTGCCGCGTCCGGCCGTACTACATCTACCAGGCGGATATCACCAAGGGCACGAACCATTTCCGCACGCCGATCAGCGTCGGGCTCGACATCATGGACCAGCTCCGCGGCCACACCTCGGGGCTTGCTGTGCCGTACTATGTGATCGACGCGCCGGGCGGGGGCGGGAAGATTCCGCTCCTTCCGCAGTACGTCATCGGCAGGAACGGGAACCAGGTTATCCTGCGCAACTACAAGTACGACATCTTCACATACCCGGATGTCGAGGAAAGCCCGAAGCGCCCTGCAAAGCAGCGTTTCATGCGGAAAAAGGCGAAGAAGGTCTACGACCCCGACAGGCTGCGTGAGTCCGCCGCGGCGGACCGGGAATGAGGTTGAAGCTGAAAAGCCCCCGCCAACGGCGGGGGCTTTTCAGCTTCCCATGGGTAAACCACGTCCGGCGAACTTACGGAAGCGGTGCGTGCGGGGTGCCGGTGTGAGGCAACGGCTCAGCGGGAGACGGATCGAAGGCGACGGGCCGGATTGCCACAACGGAGGCAAGCTTCGAGAAGAGCGATAGCTCGGAACCGAAAAACCAGACCCGCTCGCCGATCCGGACGAGAACAAACAGCTGCTCGATGATGAAGAGAAGGAGGATGAGCACGGCCGTCGACTCGTTGATGGACGAATTGACGTAGAGATGGAGCGCCACCGTTGCGAGATAGATGAGAAGGAGAATGAGAAACATCCCGTAGGCCCTCCCGAAGTTCCTCACTGAAAACCCCAGTCCTCTCCAGAATGCCTTCCACATCACCCGGCGATCCTCCGACACCGCGGCCACCTTCGCATAGTCCATGACAGCCCTGATATACGAGAAGAGAAGGACGGCGACTGCGATCCGGGCGCCCAGCACAAGAAAGATCTCGACCGGCCGCTGAGAGCTGTCCATGAGGGAAGAGAGGGGAGCGTCGATGAGGCCCAGGATGATTCCACCGACGATCATGAAGGGAATGGAGATGAGGAAGAGCCGGAGAAACCTGAAGAAGTATGCGGCGCCTCCCTCGAACAGCTTCCTCGACAGCCCCTGCGCTTCCCCCGACCTGAGCGCGGCAAGGATGCCGCCGTCGAGAAACACGGAAAGGATCTCGTAGAGGAAGAGGACGGTGAGAAAAATGCGAAAAAGGGTACGGACGAGGTCTCCGTTGTGGAGGAGAAACTCCACAAGGGCGGGGATGCTGAACGCTTGACGGAGCGGCGATGAGATGACACTCGTTCCCCAGTACTGCTGCAGTGCGAATTGCAACGGTGCCACCACGATGACGGCGGCCGCAAGGTTCAGGATGTAGAGGGGAAGGAGCAGCCTCCAGGACCGCATCGTGGCGGCGAATCCTTCCTTCATGCTGGCACCGACCATTGGCGACCCTCCTATGAGAAGAATGTGAGATGCTGGAGAAGCGACTGCACACGGTAGAGAAGCTCAAGCGCCACCCGCCAGACCCCTCTCCTCTCTTCATGCATGCGGCGGCTGTTGTTTCTCATGTCCGTGTCAAGGACGAGCTTCCGGTCAGGGTCCACGACCGCATAGGAGAGACGTGAAGCCGACCTGAAACGGAACTCCCGCCATTCCCGTTTCCCGTCCCAGGTTTCCCGGATCCTGTTCCCATCATCGAACACGAACAGGACATCGACCGGCACGATCACCGTCCCCTTCCTCACGACCTCGATGACTGACTCGAACTGTCCCTTCCTCTTCTCGTCGACAAAACGGAGCGTGCTGTCGGATCCCACGAAGCCAGCCTTCCCGGTCAGCGGCTCGGTCCGCACCGATTCCACCGCGTAGTCGAGCGAGCCGGTCCCGTAGAGGACCTGCGCAAAATACCATGAGAGGTCCTGCTTTGCTACGCGGTTCGCCACGGCGATAAAGTTCTCGGTCCGGGGATGCTTGAACTTCCATTCCTGGAAGTAAGTCTTCATGATGCGGGCCATCGTTTCCTGTCCGACGATCCCCTCGAGTGTCCTGAGGAGGAGCGCCGGTTTGCTGTACGACATCCTCGAGTACTGGCCGGGCGCGTAGAGCCACGACTTCTCAACGACCCGGTCGAGGTTCGGGCTTGTGATGTACGACGAGCGGTGGAACGTGACCCCATCCATCTTGAGCCCGAGGAAGTCGATGTAGGAACCCGGCGTCCCGTAGTATCGCTCCATTGACTTGAGCTCCGCGTACGAGTTGATTCCCTCGTCGAGCCATGCCTCCTCGAACTCGTTGCTCGCGAGCATTCCCTGGAAATAGTTGTGGCCGAACTCATGGATCGTCACCATCGCGCTGACGTGAATTCCCTTCGGGAGCCACCAGATCGTCATCGTGGTGAAGAAGGCGGGATACTCCATCCCTCCTGCTCCCCGAGCGTTGGCCGGCGGATCCACGATGGTGAGGGTGCGGTACGGGTAGACGCCGAACCATTCCTGGAAGTATGCCAGCGCGTGTCTCGCGGCGTCGAGGTGGACGGGAGCGTAGGTCTCATTCGTCCGGTAGGTGAATATCGTGATATCGACATCACCCCCGGTCGAGTCGTTGTGGAAGACTCCGTGCCGCGTGATGAACCGCGGGTCCGCAGCCCACACGAAATCGTGGACGTCCTCCTGATGGTACTGGTAGGTCATCGTGCTGTTGGCCCTTCGCTTTCCGACGAGTGTCCCGTTCGCCGCCACGACGTAGTCGCGTGGAACGCTGATCTGGACGTCGTAGACGCCGAAGTCGGCGAAGAATTCGCTGTTCGAATGGTACTCGTGGCAGTTCCAGCCGTCCGGCTGGAGGACGCCGATCTTCGGGAACCACTGGGCGACCATGAAGAAGCCCCCCTCGGCGAACCCGGAGCGCGCGAAGACGCGGGGAAGCTTCGATGTGAACTCAACGTCGACACGAATGGTCTCGGCCGGTCCGCACGGCTTCGGGAGCTTCACCTCCGCGACGGTGCGGTCGTCCGCGTTCTCATCATCAGGATGGATGTACGCGAGCGATGGGAGGAGGTTCGCGCCTGTCCAGAGGTTCATGCGGGATACGTTGATGTACCCCCACTCCTCCTGTTTCGTGCCCGAGGAGAATCCGCGGTTCCTCCCGCGCGATTCCTTCATAAACGTCGATTGGTTGTTCGCGAACGCGTTGAGATAGAGGTGGAATTGAAGGGTCGAGACGGCTCGCGTTGTCGTGTTCCGCCATGTGATTGCCTCCCGCCCCGTGACCGTCTCGCTCTCCGGATGGAGTTCCGCGTGGATCGTGTAGTTCGCGATGCGCGGGCTCAGCGGCGTATCGAAGATCTTCATCTGGGAGAGGAGTGGAGGGGAGAGCGTGCAGAGCAGGAGAAGCAGTGTCCTCAGCAGGCGCATGGAAGCCTCCGTATACAGCGTGGTGTGCGAGACTCCGGCCCCGTGCCTTGAACCGGAACGGAGCGAAGAGCACCAAACGTTTGGCATAAGAGATATGCAAGTGTAGAAAATCGAGGTGTGAAATTCAAGCGCGGGGGTTTCCACCCCCCTCTATGGACATTCGATTTCCATCTGACTATATTCCCTCGTAGACGAGGCAGCCACATCCGCCGCCGCATGCTGCATTTCCAAGGAGAGGGAGAACGCGGTCAGCGGTTCCTTGGAAAGCAACGGCACGTTATCTACATTAAGCTCAGTCGTACCCGGTCATTCATGCGGATTCCAGCGGAAAAGATAGAGGAAGTCCGTGCTGCGACGGACATCTGCGAGCTCATCTCGGCCTCTGTGCGGTTGAAGCGCAGGGGAAAGAACCACATCGGTCTCTGCCCGTTCCACACCGAAAAGACTCCCTCCTTTACCGTCAGCCCCGAGCGCCAGATGTACCACTGCTTCGGCTGCGGGGCCGGAGGAAACGCCTTCACTTTCGTCATGGAGCATGAGAAGGTCTCGTTCGTCGAGGCTGTCCGGACGCTCGCCGATCGCGCCGGCATCCAGCTCCCCGGAGCGGAGCAGTCCTCCACGGGTGACGGCGACACGGATGTCCTCTACTCCATTCTCCGGGAAGCCGGGCTTTTTTTCTACCGGCGGCTTACCGGCACGGAGGAGGGGAAAGGCGCGCTCGAGTACCTCCGCAGCCGGGGGTGGCACGACGAGACAATCGTGAAATTCGGACTCGGGTATGCCCCCCGAAGCTGGGATGCGTTCATCCAACACGCGCGCGGGCTTGGATACGGACCCGAGCTTCTTGAGAAAACCGGACTTGCGATCCGAAGAGAGGACGGCTCCGGATGCTACGACCGGTTCCGTGGGCGCGTCATGTTCCCGGTCTTCTCTCCATCGGGGCGGGTCATCGGATTCGGCGCAAGGAAGTTCTACGATGACGATCCCGGTCCGAAGTACCTGAATTCACCCGAGACACCTGTCTACGTCAAAGGCCGTGTCCTCTATGGTGTCGCACAGAGCCGTGAGGCGATCCGCAGGATGAATGCCGCGATCCTGGTCGAAGGGTATGCTGATCTCATCACGCTTTTCCAGGCGGGAATCGAAAACGTCGTCGCCTCAAGCGGCACGGCGCTCACGGCGGAACAAATCCAGCTCATCGGCCGCTACACAAAGAATGTCCTCTTCGTTTACGACGCGGACTCCGCCGGCGCGAAGGCGATGTTCCGCGGGCTCGACCTCATTCTCGAGCAGGACCTCGACGTCAGGATTGCCAGGCTCCCCGAAGGTGAGGACCCCGATTCATTCGTGAAGGCGCACGGAGGCCCGGCGTTCCAAACCCTCCTCGAGAAGGCCGGGTCGTTCATTGACTTTAAGCTCGAAGAATTCCACCGGGAAGGGAGAAGCGACGACCCGGAGAAGCAGGCGGAGGCGGTCCGCTCGGTCGTCGACTCGCTCACACACATGAAGGACGAGCTCAAGCGCGATCTCTATATAAAGCGGCTCGCCTCGAAGTACGACCTTTATGAATCGGTCCTCCGAAGGGAACTGGAGCGGAAGCTGAAGCTCTACCGGCACGATGAATGGACAGGACCGGTAAGTGCAGAGGACGCTCCGATCATCGCTGCTGCGGCGGGCAGGCGGGCGCCTCAGAAGGCTCCACCGGTTCCCCCGGCGGAACGGA
>Ga0066636_10002663_pt1 | contig 11379 bp, 9 predicted proteins | sample CryGeyCG2014_080_2_FD_62736 | JGI IMG/M metagenome (GOLD analysis project Ga0066636, IMG submission 62736) | Groundwater microbial communities from aquifer - Crystal Geyser CG07_land_8/20/14_0.80 | ecosystem: Environmental > Aquatic > Deep subsurface > Groundwater | place: USA: Utah: Grand...
TATGAAGCACTGCTCGAGGAGTGCCGGGATGATGAGCCGGTGAACGATCTCGTGGAAGACGACGAGGCCTTCATCCTCTTTACCGGCGGTACGACGGGGATTCCCAAAGGAGCCATCCTTACGCACAAGAGTCTTCTGTGGAACATCATTTCCGTCACGACAGAAAACCACAGCCCGACGCCCGAAGACAAGACCTGTTATCCCATGCAGATATACCACATCGCCGCCTTGAGCCGGTTTCTCGCTTATATGTATGCTGGCGGCACCTTCATCGGAACCAAGGAGTTCCGGCCGGAAGCCTATCTCGACGTGGTGGAAAGGGAACGCATCACGTTCGTCGTGGGGAATCCGACCATATGGCGCATGCTCCTGGAGGCGAACAGGAAGCGCCGCCGGGATACCTCGTCGCTGAAACGCTGGCTCTCTACCCAGGGTTTTCTCCATCCCGATCTGAAAGAGGAAATCGAGCGGGATCTCTGGCCCGAGGGTCAGCTCTACGGTTCCTACGCCCTGACCGAAGCGTCGCCGGCCGTAACTGTCCTGAAACCTACCGATACCCCCAGAGAATGGGGAAGCGTCGGGAGACCCTACATGTGCACCGAGGTGAGGATCGTGGACGAAGAGGATCATGACCGGCCCGTCGGCGAGGAGGGAGAGATCATCGTACGGGGGCCATCGGTGTTCAAGGGGTACTACAAAAACCCCGAGGAAACGGCGAGGACCCTCCGGGGAGGGTGGCTCCACACGGGGGATGTAGGCAAGTATGACGACCTGGGCTATCTCTACATGGTGGACCGCCTCAAGGACATGATCAAGACAGGGGGGCTCAACGTTTACTGCCGGGAGATCGAGGAAGTCCTGTCCCGGCATCCCGATATCGTGGAAGGGGTGATCATCGGCGTCCCGAATCCGAAATGGGGGGAATCGATTCGGGCCATTATTGTTCCCCGCCCGGGGTCAGGCCTCACGGAAGAATCGGTGGTCAAGCATTGCCGGAAACATCTGGCGAGCTACAAGAAACCGACCTCGGTCGTCTTTGTGGATGAACTTCCGAAAGGAACGTTCGGGGGCAAGGTCCTCAAGCGGGTTCTGAGGGAGAAATACGGTAAACCCTGATTTGCATAGTTTGTCATTACGGTTTTCTACGGGAGGCAAGATGGTGGCCCTTTATTACGAAGACTTTCAGATCGGTCAGACCTTCATCACGAAATCGCGGACCGTCACCGAAGCGGACATTGTCAATTTTGCCGCCCTGTCCTGGGACACCAACCCCCTGCACACGGACCGCGAATTTGCCGCGAAGACGGTCTTCGGCGAACGGATCGCCCACGGTATGCTGGGACTTGTGATCCATGCCGGTCTTTCCCAGATGCTGGGCATCATGGAGGGGACGCTTATCGCTTTTCTCGGGATGACCTGGTCCTTCCAGAAGCCCATCCGGATCGGCGATACGGTGCACGTCGTCCAGCGAGTAAAGGAGATGCGGAAAACCACAAAAGAAGACCGGGGGGTGATCACCTTCGACAAGGAACTGGTCAATCAGAAAGGGGAGATTGTCCAGAAAGGGACCACGACGGTCCTGATGGCGAGAAGGACGAGCGGGATATGAAGGAGGTAGACAGATCGCTATGAAGATCATGCTGGATCAACTGCTGTCGGAAGAGCATCGCATGGTTCGGGATAACACGAGACGGTTTGCGGAAAGAACATTGGGGCCGATTGCCAGGGAGATCGATGCACAGGAACGGTTTCCCATGGAGGTCTATAAAATGGCGGGAGAGAACGGACTCATCGGTTCCACCTCGCCCGTCGAGTACGGGGGAAGCGGCGCCGATGTGCTGACCAATGCCCTGATCAAGGAGGAATTCTGCCGCGTGGCGAGCGGTTTCGGCATGTCGGTGAATATGTGCACCACGAATTTCTGCTTTTTCATTGCCAAGTACGGATCGGACGATCTGAAACGCCGCTATATCCCGCCGGTCATCCAGGGCGATGCCCTGGCGGCCTTCTGCCTGACGGAGCCTGGCGCCGGTTCCGACGCCCTGTCACTGAAAACATCCTATCGACGCGAAGGCGATCGGTATGTCCTCAACGGCGCCAAGACCTTCATTACCAATGCTCCCATTGCCCGGTACTTTCTCGTCGTCGCGCGGGAGCACGGCACGATCGGCGCGAAGGGAGGAACGTTGTTCGTCCTTGAAAGTGGCATGGAGGGACTTTCCACAGGTAAGCCGTTCGAGAAAATGGGCATGCGCTGTTCACCCACCGGCGAGGTATTTCTGGACAATGTTGCGGTCGGCAGGGATCAGATCCTTGGCGAAGAGGGCAGGGGGTTCCAGATCATGTTCGAAACCCTCGATGAGGAACGCATCCTCGGGGCCGTCAACAGCATCGGCATAGCCCAGGCCTGCATAGAAGCCGCCGTGAAATACTCAAAGGAGAGGATTCAGTTTGCCAAACCAATCTGTTCGTTCCAGATGGTTCAGAACATGCTGGCGGAGATGGCCACGCAGCTCTGCATCTCCCGTCAGTTTACCTATACCCTTTGTCCTTTCGTGGATCGGGGTATCAAGGTGACCATGGAGGCCTCTATGGCAAAATACCATGCCTCGGTTATGGCCACACGGGTCGCCTTGGATGCGATTCAAATCATGGGCGGCTACGGATATATGAAGGAATACAATGTGGAACGATACATGCGCGATGCGAAACTGGTCGAGATCGGCGGTGGAACTTCGGAGATCCAGAAACTGATCATTGCCAGGGAGCTGCTGAAACCCTGACGGGCGCACCGGCAGGATTTCGTCTGGAAATAAAAGAGGAGGATCGCTAGTTTCAAAAAACCTAAATCCGTCGAGCTCATATGGAAAGAAAGGCATGCATTCTATGAACGATGAATACAGAGAAAAAAGCTCCGGTGTGAGAGCGAAAAAAGGTATGACGATCGATGAGGTGTACCAGAGGATTAAAGAGATGATCTATTATAACCAACTCGCACCGGGGCAGAAAATCATCTACAACGACTTGGCAAACAGGCTGAAGATCAGCGCCACGCCGGTCATTCAGGCCCTGAAGCGCCTGGAAACCTCAAGGATAGTCAACTATATTCCCAACAAGGGATATTTCGTGGGCGAAATCACGGAGATCGAGGCGCGGCAACTCTACCAGGCCCGCGAAGCTCTCGAGACCTATATCATACCCTTGGTGATCCAGAACCTGACGCCGGAGAAACTGGACTATATCAGGGAAACCTTCAAGAAATACGAGAAAGCGAACCGCCGTGTATTGATCCTTGTAGATGCCCAGTTTCATTTGAAAATCGCGGAGTACGCCCACAACGAAGTCATCTATCAGCTCCTGAAGGATATCTTCGAAAGGATTTATCTGAAGTATCGTCCCGAGTATATGGGCGACAACCGTGAGAAAGAGGTCTTGAAGGAACATCACGAGATCATGGAGTCCTTGAGAAAGGGAGATGCGGAGGATACGATCAGGACCGTGAAGCAACATATCAGTCTGGGTATGGATCACGTGGTCGGGAGCCTCCTCGGAGACAGGAGGCTCTCGATCTGACGTATGAATTCAGAGCCATAGTTTCAGTGTAGCAGTCAAGAGATGACGGGGAACGGTAGGGGGCGAACGCATCTTTCAGGAGGGAGGTGAGGGGGCGCGTAAGATCGCCACACCGTCAACAGGCCATAAAATTTGTGGACGTTTCATGTATTCCAAAAAGGAGGAGATCATCATGAAAAAGACTTTGTTTCTTTTCACTGCGGCAATCCTGGCGATGTTCATCTTTTCGGGGGTCGTCCAAGCGGCGACGGTCTATAACCTCAAAATGAATGTGATCTATCCACCCCCGATCACGGACTGGGAGGCCAAATACCTGACGACGCATGTTTTTGCCAAGCGCGTTGCCGAAGCGACGAATGGTCGGGTGAATATCCAGTTTTTCTTTAACAGCCAGTTGTCGCCGGTTGCCCAAGGTCTCGCCGCTCTCGAGAAGGGGGTGACGGATCTGTGGAACGGCAGTTCGACGTGGGGAGGCACGGTTCCGGAAAGCGATGTCATCTGGCTTCCTTATGCCTTCCGGGGTGCGGAACATGCCATGCATGTCTTGCGTGAGACGGAGGTGGGAAAGCTATTCGATGATGCCTACCGGAAGCGCGGCTCGCGGGTCTTGATGTACTGGCCCTCAGGCGGGATGGTTTTCATCAGCAAGAAACCCATCAAGGCCCTTGAGGACGTGAGAGGGATGAAGCTCCGCTCCTCCTATGCCCTCTGGAAGGGCTGGTACCAGCGGATGGGGGTCTCACCGATCAACCTCGCGGTGGCGGAGCAGTATCAGGCCCTGATGCGCGGGACAGTTGACGCCACGATCTATCCCGAGTACACCCTCGACACTTACAAGTTCAGCGAGGTCTGCAAGTACATCACGGTGCCCGCGGTGGTTGATCCGGGGATGTGCTACGTTCTGGTAAGTGTCGAGAAGTGGAACAGCCTGCCTCCTGAGCTGCAGCAGGCCATCGAAAAGGTGGCCTTCGAGGTCGAGAAGGAAACGATCCCGGCCACGGCGCGACTGTCCAGGGAAGCCCTCCAGAAGGCCTCCACGAAGGGCGTGGAGATGATCAGACTCTCGCGGACAGAGTTCGAAAAATTCAAGGAGTCCGCCATGCCGGCGTGGGACGAGTTCACCGCCAAGTCGCCCGAGTGTGCGAAGATGGTGAAGCTCATCAAGGAAGACATCCGGCAGTGGGATAAGATGCGTCCCGAATCAAAGCAATGGTACGACAAGTGGATCAGCAAGTGAGGCAAAATCGGCAGGGAACGGCTTAGCAGCCGTTTCCTGCCGCACTGATCCAATAAGGAGGGAACAATGAAAGTCTTTGAAAAGACAATCGGCGCGGTAAACGGCGCCATGATGTGGGTCTGCGGCATCATCGGAATCTTCATGGCCTTTCTCGTCGTTGCCGACATTGTCATGAGAATGATGAAAATGCCTATCCAGTGGGCCTTCGAGATGACCCAGTGGCTTTCAGCTACGATGGCCCTCCTGGGGGGCGGCTATGCCCTGTTGAAGGGGAGCCACGTCAAGATCGACCTGGTCTACAAACGATTTCCCCTGAGAATCCGGGCAATCGTCGATATCTTCACATCAGTCCTCTTCTACGTGCTCTGCTTCGTCCTGATCTGGCACGGGTCAATCGTCGCCTACGAGTCTTTCCTGACAAAGGCGACGACCGGGGCAGAACTGAACCCGCCCACGTATCTTGTCCAGCTCCTCGTTCCCATCGGCGGCCTGCTCATCGGGCTTCAGGGCATCGTGATCCTGGTCCGCAACATCCGGATTGCTCTTACGGGACATGAAGAAAGAGAGGGGAACTGAAATGGAAATGTGGCAACTTGCAATAATTCTCCTCGGAGCGCTGTTGGTCTTCCTGGTCCTCGGCCTGCCCGTAGCCTTCACCCTGGGGGGGCTTTCCCTCATCATCGGCTATTTCGTCTGGGGCGGCGCCAGTGCCTTCTACTCCGTGGCCCTGGGATCGCTCGGCAAGGTGGCGGAATTTACGCTGATTGCCGTACCGTTGTTTTTACTCATGGCGGCAGCCCTGCAGTTCAGCGGGCTCGCCGAAGACATGTACGAAATGATCTACCGTTGGATGGGCGGCCTCAAGGGGGGGCTGGCCATCGGCACCGTCGTCATCTCCGCTATCTTCGCTGCCATGGTGGGCATCGCCACGGTGGCGACGGCGACGCTCGGTCTCACCGCTCTGCCGTCCATGCTCAAGCGTGGCTATGACAAACGGATGATCTGCGGCGCGATCTGCGCCGGTGGCGCCTTGGGGGTCCTGATTCCTCCCAGCATCCTCATGATCATATACGCCAGCGAGACGGACGTCTCGGCGGGTCAGATGTTTTTTGCCGGCATCGTACCGGGGATCATCCTGGCGGTGTTATACATCCTCTACATCGCTGTCCGCTGCGCCATGAATCCCTCCATGGGGCCCGCCGTACCTGTTGATGACCGCTACTCCTGGGCGGAAAAGATAGCCTCGCTGATGTCCGTCATCCTGCCGGTTATGCTCATTGCCGTCGTGCTCGGCGTCATCTATCAGGGCATTGCTACCCCGACGGAGGCGGCGGCGGTAGGCGCTGTGGGCGCCGTCTTCTGCGCCGGAGTGCGGAAACAGCTAAACCTTGCGAACATCAAAAAGATCCTGCACATGACCGTTTCCATCAACTCCATGGTTTTTTGGATCATCCTTGCCGCCGTCGCCTACGCCCGTCTCGTAACGGTGTCTGGCGTGGGGGAATGGTTCAGCAGCGCGATCACGGATCTCCCCGTCAACCGGTGGGTCATCCTGATCCTGATGCAGGTTATCTTCTTCTTCCTGGGGATGGTCCTCGATCCGGCCGGGATCCTCTACATCACGGCGCCCTTCTTCATTCCCACGGTCAAGGCCTTGGGGTTCGATCCCCTCTGGTACGGGATCCTCTGGATCATCAACATGAACATGGCCTATCTTACGCCGCCGTTCGGCTTCAGCCTTTTCATCCTGCAGGGGGTGGCGCCGCCGGAGGTCACGACGGAGGACATCTATGTCGGGATCTGGCCCTATGTAGGCATAATGATCGTCAGCCTGATCTTGGTCATGCTTTACCCGTCGCTCACGACATGGCTGCCGGGGTTGATGATTAAATAGTGATCCACGCCTTTCTTGGAAGCGTGGCGGTGTGTCTTCTGAGAAGGATCGCCAAACCCGCCTTTGTCATTTCTCTGCCGAAGGGGGAATTGGACCTAACGGTCCATGATATCTGATGAATAGGAGAGGGGCATGGTTCTTAAGATCGATCATATCGGTGTGGCTGTGGAGAATCTCGAGAAGTCGCTGCAGTTGTACAGCGGGCTGCTGGGATTGAAATCCGAAGGGATTGAAGAGGTTGCGGAACAGAAGGTCAATGTTGCCTTTATTCCCGTGGGTGAAAGCGAGATCGAATTGCTCGAGTCTACCTCTCCGGATGGCCCAATCGCCCGATTCATTGTGAGTCGAGGTCTGGGGATTCAGCACATCGCTTTCTGCGTGGAGAACATCGAAAAAGCCCTGGAGGAATTAAAAGCACAAGGGGTTCGCCTGATTGATGAAAAGCCCCGTTACGGGGCCGGGGGCGCCCGGATCGCCTTTCTGCATCCGAAGGAAACCCAGGGTGTCCTTGTGGAACTCTGCGAGCGTGTGAAATCATGAGGGTAGAAAAACCTGTGGATGACAAGGTGGAGGATCTTCTCAGACGCCGCACCGAGATCGTTGCCGGTGGAGGGAAGGCGAAGGTGGAAGGACAGCACAGAAAGGGAAAGAAAACCGCCCGCGAGCGGATTGACGCGCTTCTGGATCCGGGAAGCTTTGTCGAGATCGATGCCTTTGTGGAACATCGGTGCCGTGAATTCGGAATGGAACATCTCCGAGCTCCGGGCGAAGGCGTCGTGACAGGCCATGGCACGGTGAAAGGCCGGTTGATTTTCGTCTATTCCCAGGATTTCACTGTCATCGGCGGAACGCTTGGCGAAATGCATGCTGCCAAGATCTGCAAGGTCATGGACATGGCCATGAAGGTGGGCGCCCCCATAGTGGGTTTCGACGATTCGGGAGGGGCGCGGATTCAAGAAGGGGTCGATGCCCTGAGCGGTTACGGAAAGATCTTCTACCGGAATACCATGGCATCCGGGGTCATCCCCCAGATCTCGGTCGTCATGGGTCCCTGTGCGGGCGGCGCCGTCTATTCGCCGGCGTTGACCGATTTCATCTTTATGACGAATAAAACCAGCCACATGTTCATTACCGGACCCCAGGTGATCAAGGCCGTCAGCGGCGCTGATGTCGACCCGGAGGAACTTGGTGGCGCCATGACACACAATCGGGTGAGCGGCGTCGCCCATTTCGTCCATGCCCGCGAGGAAGAGACGATTGCCGCCGTACGGAAACTTCTTGGTTTCCTGCCGGCGAACCATTGCGAGCATCCGCAGATTGCCGAAACCGGCGACGATCCACGAAGGGAGGTGCCCGAACTTCACGATCTGGTACCTGCGAATTCTCAAAAATCTTATGACATCCGCAAGGTGATTCTGCCCATTGTCGATAGGGGGGAATTCTTCGAGATCCAGAGGTATTATGCGATAAACATCGTGATAGGCTTAGCCCGTCTTCGGGGACAGCCGGTGGGTATCGTGGCTAATCAGACAAAGCATCTGGCGGGATGTCTCGATATCAATGCCTCGGACAAGGCGGCCCGGTTCATCCGTTTCTGCGATGCCTTTAATATTCCACTCATTACCCTCGTGGATGTCCCCGGCTTTCTACCCGGCATCGCTCAGGAGTTCGGCGGCATCATCCGCCACGGTGCCAAAATGCTGTTTGCCTATTCTGAAGCGACAGTTCCCAAAATCACGCTGATCCTAAGGAAAGCATACGGAGGGGCCTATCAGGCGATGTGCAGCAAGGACCTGGGAGCGGATCAGGTTTTTGCCTGGCCGACAGCGGAAATCGCGGTCATGGGGCCTCACGGGGCCGCCGACATCATCTTCCGGAAGGAGATCGATGCCGCCCCTGATCCCGGTGCGATGAGACGTCAGAAAATTGAAGAATACCGGAATCTTTTCGCCAATCCCTATGAGGCGGCTGGCCGAGGCTTCATCGACGACGTGATCGAACCGCGATTTACCCGTTCGCGTCTGATTGATGCCCTCGTCATGCTGACGGGGAAAAAGGAGGAAAGGCCGGCAAAAAAGCATGGCAACATTCCTCTGTAGCGAAGGTGGTTTATCCAGGTGACATGACCACCCTTTCTGATCATATTTCTGATTATGCTGGTGCCAAATCAGAATAAATATCCAGGCAGGGGTCGCGATACTCGGGCCGTTTTTTTTAAAAGGAGGATGGCGGGATGAAAGGGATAGCGAATATTGCAGCATGGAAAGGTTTGGAGCCGACACTGGGGTGGATGATTCGGAAGGGGACCGAGAAACAACCTGATGCCGAAGCGCTGGTTGTGGACGGCAAGAGATATACCTACGCACAACTTACCGATCGGTTGAACCGGCTATCAAACGCTTTAACGGAATTCGGTGTCCACAGAGGAGACAAGGTGGGGCTGCTGCTCTATAACGGCAACGAATTTATCGAAGGCGTTTTCGGAATAACGAAGTTGGGCGCCGTCTGCGTCCCGCTAAATTATCGCCTCAAACAGATCGAGCTGGAATACATCATCAACCACAGTGATATCGTGGTCCTGATTTATGATACCGAATTTTATCCCCTAATCTCGGCTCTGAAGATGAAGCTTGCAAGCGTAAAACAATACATTGCCGTGGGGAAGGAAAGTGCGAACGGCCAGCATTACGAAGAGTTGCTGACAGCATCCCATCCCGGGGAACCGGAAGCGGAGGTTCTGGAGACGGATCTCGCGTGCCTGATCTATACGGCGGGGACTACAGGCTTGCCGAAAGGAGTGATGCTGTCCCACCGGAACCACCTGTGGAGCTGCATCAACTCCATGCTCCGCGAAGGAGATTACATGCCGGAGAAGAATGTGATTATTCCCATTCCTCTCTTCCATGTGGCTGGTTTCCAGCGGTTCTTGATCACCCTGTTTCTGGGTGGTAAAATCGTGTTGACCCGAAGTTTTGATGCCGCCCGGTTCCTGAGGCTGGTTCAGCAGGAAAAGACGATGGCGACTCTGATGGTACCCACGCAGATCACGATGCTGACACGGGCGCCGAATCTCGATCAATATGACCGTAGCAGCCTTACCGCATTCTCGTTTGGCGCCGCGCCCAGCGGATTGAAACTCCTTCAGGAAATCCATTCCGTTTTCCCGAATGCCGATTCCACGCACTGTTATGGCATCACCGAGACCAGTGCCACCGCTTCTTATCTACCGGCATCGGAATTCCGAAAAAAAATGGGGAGTGTGGGGAAGAAAGGGCATGGTTATATCAATATTGAGTTAAGAGTCCTTAACCATGAACTCAAGGATGTGAAGCCTCTGGAGGTCGGCGAAATCATTATCCGCGGACCCAATGTGATGATGGGTTATTACAAGGATCCCGATGCCACGGCGGCGGCTTTCTATGAGGGCGGCTGGTACAAGACGGGGGATATGGGGATGATCGATGAAGACGGCTACCTTTTCATTGTAGACCGGAAGAAGGATATGATTATCAGCGGCGGCGAAAACATATACTGCCCGGAGGTGGAGGACGTCCTGAACAGCTATGAAAAAATCGCTGAGGCGTCCGTGATCGGTGTTCCCGATGACCTTTGGGGAGAGGTTGTCCGGGCCATCGTGGTTTCCAAACCGGGCGAGGAACTGACGGAACAAGAGGTGATCGACTATTGCAAAGCCCAGTTGTCCGGTTACAAGTGCCCCAAAAGCATTGTTTTTGTCAAGACCCTTCCGGTAAGCGGCACCGGCAAGGTTTTAAAGACTATTCTGCGTGAGCAATATGGCAAACCGTAAGGAAAAGACAATCTGGTCGCCAAATACGGCTTGGATCACTCAACACTGAAATCGGACATCCTGTGATCGCTTACGACCTCTGAATCCTTCCATAAGGCCTACAAGAAGGGGGTGCAGATGATCAAACTATCGCGGGCGATTGTCGATATCGTCACTTCCGCTCTCTTTTACGGGTAAGAGGGCTCTCTCCCCTTAGTTTGCGATGAGCTCCCCGCTTGGCCGCTTTGGAAACCAAACCTCGACAGACTCTCTGTCCATCCATCATACGCCTCTTCAAATCGCATCTTCCGGATCTCCTGCAGCAACACTGTTCGTCTCATTCGTCACCTCCAACAGTGACTTATAAACCGGACAGATTAGTGCTACAACCCTGGAAAGTTTACTTGTTTCTTACCTAAGGCAAAAAATGCTTGATTAATGACATTTCTTAAATTAGCATTCATCGCCCATCTAAAGGTCTCAGAACCGAGGGTGGCGGCGGCGTAAAAAATCCATGTGGGGGCTTCAATTTCCTCCTTTCCGCCGGCAGGCGGAAGAGAAGGTGATTGCCTGTTATGGAGAGCTTGTCGAAGGGCTCGCGCCTTGCCTCCGGAGCCTTTTTTGCAGGGCCGCCCTGTGTTTGAAGGGATTCCGGGTTTATAAGGGGCATCCATAGCGTATCCATCGAAAATAGAATGAAAATAGAATTAGAATGATTAAGAGGGAGTGTTATGATACAACCAAATTTTGAAAAAGGGGGGGGACTCGTGCCGGCCGTGGTCCAAGACCATGAGACCGGGGAGATACTCATGCTGGCCTACATGAACCGCGAGGCATGGCTGAAAACCCTCGAAACGGGCAAGGCCCACTACTGGAGCCGTTCCCGGC
>Ga0066636_10002665_pt1 | contig 11377 bp, 10 predicted proteins | sample CryGeyCG2014_080_2_FD_62736 | JGI IMG/M metagenome (GOLD analysis project Ga0066636, IMG submission 62736) | Groundwater microbial communities from aquifer - Crystal Geyser CG07_land_8/20/14_0.80 | ecosystem: Environmental > Aquatic > Deep subsurface > Groundwater | place: USA: Utah: Grand...
TGAAGCTTGATACAAGAAGGCCGCCATGGCACATAAGGTTTTTAAAGCCGGAAATTAAAATCTATGAACTGAAAGAAAATATCTGAAACGGGCGCTTGCGGGGAGGAAGAGATGATCTCAATAATTACGCCGATGTATAATGAAGAACTGGTGATCAGGGAGGTTCTTAAAAAGCTTCTTGACAGCCTTAAAGGCTTAAACGAGGAATGGGAACTGATAGTCGTTAATGACGGCAGCACGGACAACTCCCTTAAAATAGCGGAAGAAACAGCCGCTGAAAATAAGAACCTTAAAGTAGTTTCTTACGCCCTGAACCGGGGCAGGGGATACGCGCTGCGCGCCGGGTTCAGGAACGCGCGCGGGGACATAATCGTTACCACCGAAGCCGACCTGTCCTGGGGTGAGGATATTATTTTCAGAATGATCTCGGAGCTGAAAAAAGAACCCGAGGCTGACATTGTCATAGCATCCCCGCATATGCCCGGCGGCGGTTACAGGAACGTGCCTTTTTACAGAAGGTTTTTAAGTTCTGCCGGGAACGTGATCCTGAGGAAGGTGTTCACGGAAAACCTGACAATGGTGACCGGGATGACCAGGGCGTACAGAAGAAACGTGATTGAGTCGCTTGATCTGGAAAATAACGGAAAAGAGATTCATCTCGAAATAGTTTCAAAAGCCAATGCCCTGGGTTTCAGGATCATTGAGATCCCGGCTGTCCTTACCTGGAAAAAAACGGAAGGAGGCGCGAAAAGAAGATCCAGCTTTAAAGCAAGAAGGCTGATCTTTACCCATCTTCTTTTTGGGTTCAGCCAGGCGCCCTTGCTGTTCCTTGGCGCGATAGGCCTTGTTTTCATCGTTCTGGGCCTGGCTGCCGGGATTTATCTGATTTTTGCGGTCCTCAGAACGCATTCCATCGCCAATAGGCCGCTTGTAACGTTAATGATCCTGCTGATTATTTCGGGGATCCAGATACTGATATTCAGTTTCCTCGCGTACCAGAATAAGAACACGCAAAAATACATAATCAGGCTGCAGAGGCAGATTTTGGAGTTGTCAAAAAAGAACCCGAAAGACAAGGAAAAAGAAGAGTAGTCACTATGTGCGGCATAGCGGGTATCTACGATTTAGACGGCAGGCCTGTAGACGCCGGCCTGTTAAGGGAAATGGTCAGGGTTATTGCCCACAGGGGTCCTGATGATGAAGGCTTTGTTTTCATCTCCACCAAAAACAATGACTTTAGTTCCACGGAAAATCATAATTCATCTGCGGATCTGGCTTTCGGGCACAGAAGACTGAGCATAATTGACCTGTCTGCGGCAGGGCATCAGCCGATGTGCAACGAGGACGGGACCGTATGGATAGCGTATAACGGCGAGATATATAATTTCAGGGAGGTCAGGAAAGCCCTTGAGGGCAGGCACAGGTTTAAATCGAACTCGGACACCGAGGTCATAATCCACGCGTACGAGGAATACGGCCCAGAATGCCTCAAATTATTCAACGGCATGTTCGCTTTCGCGCTCTGGGACGGGGTAAATAAATCGCTGTTCCTGGCAAGGGACAGGCTGGGCATCAGGCCCATGTATTATTACAAAAGCGGCGAAAGCCTTGTTTTTTCATCCGAGATCAAGGCGATAATCCAGGACAGGCGGATAAAAAGGGAGTTAAATGAACCCGGTCTGTATGATTTCATTACCTTCCAGAACATACTGGACGACAAGACTTTCTTCAAGGGTATTTTCAAGATACTCCCGGGCAGTTACTTAATATGTAAAAACGGCGCTGTAAGGACCGAGAAATACTGGGACCTGGATTTTGAAAAGACGGACCTCGGCTCTGCGCCGCGGTATCTTCGGAGATACGAGGAAATACTGGGCAGGGCTGTTGAAAGGCACCTGATCAGCGACGTCCCGGTGGGAAGCTACCTGAGCGGGGGATTTGACTCCACTTCAATAGCCACGATCGCTTCGGAGAAGATGGACGGCAGGATAAGCACGTTCACCGGCGCCTTCGCCGAGGGAGAGAAATACGACGAAAGGATGTGCGCCCGCATGGTTGCCGGTAAAATCAATGCCAGGCATTGGGAGATTGTAATTACACCGGAGGATTTTAAAAATAACATAGAAAACGTTGTATATCATCTGGATGAACCCTCCGTGGGTTCAGGGGCGCTCCCCCAGTTTATGGTTTCCAGGCTGGTATCGGAGCATGTTAAGGTTGTTCTGACCGGTCACGGAGGAGATGAGTTTTTTGCCGGGTACCAGGTATATAAATCAGCTTATTACGGCGAAATGCTGAAAAAAAATCCTTTCAATATATTCAGGATACTGCCGGGTTTCAAGATAAATGAACTGGCAAGGATATTGTATTTCCTTGTGTATCCCTTGTTGGTACCGGATTTAAAATACGGCCTTTACATAATGTTTTCAGCGGAAGAGCGGAAGAAACTCTTCACAAAGCAGTTTTTGTCTCTGGTTAAAGGTTACGATCCCATGGATACGCTTAAAAAACTCATTAAGGGTAAAAATTTTACAAAGCCGGACCAAATACTGTATTTATACGCCAAAACCTATCTGCCGACCCTCTTCCTTCAGGAGGACAAGGTGGGGATGGCGCATTCCATTGAGGCAAGAATTCCGATATGCGACAACGAGCTTGTGTCCTTTTCGACGTCAACGCCGATTGAATATAAGCTATTCAACAATACGCTGAAGTATTTAACCAAAGAAACGATGAAAAACAAGCTGCCGCCCGCTTTATACGGGCAGTCCAAAAAAGGGTTCCCGACGCCCATTTCAAAATGGTTCAGGAACGAGCTGAGAAGCTATTTATACGATGTTCTGGCAGGCGACAGGATCAGGAGCAGGAATATTTTTAACTGCGGCTACCTGAAAAAGATGCTTGACCGCCACTGCAATGGTTTTACGGACACGCTTTTTGACTATAATAACGCATCCAGGATTTATTCTATCCTGACGGTTGAGTTATGGCACAGGGTGTTCATAGACAGATGAAGATAATATGCGTTGTCGGCGCCAGGCCGAATTTTATCAAGATCTCCCCGCTTCTTGACGAACTAAGAAAACACAGGGGGATAGAGAGCCTGCTTGTCCATACCGGCCAGCACTATGACGAGGGGATGTCAAAGGTCTTTTTTAAAGATCTGGATCTGCCCAGCCCGGACATATTCCTCGGCATAGGCTCGGGAAGCCATGCAAACCAGACGGCCAGGATCATGATTGAATTCGAAAAGGTGCTGGCAGGGGAAAGACCGGACCTGGTGGTGGTGGTGGGCGACGTGAATTCCACCCTGGCATGCAGCCTGGTGTGCGCGAAAATGCCGGTCCCGGTTGCGCATGTGGAAGCGGGGCTGAGGAGTTATGACCGGACAATGCCCGAGGAGATAAATAGGGTCGTTACGGACGCGCTTTCCGATTATCTTTTCACCTCCTGTGAAGACGCAGGCGGGAACTTGGTCAAGGAAGGGGTCCCCCGAAAAAAAATATTTTTTACGGGCAATATCATGATTGATACGCTTCTGAAATACAGAAAGAAAGCAGGCGTAAGGATATTGAATGAGCTGGGGCTCAAAAAGAACGGTTACGCTCTTCTTACGCTCCACCGCCCGTCAAACGTGGACGAGAAAAATACCTTTGCGGATATTGCAGATATATTGATGGAAGTCGGCCATAGGATACCGGTTATTTTTCCCGTTCACCCAAGGACCAGGAAAAACATCGAGCTATTTGGGCTGGCGCATTATTTCAGGGACTGCAGCGGAAGGGGAGTGCATGCCGCCGAAAAAGGCGTATTCCTGGTCCCGCCCATGGGGTACCTTGATTTCCTGTCCCTGATGCAGAATTCAAAATTCGTGATAACCGATTCGGGCGGCATACAGGAAGAAACGACCGTGCTGGGGATCCCGTGCCTTACGGTGAGGGAGAACACGGAAAGGCCTGTTACCGTAAGGGAAGGAACGAATATAATCGTGGGCAGGAGCAAGAAAAAGATCAGGGAAGAGGTCGGAAAGATACTGGCGGGAAGGGTAAAAAAAGGGAAGGTCCCGAAATTATGGGACGGGAAAACCGCACGCAGAATCGTGAAAGCGATCCTTAAAATAAAGACGCGGAAGGAAGGCGCCAGAACGTAAAGGACCGATATCCCCGTGCGCCCTTTTTTTAAAAATGGTTCCGGAGGTTTTGATGGAAAAGACGATCGGGAGGACAATCTGGGATTTCCTGGGTTTCCCCCTTCGTGCATTTATACTGGACGAGAAGACCCAGATGAAAATGGGCTTTACGACCCTGAAGGAAGAAAGATTTTCCGCCGTCTTATCGCTTATGAAGGGCAAGGTTCTTGATATAGGCTGCGGTCCCAACGAATTGATGAAAATTTACAGGGCGCGCGGGGGGGACGGGACCGGCATTGACGTTCATCCGTTCGGCGGTGCGGATTACGTAATAGATATTAACAAGCAGTATAAGTTACCATTTAAAGACGGCGAGTTTGACACGGTCACCATGATCGCGGTGCTCCACCATATCCCTAAGGACCAGAGAGCCGCGGTTCTGTCAGAATGCCGCCGCGTTCTTAACAAAGGCGGAAAGCTGCTCCTCACCCAGCTGGGACTGTTCCTGGGATGGCTGGGGCACAAACTGCAATGGTGGGACAGGGACCAGATGGAAAGAGACGTGGACTGGGAGAAGGAAGATTACGGCGTGCCGGCCGGGCGCATCATCGGGGCCGGCGAAAATGCCGGGTTCCGCTTTATCCGCCGCGAGGGATTTATTTACGGCCTTAATAAATTATATATCTTTCAGAAGTGAGGGAGCTGGCTTGAGGATGATTTCCGCGGAACGAAGGAGGTTTCATGCTGAACCGGATATTCGGGGCGAATAGAAAAAGGGTGATGCTGTTGATGCTTCTGCTCTCCCTTGCCCTGCGCCTTGCCTGGATTTCCACCCTGAAATACGACAAGGACTACTGGGCAGAAGAAGGAAGCAGGGAGGCTGCCGTAAGCATGCTTCAGGGCAAAGGGCACGTGTCACCTTCGTATTATGACCCCAACGGGCCGCCGATGTACGCATACAGAGTGCCGGGTTTTGCCCTGTTTCTGGCGGGTGCTTTTTTACTTTTCGGGACCTATAATTATCTGGCAACCGCGATACTGATAGCGATCATGAGCACTTTTATTTCCCTGCTGGTCTTTTTCATCGCTAAAATGCTCTTTGACGAAAAAGTTGCGTTTGTATCTTTTCTGGCGGCATGCCTGTTCCCCAGCTTTATTTACTGGTCCGGCTTTCTTTCCCCTGACAACCTGACCGTTTTTCTCATAGCGCTCACCGTTTTTTTCCTGCTTAAAAGCCTGGAAAGGCCGTCCTGGATGAATTATGCCTTTGCGGGTCTTTCCTGGGGAGCTGCTTCCCTTGTCCGCCCGCAGATACTTTTATACCTCCCCTTTTTCCTTATTTATCTTCTGCTGGCATCAGCGAAGAAAAAAGAGGCAATAAGGAAATTTGCCGCCATCTGCCTGTTCGCTGTTATCCCCGCCGCGATATGGACGGCAAGGAATTACCGCGTTTATCACCAACTCGTTCCCATGGAGACCCTGGCAGGCGAGGCGTTCTTTGTCGCGAACAATCCCAGGGCGCTTGAAAGCCCGGCTGGTTTTGCCGATCTGGACCCGGAGGAATTTTATCGGCAGTTCAAAGGCATGACGGATCTGGAAGTCAGCAAATGGTACTGGAGGAACTCGCTGGGATGGATCAGGGCCAATCCTTCTTTATATCTGAAATTGGTAGGGGACCGGTTTTTGCGTTACTGGCGGCTCTGGCCGCATCTGGGAGCCGGGATAACTGGCGCCGGTCTGGAGCGGACTTATTCCTGGAAATACTTTGCATTAAGCATAATCAGCATAGCGCCGGCGATTTTATTGGGGATAACGGGGATGGTCCTTTCCTTCAAATACTGGCGCAAAACCTTGTTATTGTACCTGTTGATCTTTCAGTTTTCCTCCACCTCAATACTGGTCAGGGTGGTGCTCCGCTACAGGGAGTCAATCATGCCCTATATGATCATCTTTGCTTCTTACACCCTCTGGTTTTTATGGGAGAAAATAACCGCAGGGAAAAGAAAGGTTCCGGGTGAAGGCGCGGAGAACAAGGGGTCCAGATGACGGGGAAAAAAGTTATTCTATTGCTTTTTCTTCTTGCGCTGCTGCCGTCGGTTATTTACTCATATTCCTTCTTCAGGGGTCCCGCGCTTCACGATGACGGCCTGGAATATCACGGGCTCGCGGTTAATCTGTTAGAAGGGAAGGGGTTCCAGTGGCAGGGGTTAAAGGCAAGCCGGCCGCCGGGTTACCCGTTTTTCCTTGCGGCGGTCTATTCCGTGTCAGGCCGGTCTTTGAAAACAGTCATATTCATACAGTGTATTCTTGTCGCTCTCAGCTGTATCCTTATATATCTTACCGCCGAAAGGATTTTAGGCCGGACAACAGCCGTTATTGCCTATTTTATCGCAGTTTTTTCCTTCGGCATGTTCAGTATGCCCGCGGAAATCGTTTCCGAGCCCCTTTTTACTTTCTTGTTCTGCCTGAGCTCTTTTTATCTGTGCGGCGAGAAGAAAAACCTTAGTATATTTGTTTCCGGGATTATGGCCGGCCTGGCCACCCTGGTTCGTCCGGTTACGACGCTCCTTCCCGTATTTATACTGATATTTTTAATTTTTAGATTCGGCGTTTTGTCCGGCAAGGCATATATTAAGTTCCTTATTTTTTCGGCAGCGTTTGCCGGAGTCCTGTTCCCGTGGACCCTGAGGAATTACGGCATTTACCATAAGTTTATTCCCGTTAACATTCAGAGCGGGGCAACTTTCTGGGCCAGCAATAACCCATGGATCAAGGGCGGTGACGCCGTTGACCTGTATTGTTTCCCCCAAAAGGCGCTGGAGCCCTATAAATCGCTTTCCGTTCCGGAAAAGGACAGGGCATATATGCGGGAAGGCATAAAATACCTTAAAAGCCTAAGCCCGGCAGGGTTAACAAAACTTTTCCTTATGAAGATATTCCGGCTGTTCTACGTGTTTTACCCGCAATACGACATAAGTTTCGGTTTCATAATCCCGTTTTTCCTTTACGGATTATGGCTTTCTTTATTCAGGATAAAAGGGGAAACCCTGGCACCGGTTTTTTTGATGGCATACCTTCTTTTTATTACCCTTATAACCTATGGTTCCCCGCGTTTAAGAAGCCCGTTTCTTCCGTATATTGCGGTTATTTCCGCAGCGGGGCTGAACGGTTTTTACAGCGGCATTTACAATAATAAACGGTCTAAAATTTTGCTTGGTATCTGGGTATCCATAAATATAGCTGTCGTCGTTTATGCGGGACAATTACGCCAGTTCATCCTTAAAATAAGAGACATTCTGTAAGAAACAGTTCTTTATTTAAGAAATATCCGGCCGGAGGCAAAATTGGAAGGCGACGTTAAGATAGGGATTATAGGGTGCGGGCACTGGGGGTTTAACTATATACGGGTTTTCAGGGAACTGGAAAATGCGGAGGTCGCGGGATGCAGCGATGTGAGCGACGCGTCCCTTAGAAGGGCAGGAAGTTTTGCGCCGGGACTGAAATTGTTCAAAAACTACAGGGAACTGCTTGAGCTTGACACCGACGCGATCGTTGTTTCCACCCCGGCAAGCACCCATTACGAAATTGCCAGGGAATGCCTTAAAAGCGGCAAGCACCTGCTTGTGGAGAAGCCTTTTGTCCTGAAGCCCGAAGAAGGCGAGGACCTTATAGATTTAGCCGAAAAATCCGGATTAACCCTTATGGTGGGCCACGTGTTTGAGCACAATTCGGGCGTTAACAAGATAAAAGAAAGCATCGGCAGCGGCGCGCTGGGCAGGATCTATTATCTTCATTCCACGCGCACGAACCTCGGCCCTGTAAGGAAGGACGTAAACGCGGTATGGGATCTGGCCTCGCACGACATTTCTATATTTTCCTATGTCCTGGGCAGGAAGCCCGTCGGGGTATCGGCAAAAGGCGCATCCTACATACAGGAAGATCTGAAAGACGTGGCATTCATCACCCTGGATTATCCGGATAAGGTGGTAGCCCACATCCATGTCAGCTGGCTTGACCCCTAGAAGGTAAGAAGGATAACCGTGATAGGGGAAAAGAAAATGCTGTTTTTTGACGATATGAACAATCTTGAGCCCATAAGGATCTACGACAAAGGTTTCGCAAGAGAGCCCTTGTACAGCACTTTCGGGGAATTCCAGACAGTGCTCAGGGACGGAGACGTAACGATCCCCAGCGTCAAGCTTACCGAGCCCCTGAAGAGCGAATGCATGCATTTTCTGATGTGCGTGAAGGACAAAAAGAAGCCTGTCACCGACGGAAGGGACGGGGTGAACGTCGTAAGGGTGCTTGCCGCCATAGATGAATCTTTAAAGCAGCGCGGAAAGACAACGGAGATAAAATGGTAAAAAATAAATTTCTGGTAATCGGGAAGAACGGCAGCATTGACAGGGACGCAAAATTAGGATACAGGACCGGCAGAAAGATAGGCAGCCGCCGTTTAAAAATAGGCAGTAACGCCACCGTGAGAAAAGGGACGGTGATCTACGAGGGAACGGAGATCGGGGACGGCCTGGAAACCGGGCACAACGCCGTGATAAGAGAGGAAAACAGCATAGGCGATAATTTTAAGATCTGGAACAATTCCACGGTTGATTACGGCTGCAAAATAGGGAACAATGTCAGGGTCCACTGCAATGTCTACGTGTCCCAGTTCACGACCATTGAAGACGATGTTTTTCTGGCGCCGGGAGTCATCACGGCAAATGACCCGCATCCGATCTGCACCAGGTGCATGAAGGGCCCTGCCGTGAGGAAAGGGGCGAAGATAGGCGCCGGCGCGATATTGCTGCCCGGCGTCGTCATAGGCAGATATTCGCTTGTGGGGGCCGGCAGCGTTGTCACGGGCGACGTGCCGCCGTATTCGGTGGCATACGGGAATCCCGCAAGAGCGGTCAAATCAATTTTTAATCTAAAATGCAGGGCGAAAAAAAGAAGAAGACCGTATGAGGAAGTAAAGAGGAGGAAATAATGGGGATACCTTTTGTCGATTTAAAAAGGCAGTACCTGCAGATTAAAGAAGAAGTAAATACCGCCATTGCGGATGTCATATTAAAAGGCGACTTCATACTGGGCAAGGAGCTGGAATTATTCGAATCCGAATTTGCCGGATACTGCGGCGTGAAATATGCGGTAGGCGTTGATAACGGAACTTCCGCGCTGGAGCTTTCGCTCAGGGCTTACGGGATAGGGCAGGGAGACGAGGTAATTACCGTTACCAATACGTTCATAGCTACCGCGTCAGCCATTGCTTTTACGGGCGCGAAGCCGGTATTCGTGGACATGGACCCCCGCACTTACAACATAAACCCGTCCCTGATGGAAAAAGCGGTCACCTCCAGGACAAAAGCGATAATTCCCGTGCATCTTTACGGCCAGCCGGCGGATATGGATGCCGTCCTTGAAACGGCAAAAAGGCACGGCCTGAAGGTCATAGAGGACGCCTGCCAGGCGCACGGCGCGGTTTATAAGGGCAAGAAAGCCGGGTCAATGGGCGATGCGGGATGTTTTAGTTTTTATCCCGCAAAGAACCTGGGCGGTTTTGGCGACGGGGGAATGGTTGTCACCGACAGTGAAGAGGTTGCCGAAAAAATAAGGATGCTCAGGAATTACGGGCAAAAAGAAAAATACAACCATCTATTCCTGGCATATAACCGCAGGCTCGATACTATCCAGGCTGCGGTATTGCGGGTCAAACTGAGGTATCTGGATAACTGGAACGAAAAGCGGCGCGCGAACGCAAAAATATACAATGAGCTGCTGAGGCCGTTTTCCGGATACCTGATAACCCCGTATGAAGAAAAAAACGCAGGGCACGTCTATCATCTGTACGTGGTAGCGGCAGAACGCAGGAAAGAACTTCAGGACCGGCTGCAGTCAAAGGGCATTTCCACCGGCATACACTATCCCGTCCCGATTCACATGCAAAAAGCCTTTGCCGGCCTGGGATACAAGGAAGGCGATTTCCCGGAAGCGGAAAAATATGCAAAGCTGATCTTCTCCCTGCCGATGTTCCCCGAATTAACAAGGGAGGAGATCGAGGCGGCAGCCGCCGCAATAAAGGAATTCTTCGGGGGAAAATAAGTAATGAGGAACGGGAAGAAAATAATCGTAATTTTGCCCGCCTATAACGAGGAAGGGAAGATAGGCAATGTCGTCAAAGCGGTAAAGGAAATTGATCCTTCGTTTGTTGACTGCGTTTTAGTCGTGGACGACGGCTCGGGGGACAGGACTTCCGAGACTGCGGAAAAAGAAGGGGCAACGGTCATCAGGAAAGAAAAAAACCGGGGCGTGGGGGCGGCATTAAGAACGGGCATTGACTATGCCGCGCAGAACAAATACGACGTTATCCTGGTGATGGCGGGCGATGACCAGGACGTTCCGGCCGAGATCCCGACAGTGCTGAAGCCGATACTTGAGAACGGGTATGATTTTGTGCAGGGCTCGCGCAGGATCCACGGCAGGCGCACCGTCAATATGCCGCTGTTCAGAAGGATCACCACGAAGATATATTCTATCATTTTCAGGTTCTTGACGGGTTTTCCCTGCACGGACGGGACCAACGGCTTCCGTGCCTTTAAGGCGGACGTGATAAGGGACGGCAGGATAAATATCTGGCAGGACTGGCTGGACACCTATGAGCTTGAGCCCTATCTTTTTTATAACGTTGTGAAGAAAGGATACAGGGTCTGCGAAGCGCCCGTGACCAAAAAATATCACAAGAAAATAGTGGGTTACACGAAAATGATGCCGGTCCGCGACTGGTGGAAAATCCTCAGGCCGCTCATATTCCTTAAAACGGGAATAAAAAGGTGAATCAATGGATTTGCTGCTGATCAATCCCGCTCACATTATCCGCGGCAGGAATATATGGAAGAAGATAGACCGCAGCCTGCCGCCGCTCGGGCTGGGCTACATAGCTTCTTTTCTTGAACAGAAGGGAATTAAAGTAAATATTTTCGATGTTGCGGCCCTGGGCGCTGATGCCGCGGAATTTTCAGGCGTGTTAAAAAATCTGGGTCCGCGGTTCGTAGGCATTACGGCGACCACGGTATTGATTGACGCCGCGACAGAGCTCGCGAAAATTACCAGGCAGGTTCTGCCCGAAGCGGGAATCGTGTTCGGGGGAGTGCACTCCACGATCCTTCCGGATGAAGTTTTGTCAAATGACTGCGTGGATTATGTCGTGCGCGGCGAGGGAGAATGGACGTTATTTGAATTAATGCAGGGGCA
>Ga0066636_10002666_pt1 | contig 11376 bp, 15 predicted proteins | sample CryGeyCG2014_080_2_FD_62736 | JGI IMG/M metagenome (GOLD analysis project Ga0066636, IMG submission 62736) | Groundwater microbial communities from aquifer - Crystal Geyser CG07_land_8/20/14_0.80 | ecosystem: Environmental > Aquatic > Deep subsurface > Groundwater | place: USA: Utah: Grand...
AGTTTTGTGAAAGGTAAACCCCGTTAGAAATAGGTTACTAAAGGGAACTCCTTGGTAATAATGGAAAATTTCTAATAGGGCAAGCAGCGGGGCTTTCTAACGGGGTAAAAGGAGGCGATAAAAGGAATGAAAAAAATTTTAACACTTCTCGTCACTCTGGGTCTTATCTTCGGAGGGATGAAATCGGCAGCAGCAGGCAATACTGCCAACCAGACGGTTACCTTTGAGGTCTCCAAAATCTACGAGATAGGGGTTAGCGGTGATCCCGGAGCATTTATCTTATCCTCTCTCTCCCAAGATCCGGAAGTATTAGCGCCGGCTTCGGATAGTTCTACAACATACAATATAACTTTTAACGGACCAGCCCTTATATTTGCTGAGCTGCTTAGCGAAATGCCCCCGTCTACCTCGTTCTATGTAAGACTTGATCCTCCATCAGGAGGCACAAGCTATGGGGAGAAGGCATTGAATGATTTTGCTCAGGGATTCCCCTTATCACCCCAGAGGCTTGTTTACATAGATAAGTATGCTGTGGATATAAATAAGACAATCACCTACAGGTTAGAAGCTACAATTTGGGCTGGCGTAGGATCAGGAACGAATACAGTAAGGTTTACCATAGGCGGCTTGTAAAAGGAGGTAAAAAGGAATGAGAAAATTGTTATTTTGTTCAATTTTACTCTGTTTTGTTCTTGGGGAAGCGGCTCTGGCAGGTGAGTTATTTCGACAAAACATCACCTACCAGATTTTGCCGATTAGTGAAATTTGGGTTAGCGGTAACCCCCCAGCCTTAGTAGTAAACTCTGCCACAGCAGGCCAGCAACCGGGTGAGGCTACGGATAGCGCCACAACTTACGGCTTTTCCACTAACACATGGGATATACCAAAGAAAATTACAGGCAAAATTAATGAATCCATGCCTGACTCCACCTATCTCAAAGTAAACCTTTTCCCTTCAACGGGGGCGAATAGCGGGGGTGATGTAACCCTGACAACAGAGCCCAAAGACCTTGTAACAGGGATTTACGACCCAGGGGATCCAGACTGGAATCTTCCAATTACTTACAAATTTGGCGCTGCGGTTGAGGCTGGTTTGGTATCAGGTGTAAGAACAGTCACCCTTACTTACACCGAGTAGTCATAAATGAGGTTAATGGGGTTAACAAGGATGGTCGGGTTTCTGACCATCCCTGCTTTTGAATGAATCTAAAGGAGATTAAAGAAAAGATGGTTAAAGGGTTAGGGTGGGAAATAGCTTTTATTCTGTTTTTTATCCTCTCTGTCCTCAGCGCAGAGGCAATTAATATTACTGCAGCGGGAAGCTGGCATAGAACGATCAGTAAGGTTGACCTGCAAAGCGAAGCAGGAAGCGGTCTAAATAGCTCCTATGAAAGCGCTCCTGACGCTACGGTTCTTGATATTGAAGCAGGTAAAAAAAACCAATGGGCTGTATACGTAAGGACAGCGCCCTCATGGGTTAATGATATTACCCTTTACGTAAGAAGGATTTCAGATGGAAAGGGTGGCGGAACTGTCGAAGGAGGAACTTCCTATGTTTCGGTCGGGCCAATAGACGTTCAGCTTTTCAGGGGAACGGGACCAAGAAATGGTATAAATTTGCAGTATAAGGCGAGCGGTTTTTCAATTCAGACTCCGGTAGGATTAAAAAGTGTAGAAATGATCTACACTTTAGAAAAGATTAAATAAGGTATGAACCATGTAAGGTTCATACCTGTAAAGAGGAGGGAAGGATGAAGGGGATAATTTTCTTTTTACTTTTCTATCTCTTTTTTCTGGTAGACGTCTCCTTCTGCGGCGTCTCGGTCATGGGGGAATTAACAAGAAGATACATTTCAAAACCGGGAAAAAGATATGAGGGAATGATCCTTGTAAGAAATAAGGGAAGCAGTCCCTCTGAGGTAAAGGTCTATGGGACTGACTACCTTTTCTATGCTGATGGAAGAAATATCTACGGAGAAGCGGGCAGCCACGGACGTTCCAACGCCGAATGGATTTCTCTTAGTCCAAACCGGCTCGCCATCCGTCCAGAAGAAACTGTTTCGGTCCATTATAATATTCAGGTCCCAAATGACCCTAATTTAAAGGGAACTTACTGGAGCATGGTGATGGTGGAACCATTGGAGGAAGTAAACCCCGAGACCCTGAAGCTTGAAAAGGGCAAGGTAAAGATGAGTCTCCGGGTAGTCATTCGCCACGCCATCCAGATCATCACTGACATTGGCAATACAGGAATTTCCAGAATCAAATTCGTAGATAAAAAAGTCACAGACGAGAATGGAAACAAAATCCTCCAGATAGATCTCGAGAATACAGGGGAGAGATGGCTTTCTCCTCTGATATGGGTGGAACTGTTTAATGAAGAGGGTAAATCAATGGGTAAGATTCAAGGAAGCAAACTCCGCATCTATCCAGGCTGTTCGGTCAGACATAAGATCCACTTAACCGATGTCCCTAAGGGGAGATATAAGGCCCTGATTGTGGCCGACAATGGGGACGAAAACATTTTTGGTTCAAGATGGAATTTAAGGATTGAATGAGAAAGACCGCTTCTTCCTTTGCCACTTTTTCCTCTGTCTCACTCTCTGTCTTTTTTCCTCCACAATCTTTGCGGAAATTAAGGGGCGCGGAGTTGAGGTAAGATTAACCTCACCAGGAATCATAGAGACCCTTCCCGGAAAGATCGTCACTTCAAGTTTTTTGGTCTCAAATCACACAAGCCAGAAGGAAATCTTTCTTGAAGAGTTAAAACTTCCCTCCAGATGGCAGCCTCTTGTTTCCGAGGATGCCTTCCCCCTCAAACCCAAAGAGAAGGAGCTAAGGATCATAGCCTTCTCAGTCCCCGCGGATTCTCCCCCGGGAATTTATCAAATAATCTATTCTGTAAAAAGTCAGAGGGATTACTCCATCACCGACCAAGATACACTCACCGTTAAGGTTCTTCCCATTTTTCGAATTGAATTAAATGTGGAAGAAAAGCCCTCATTGGTAATCGGAGGTCAACCCTACATGGTCAAAATAAGGATTTTCAACTATGGAAATATAAAAACCACTGTTAAACTGGAAATAAAAGGATTCCCGGATTATCCAATCAACATAGAACCGTCCGGGGAGTTTACCCTTGAAGCAGGAGATTCCAGGTTTTTAACCATAGAGGTAAAAACAGATGAAAAGATAAATAGAAAAACTATCCATATCCTCAAGATTAAGGCGCTGGCAGAAGAAGTATCAACCGAACAATCCCTCCCTATCGAAATAACACCCAGGGTAACAGGCAAAGTCGATCCCTATCAGCGAATCGCAGGAAAGGTGAAATTCAGTGCTGCAATGGAAAACAAGGAAGGGAGCATAGGAGGACAGGTAGAACTCTCAGGAGCAGGAAGTCTCGATGAAGAAGGGAAAAGAAGGATCGACTTTCTACTTCGGGGGCCTGATGTTCAAAGGAAGAGTATATTTGGCGAGAGGGATGAATACTGGTTCTCCTTTTACAGCAAAACCTTCGACATCCATCTTGGCGACAGAAATTTTTCACTTTCCCCGCTTACTGGACTTTTTAAATACGGGAGGGGAGTAGGGATAGATTACCATCCCGAAAAATTCGGCCTCGGAGCCTTCCTTCTTAATACGAGATGGACCGAACTGAAAGAAAGAGAAATTGGGGGGTATCTTGGGTCTCAGTTTTATGAGGGACTTGAGATGAGAGGAAATTTCCTTAACAGAAACTCTGAGGGGGACTTTACCGACAATCTCTTTAGCCTCGAAGGCAAAATAAAAAAGGACAAAAGATTAGACCTTGAGCTTGAAGGAGGCTTTGGCGAAAGTAGCAGAAAAAAGAAGGTGAGCGATTATGCCTACCGAGCTAATCTTAAAGGCCATTTTGACAACGATTTTTATTATCTTTTCAGAAAGACATATGCCGGGCCAGGATTCTGGGGTTACTGCCACGGAGTTGACCACACGGTAGGAACGATAGGCTTCCCCATCTTTCGTAAGCTCAGAGGAAACTTCAACTTCTCCTATCTTGGAGAAAAGTTTGACCCGGAAATTGAGGTCAAAAGAACCACTGCAGGGAGGGAACTCCTTTTTAGCGGTGGACTATCTTACTCTCTTCCCTCCGGAACAGATATTTTTCTAAATTATGAAGATTTTCGGAAAGAAGATAGGATGCAACCTGTAGATTACAATTTCAGCAATAAGATATTTAGATTGGGACTCGGACAGAAATTCCGTAAACTTAGTTTTAATATCAATATTGAAAGGGGGAGGATGGAGAATAAGCTTTCATCCACAGAGAATGACTATACGAGCTACAGCCTTTACGGGATGCTTCAACCAACCCCCTGGCAAAACTATGGCATCTATTTTCGATATGGACAGACCCCCTACAGCGAATCTCCACAGAAGACGTTAAGTGGAGGCATTACGGGAAACTGGAAAATCAAAAATAGACTGAACCTAACTTTAAGTTTTTATAGAAATATCTCCTACCAGGATCACCAGGAAGAGAAATGGGAACAGGACGGCGCCCGCGCTCGGCTTACCTACACTCTACCCTACAATCATTCGATAGAATTAGGGGGCAGATGGAGTAAATTCCGAGGCGAAGGTAAGCCCGAAATCTCTGCTTACTTAAATTATACAATTCCCCTACAAATACCTGTGGGTAAGAAAAAGAGCATAGGAATGATAAGAGGCAGGGTCTATGATGAAGAAAGACCGGGAAAGCCTTCTATCAATAATGTTATCCTTATTGCAGACGGGATTTCTGCTGTAACCGACCGAAATGGAAGGTTTGTCTTCCCTGGACTCAAACCCGGAGATTACCATTTCCAGATAGAAAGAGGCTCCATAGGTTCGAGTCGAACAACGAGCGAGAGACTACCCGTTGTCACTGTGAGAGGAGGAGAGACTACCGAAATAGAGATTGGAGTAGCAACGGCCTGCAAGATTTCAGGTCAGGTGATACTGTTTGCCCCAAAGAAAAAGATTGTTGAGGAAGATAGACCCATCCCCGAAGAGTTTCGGGAAGCAGGTGGGTTTGCTGGCGCTGTGGTTGAGATTTCCAGGGCAGGAGAACTCATAAGACAGTTCACGGATGGAAAAGGAAGTTTCTCCTTCGAAGGTATCAGGCCCGGGGTCTGGAAACTTAAAGTTTATGAAGAAAGCCTTCCCGCCTTCCACTTCCCGGAAAAGGGAGAATTTGAGTTGGAGCTTAAGCCAGGACAGGAAGAAGAGATTACGATAAAGGTTCTGGCACGCCCAAGAAGAATTAAAATAATTGAATAGGTTACGAACATGTTGTTCGATGACTCCGGGAAGAAGGTCCTTGATGAAAAGAAGAATCCGTGGGTCGATTTTACTTCCTGAAGTCCACAAACAGACATTTTGGCAAAGTATGCTTGATTTCAATTGTTAATCATCGATGGTATTTCTCTCTGAACACAAAACTACCCTCGTTCGTAAACTCAACTCACCTAAAAGCAAGCTCTTACCATTTTGATTTCTTGAATCGTCGAATCCCTGAACCCCTCAGCCTACTCTAATTTCTAATTATATCCCTATTCTGGTAATCCTATTTGTCACCATCCCATATTTTCTTCCCCCAAAAAACAATTGACGTCTATTACAATTGTGATAAATTGCCTCCAATAATAAATATTTCAAATTTCCCTCTTCTATACTTCAAAAGGGGAAGGGTTTTCTGATGGCCAGAATTCAAATCTCAAATGATCCATCTGGTCGAATAATTGTTTCCTTAGGGTGGAGTAAACGACATTGTCGTCTATACTTCCATATTTTAAGAAAATACGACACAGTCATCTGTGAACGAGTTGAAAGCCGCTATCAAAAATAATGTGAATATGCTATTATTCTTTATTGAGAAATCGTTACAAAAGGAGGATACCTTAAAATGAGACAGTATAAAATCATCGTAGAGAAACATCCAGATGGTTATGTAGCATATCCATTGGGAGTAAAAGGAGTCGTTGTCGGTGAAGGTGATACATACGAGGAGGCCCTTTCGGATGTAAAATCTGCAATCCGTTCTCATCTCGATACGTTTGGACCAGATGTCCTTGAACTCGAACCGCCTGTTCTTGAAGCGTTCGTTGCAGAGGCTGGAATATAGTGACAATCTCAAAATTCCCAGTTGATGCCCCAAAACAAAGAGTCATAAAAGCTTTGGAGCTCTTGGGTTTCCATTTGATTCGAGAAAAAGAACATATCTCAATGGAACGGATTAATCCAGACGGCTCAAAGACCCCTCTCACCATGCCTAATCATACAAAGATAAAATCATCAACACTGAGAACAATTTGCACTCAGGCAGGAACTGCACGAGATGATTTTCTTAAAGCATACGAAAGAACCTGATAGCGGCCTTTAGATAACACAAGCGCACAAGCGCTCTGGAGATAATGGAACATTTAGCTCTGTCACAAGGCTTACAAAGCTAAGTCTCGCGCCATTGGTAAACAGTTGCCTGTGTGCCACACGTTAGGCCTGCGTAAATCATTAAGGTCCCTGTGTTTGATTTTGCTGAAAGGACTTAATTCCCCGACCAATAAGCACCAGCACACAACAGGCTAAAAGATTGACATCGAAATGCTGTCGCACTTCTTTTAGCCTTGAACGTTAAGGTTGATGGTTACGGGACTTTGATTGTAACGGTATACTCCTGAAGGCATAAGTGACCAACAGGAAGTGATGACATACTGATTTGCTGCCTCGGAGCAGGTCTCTTTCTCATAATCAAGGGAAAGAATGCTCCACTGAGTTGCCTTTCCTCAGGGGAGATGAATAAGGGCATCCTCAAAAGAATGATCCTTCCTCTCATCGGGATCGTTTACTCGTCAGGAGGGCTCTTCCTGATCTATCAGGCCCTCGCTCCAGAGGCAAGGGGAAAGAAGGCAGTCCGAGAGAAGAAGGTGGACGAGAGAAAATTATTCCTTTTTTAATAGGATTTATGTATAATTTTTATAGAAATCAGTTATAAGAAAGGAGAGAATGATGATGGAGCGTGAGGTAATTGTTGCGAAGCTTCGAAAGCTGCCTGAACCTCTCGTAGAGGAAGTGAATGACTTTATAGACTTCTTACTGACGAGATGTGACACCATGCTGGCTGAATCGGACTTTTCCGATTATTTGCCCAATCTTGAGGATTACGAGGGATGTTTAGCACGCGGAGAAATTCAATGGTAACATTCAAACGTGGAGACGTCGTTCTGTGCGATCTTAATCCTATAGTGGGCACTGAGCAGTCGGGGATACGGCCTTGTGTTGTCCTGCAGATCGATCGAGCCAATGCTGTAAGTCCACATACGATCATAGCACCGTTTACAACGAGGATCCGACGTACCATGTTAGCTTCTCATGTCCTCATTGAGGCAGGGATTGGTGGTCTAAGTCAAGATTCGGTGCTCCTTTGTGAGCAAGTCCGGGTCATCGATAAACGGAGAATAGTAAAGGTGCTTGGTCGCCTTGAGGAAGGTTACATGAAGGAGATAGGAAAGGCTCTGTCTGCTATTCTTGGTTTATGATGAGTGGAAATGGCGATACTTTTACGATACCGGATTACAAATTTATTGAAATTATTGAGTTGTGTTTAGCCTTTCACGCTGGCAACCGTAAGGTGACCTTTACGTAAAATGAGGCGACAATTGCGGATGGAAACTGTCAGGATTGATGGTTACGGGACAGTAATGATAACGGTATACTCCTGAAGGCAGAAGCGGCCCATAGGGAGCGCTGATATACTGATTTACTGCCTCTATACAAAAGAAGCCCTTTTGTTTAACTTCAACCCCCCTTCTGCCTTAAAAATACCCCCTTTTTGACGATTCTGCCCCCCTGTTTCTAAACAATATGTCCGAATGTCCAATCTTATTCATTCGGTTCGATAGAATTTTTGATAATATCATTTGTTCAATTTATGATAAATGGTAGCTAATGTTTTGCTTGTTTGCGATGTGCCGAAGGCATTTGGGTGAGCGAAGCGAACCGCAAACACGCTGTAAGGCGATGTGCCAAGCCAGATATTCATTCTCCTACTCCTTGCAAGACACAATCATATAACTGTCTTCCAACCCAAAAAACCTGCCCGAACTATCAAGCTATCAAGGATAGGTTTAACCTCAGCAATCAAGCCTTTTCTCTTAGCTTCAACAAGCACGCCCAGCAGTCCAATAAATTTAAGCCCCAAGCGAGAAGCTACTTTTCGTCCTCGGCGTTCGTCAAGCAATAAAAGATCCGCTTTCCTCTCCATTGCCAAAATAATTGCTTCTATCTCTCCTAAATCCAACTCCATCAGGAGTGAATCTGCCAAGGATCGCTTGCTTATAGCTCGCTTCTCTAACCATAAGATTTCTTGAACTTTTACACCTCCAAGTTTCTCAGGACCGATAGCTAAAAGCTCCTGAAAGACTGCCTCAGGTATAAGCACCTTGCGATAGAGTCTTTCAAGAAGATTAAGTTGTCCAATAACAGCCAGGTTCATAATAGGCGAAGCATTACTGACAACAATCACCGCGATCCCAACTCTTTCAAGGTGTTCAGGTCTTCTTCAAATTCCGCTACATCGTAATGGACGGGAATTTGCCTGCTCGCAAGGAGGTGCTGGAATTGCAACCGATTCATCCCAGCCAAACGACTGGCTTGTCTAAGTGTTAACTTCTCCTTCTGAAAGAGAAGAATAGAGATTTCCTGTTTTAACTCCTCTTCTGTCATCCTCGTTGTTTGAAGAATATCATCGGGTATGATGATGCTCATGTTTTATTGCCTCCTTATTTTCTATTTATATAATTATATCAAGAATAAGTTTACGTGTCTACCACAAGAACCAACCAATCAACCAATTTCCTTACCTCTTTTAAACAATTTATCTCCAAATTTCAAATTTTTCAACCCTATAGAAGTAATAATATTATGTGAAGTGGATAGGCCATAAACTTACAACCTTTGCGATCTACTACACCATATCAGGAGCTCCAATCCAGAGCCTTCTCGCCTCAACATCCTCAATCCTTCCAGATGGCATCGAAATGGGACCGGGAAGGGTAATCTTCCGAAAGCACAGGGGCACCTCCCACAATCCCCTGCTCTGGTTCCTTACACTGCCCGTCCTCTTCTGTCTCCTTAAAAACATGCTTCTGGAGATCATCCCTGCAGTGCCCAGAGCACACATTCCAGAACCCGAAGACATCTTCAGGGACCACTTCAGAAAAGTGCTTCCCTTCATCAAAGCCCAGAGAGTCGTCCTCTACCTCACTCCTGAAGAGGACCGACTCCTTCTCGATGGAATAAAGAGCACAAGAAACGGCCAGAGGGATTGTCTCCTCATACTTCTACTCTTCCAGACGGGTTTGCGCATCTCTGAAGCATTAAGCCTCACCCCATCATCCATCCAGGGGTTCGAAGGTAAACCAGTCCTCTCGATTGTTGGAAAAGGAAGGAAGCCAAGGCTTGTTGCCTGCCCTGAAAGGTTAGTGGACAAATTCAAATCCTATGCTTATGAGAAAAAGATAGGCCCCAATGACCGCTTCTTCCGGATAAACCGCTCAAGGGCATGGCAGATCATAAATGAGGCTTCAAAGAGAGCGGGCTTCTCAAAGAGAGTTTACCCCCACCTTCTCAGACACAGTGACGCCATAGAACGACTCAAACAGACCGGAAACCCAAAGGCCCTGCAACTCCACCTCGGACATTCTTCAACCGCCATGACAATGAGATACCTCTCAACCCTCGCACAGGAGGATGCCGTAAGGATAAATCAAGAGGTAAGTTTTGATGTCTAAAAAATGGACCGTCGAGAATGCTATACCAGAAGTCCATGAATCGGAGAAGTTCTTGACTGTTTTTGAAGTTGCCTCACTGCTCAGTGTCAAACCATCAACCGTCTACCAGTGGGTGAGCTTAGGGGAAATACCCCATTACAGACTTGGAAGGATTGTAAGGTTCAGAAGAAAGGATCTGGAGGCATGGGTCGAGAATTTCAGGAAGGAGAAGATCGATATAGAGAGAAAGACCAGAGTGATTTTAGGGACTATCGGCAGAAAGGACAAAGATATTGACCGCATCATCAAAAAAAGTATTGCAGAGGTTAAAGGAAATCGGTATACTCTTTCCCCGGAGAAACCGGGTGAAGACAAGGGCCTCGGAAAGGAGGTGTCCGATGGGACTTTATAAGAGAGGTCAGGTCTGGTGGATGAGTTTTGTTTGTAAAGGAAGGCATTACAGAAAGTCCACTGAAACAGAGGATCGGAAATTGGCACAAAGGGTTCATGACAAGGTGAAGGGTCAGGTTGCAGAGAACAGGTGGTTTGAACGATTGCCAGGGGAAGAGAAAATGTTTTCAGAGATGATGGAGAAATATTTAAAAGAACATTCAGCAAGGAACAAAGCCCTGACGTCTCATATTCGCGATAAGAGTTTAACCAGTCACCTTCTCAAATCTTTTGGAGACTACACCCTTAATGAAATAACCCCAAAACTCATATCCGAATATAAAACGAGACGAAGGGAGGAGGGCGCAGCGCCTAAAACCATCAATAATGAACTCACCTTGATGGGTCATGCCTTTAATCTGGCAATCCGTGAATGGGAATGGTGTAAAGAAAATCCTGTGATTAAGGTTTCAAAAGAGAAGTTCAATAACCTGATAGAACGGTGGCTGACTTTTGAGGAAGAAGAGAAATTACTCTCTTCTTCTCCCAAATGGTTACAAGAGATTCTCATCCTGGGAATCGAAACAGGTTTCCGTCAAAGCGAACTCCTCAATTTGCAATGGTCACAGGTAGACCTTTTTAGAAAGACCCTCACCATCTTAGAGCAGAAAAACAAAGGCAAGGATACCTTACCCTTAAACGAGAAGGCCTTAGAGATATTGAAAGCAAGGGCAAAAATCAGGCATATCAAGTCTAATTTTGTTTTTTACAATGGGTCTGGTAACAGGATCGATGCCAGGGATCTTCTCCGGGCTTTCTATTCTACGACCAAGAAGGCAGGTCTTCAGAGTCTACGGTGGCATGATGCAACACGCCATACCTTTGCCACAAGACTTGTCCAGGGAGGAGTGGATATTTACACAGTCCAGAAACTTGGAAGATGGAAAACCATCTCTATGGTTCAACGCTATGCCCACCACTATCCAGAGAGTCTAAGACCAGGCATTGAGGTTTTGGACAGGATGAGAAAAGAATCAGTCACAAATCAGTCACAGTCCAAAGAAAAAGGGGTTACGACTGAATCGCAACCCCTTGATTTAATTGGTAGCGGGGGCTTGATTTGAACAAGCGACCTTCGGGTTATGGGCCCGACGAGCTACCGGACTGCTCCACCCCGCGATCTAATTATTTTTAA
>Ga0066636_10002672_pt1 | contig 11369 bp, 11 predicted proteins | sample CryGeyCG2014_080_2_FD_62736 | JGI IMG/M metagenome (GOLD analysis project Ga0066636, IMG submission 62736) | Groundwater microbial communities from aquifer - Crystal Geyser CG07_land_8/20/14_0.80 | ecosystem: Environmental > Aquatic > Deep subsurface > Groundwater | place: USA: Utah: Grand...
ATTGAAGTATTCTACAATAGGCAACGGATTCAGAAAAAACTCGATTATCTTTCACCGGTAGCTTTTGAACGCCGGTTCTATGAGCAACGTATGGCAGCGTAATGGTTTTGGTGTCCACTATTGACGACCGACTCCAGGGGAACTCCCTGCACACATGAACACGAACGCTGTGTCCAATGGGTTAGCAGTCAAGGCGACCGAACTGACGCGTAGGTTCGGTAACTTGACCGCGGTGAATCATATCGACTTGGTGATTCCGTATGGCGAGATTTTTGGGCTGCTAGGCGCCAACGGCGCGGGCAAAACCACCTTGATTAAGATGCTCACTATCCTGCTGGCGCCAACATCCGGAACTGCGCAGGTCGGTGGATTCGACATCATCAAATCCCCGGCTAAGGTCCGGAGGAGCATCGGCTATGTGCCGCAGCTCCTGTCGGCTGACGGCGCTCTGACAGGCTACGAGAACCTGCGCCTGTCGGCCAAACTCTATGGCTTGCCCCGCGGGGAAAGGCTCGCGCGCATCGGCGAGGCGCTAGCCTTCATGGGGCTCACGGATTCGGCACACAAGCTGGTGAAAACATATTCGGGCGGCTTGGTTCGCAGGCTGGAGCTTGCCTTGGCCATGCTGCACCGTCCGGCGATCCTGTTTTTGGACGAGCCGACGATCGGCCTCGATCCCGTGGCACGCCATTCCGTGTGGAATCGCTTGCGGGACCTCAGGCGCGATTACGGCATGACGGTTTTGATCACGACACACGACATGGAGGAAGCCGAAGCGCTATGCGACGAGCTGGCGATTTTGCACGCAGGGCGGGTCGCCGTCGTTGGAATACCTTCCGATCTGCGGACGAGGCTCGGCGCTGGCGCGAGCATGGATGACGTGTTCGCGCATTACGCGGGCGGCGTTATCCGCGAAGGAGGGAATTTCAGCGACGCCGTTCAGACCCGCAGAACGGCTCAGCGCCTGGGTTGAGGGCGATCCCATGGACAGATTCCTTCGTGAGAGCACCGCGGTCGTAGAAGTGGAACTGATCAAGCTCGTCCGTGATCCGACCCAGGTTTTTTCACGCGCAGTGCAGCCGGTGCTGTGGCTGGTGGTGTTCGGCCAGGTCCTCGCTCATGTCCACGGCATCTACACCGGAGAGGTCGGCTACCTCGCGTTCATCACGCCCGGGATCCTCGCCCAGAGCGTGCTGTTCAGCGCAATCTTCTACGGCATCGCAGTGATCTGGGAGCGTGACTTGGGCGTCGTGCACAAGCTTCTGGTGAGCCCCGCCCTGCGAAGCTCGCTTGTCTTCGGCAAAGCGGTCTCCGCCGGCTTCCGCGGCCTCGTACAGGCGGCCGTCATTTATCTCATTGCGCTCGCCATGCACATTCCGATCCGGCATGAGCCTCAGGCCATCTTCGGAGTGCTGGCCGGCGTGCTGCTGGGTTCTGGGCTCTTTTCCACTTTCTCGCTCATCATCGCGTGCATCGTTAAGACGCGCGAGCGCTTTATGGGTATAGGCCAACTCCTCACGATGCCGATGTTCTTCGCAAGTAATGCGATCTATCCGTTGGATCTTATGCCCGATTGGCTGCGCATCGTCGCGCAGATCAATCCCCTCACTTACCTGGTCGACGCGATACGCGGGCTTATGATCGTGGGAGGCGAAAGCGTACACGGCTACGGAGTAGATTTCGAAGTTTTACTTGCAGTGTTCGTTGTGCTGGTAATTGTCGCGGTGAGGCTCTACCCGACATTGGCGGAATAAAAACAGCAATGCGCTGTAAAGAAGGATCGGTATTCTGAGAAGCAGAATATGAAAATAAGGAAAAAATATTAATGGCATTGAGAGAGGAATTAAGAAAACAGGGAAACTGGCTTTTCAGGTGGCGTAGCTATCTCCCTCTGATTATGATTGTAATCGTTCTGTTGGCGATGAGTTATTTTGAGTATCCCGGTCATAGTGAAAAATATGATGATATATGGGAAATAATTTGCCTGCTCGCATCATTTTCAGGGGTCGGACTCCGTTTTTTCACAGCCGGATATACACCGAAGGGAACATCAGGAACAAACACACGGAATCAGATAGCAGACATTTTGAATACCGCAGGAATGTATTCCATAGTGAGACACCCCTTATATTTAGGCAATTTCATAATCTGGTTCGGTTTATCTGCGTTTTTTCATCTGTGGTGGTTCAGCCTAATAATCATATTCATATTCTGGTTATATTACGAGAGAATAATTTTTGCCGAAGAAGAATTCTTACGGGAGAAATTTGGTGACACATATTTAGACTGGGCAAAAAAGACACCTGCCTTTATACCTGATATACGGAAATGGCGTTCTTCCGATATGACATTTTCATTCAGAAAAGCCGTAACAAATGAATATAAAAGTTTATTTGCAGTAATTGTTTCTTTTACAGTTCTTGAAATTATTGGTGATATTTTTGTGGAACAAAGATTTGAAATAGATAGGATGTGGCTGTTAATATTAATGATCGGTTTGATAATATATACAATTGTCAGATTTTTGAAAAAGAGAACAAATATATTGGAAATTAAGGAAAAATAAGATGTTGCAGGTCTAAAAAACGGTTACCCCGTCATTTCAGTTAACAGGCTATCGTCCGCCACTGAATTCGGAGTTTGGCGGAGTCCGGCAAATGCAGGGAACTGCGGCACATGCAAGAGGAAACGCAGATGAACTTAGAAAATCAGCTACTTGATTCGGCCATGGCTTGGGGTGCAGACTATTTCGGCATTGCCGATTTGACCCCTGCTCGTGATACTATTATCGAACAAGGCGGAATTGAAATCGCCCAGTACCCACGCTCCATTTCAGTTGGAATCGCCCTGTTTCATACGATTGTAAACCAGTTATTCCGACGCCCCGACCGCGCGGTAGCAGTCAGTTATCGATCTCATTGCTACGACGTAATAAACGTGCGCCTTGACCAAATAATCTCCCGTGTAGCAAGTATCTTGCAGCGTGGGGGGCACAGCGCCTTCCCTATTCCTGCGGCAAAGCGAGTGGATGATGATCGAATCTGTGCCATCTTTTCTCACAAATTGAGTGCTCATCTGGCCGGGTTGGGCTGGATTGGGAAAAACTGCCTTCTGATTACTCCAGACATGGGGCCTCGGGTGCGTTGGGCGACGGTATTGACCGATGCACCCCTGGCAACAACAGGCCGACCAATCGTTGAACGTTGCGGGGATTGCCATGAGTGCGTGGATATTTGTCCGGTCGGGGGCTTCACGGGACAGCCGTTCCGAGCAGAGGAGCCGAGGGCAGCCCGTTTTGACGCCGGCAAATGTGATCGATACTTCTCCAAAATAAAAGAGAAGGATGCCGAAACGGCGGTATGCGGGTTGTGTTTGTACACGTGTCCTTATGGAAGACACTGACAAGGATGATACAAAATGGAGGCGAACCCAGGGCTGAAGCCGATGCGGGCCATGCCTTGGTACTATGCAAATCAACAGAGCTTAAGCCCGAGCGGCTCAGCCTCAATGTCAGCACTCTCTTTTCAACTCAAAAGAAAGGATTTTATTATGTTTAGATCACGGATTTCGTTAGTTATCGTTTTTTGCTTGGCCTCAACGGTAGTCCACGCAGGCGACTTTAAACTTACTAGCCCAACAATCAAATCTGATGCTGTTCTCACTGAAGAACAGGTATTTAATGGATTTGGATGCTCAGGGAAAAATCAATCGCCTGCGCTGAAATGGACGGCAGGTCCAAAGGAAACAAAGAGCTATGCGATTACTGTGTATGATCCCGATGCGCCTACGGGCTCGGGGTGGTGGCATTGGGTCGTCTACAATATCCCCGCGAATGTTACCGAGCTTGCCATAGGCGCCGGCGATCCAACTGGGAAGCTGTTGCCTCCGGGTGCCATTCAAGGTCGTACAGACTTTGGCACCCATGCGTTTGGCGGCGCATGTCCTCCAAAAGGAGATAAGCCACACCGCTATATTTTTACGGTTTATTCGCTCAAGGTTGAAAAAATTGATGTTCCCACAGATTCGAGCGCTGCACTAATCGGTTTTATGATTAATGCGAACTCCCTTGGGAAAGCGAGATTTACTGCCAAGTATGGTCGCTAACATTCTCTTTGAGCGGATCGCAAAAAGCAGCTCCCGCTGAAGAAATGCGTCAGCATCATCCGTTATCGGCAAGGATGAGAAGAACCGGCGGAGTTCTCAAGCCGTGGCATGTATGAAAAGATGCATGCAAGAACTTGGGAGACCCACCGGGCTCCTTTCACAAACAGGGCATGCCGTTAATGAGGCACGAACGGGAAACCGGGAGACGGACAATACGGAAGCCTATGTTTGTGAGGCAACGGAAAAGAGACGTCTGCATCAGCGTGAGTTGGGATAAGCCGATGTGGAAGCGACTACAACCAAGGAACCGGATGCGGGAAAACTGCACGTCCGGGACTGTGTGGGGGGTGCTAGGCAACCGGCATTCCTACCACAACGCTCTCCAGGCCACAGTGGGAAGGTCCTTCCGATGATTCTAAGCTTTTTCTTGCCTTTTTGTTTCCCATAAGATACTCTTGACCTATGATAGAAGTCCGGCAAACCGATGAATACGCCGAATGGTTCAAGAGCCTGCGAGATCGGCAAGCGCGGGCTCGTATTAATACGCGCATCCGTCGCTTGTCGTTGGGCAACCCTGGGGATGTGAAACCCGTGGGAGAAGGTGTCTCGGAATTGTGTATTCACTATGGTCCTGGGTACCGAGTATATTTCGTTCAGCGCGGGGAGACGCTCGTGATCCTGCTCGCTGGCGGTGATAAGCGGACTCAGAACCGAGACATCAGGACAGCGCTGGAACTGTCGCGAGAACTCTAGGAGATTCTTATGGCGAAGAAAACCAAAACCCGAGTCTGGGATGTTGCAGAACATTTAGAAACCAAAGAGGACATGGCTGCCTATTTAGAAGCTGCCTTAGAAGACGGTGATTCTGCCCTGGTGGCGGCTGCTTTGGGTGACATCGCGCGCGCTAAGGGAATGGCGGACATCGCGCGCGAGACGGGTCTCGGACGCGAAAGCCTTTATAAAGCGTTATCGCCCGAGGGGAACCCTGAGTTCGCCACTGTGCTGAAGGTTGTTAGGGCGCTTGGCCTGAGGTTACGGGCCACCCCCCGTTTCTGAATTTATATCCCAAAAGTTGGATTGAATTACGCTACGTAGGGAGAAGCTGACCATGAGTGCGAATTCAAACGGCGTTCAAGACGACAAGAAGCCGCGGCGGTTTTTATCGCCAAAAAAAGTTCCAGATCTTTTTAGAAGCCCAGCGAGGCGATGTGCCTGCGGCTGAGGTATTGCGGCGGGAGGGTCTACTCGACGGACCCGGTTCCGGATCTGGCAGAAGGTGAAAGAAGGGGCCTTGGAGCGTCTTTCCGATCGGCCGGGGGCCAAAAAGAAAATGATCTCCTTGGAGTAATACGAAGCCTTGATAATAGCATGTATGAAGCGGCGAAAAGTCTATCAATAAAGGTGGTGACATAATCTCATGAAAGTTTACACGTATTCTGAGGCCAGAGAGAAACTATCGAGTATCCTCGAAGAATCGAAGACTGAAGAGGTTGTTATAAAACGTCGTAGGGGTGATACGTATGCCATTGTTCCCCGGTCTACCCGCCCTCGCCATTCTCCATTTGATGTACCCGGTTTAAACAAGGGTGTCGCCAGACAGGAAATACTGGAAGCAATCAGCGAATCAAGAGAGGGGCATAACCACGCAGGCTTGCTTCCAGACATCCGGGCATCAAGCCGTTGATGATCTGATAGGCGTCTTCCATGCCTTTTTGGGTCAGATGAAAGTAAGCCATGGTGGTTTCTATATTGCTGCGTTGAATGACCCTGGGATTGGTACCTGCTTCGAGTAAATGAGTGGTGTAGCAATGTCTGAGGGTTGTGTACCGAGACGCGGCGTTTTATGATCCCGGCGGCGATCTTGGCCTGCTGTAAAGCGCCTTGAACACTATCGATTGCCATCGGTGTTTTGGACGTTGCCCTCATGTTGAGGCCTCGGCCTAATGCCGGGAAAATCAAGACCGGGTTCTTGTGGATGACCCAATACCTGATCGGATATCTTTATGTCCAAGGCTTCAGAGAGCCTGAGTTGGCAGGCATACACGGTCGATAAAAAGGCATAGTTGTGGAAGGTCTTAACTTTACTTAAGATATGAAAGACTTCCTCGCGACTCAAAATACAAGGCAGGCGGTACTCCCTTTTTGCGTTCAGATAGTTGAAGGTGTGCCGATCGCACTTGAGCACGTTGGTGAAAAAGAATTTGATACCGCTTTGGGCGATACGTAGTGTGGCTGCTGATCACTTGTTCTCATTGCGGCGATGCGGGAAATAGTCTTGCAGCTGTTCTTCGGTAACCTTATTTGGCGACTGGTTGTAAAAATCGACCAGCTGCCGCACTGACCGGGTTTATACCCGCCCTGGCGGGACTGGGTGCGTTCGCTTTATCCGGCGAGTTGCAGGGCTTTAAATTTTTGGTAATAATCTTTCACGGTATCTTCTATATTTGAGGTTGCCAGCTGCCCCTTGTAAATGGCTTTAAGGGGAGATACCCTATTTGAAATCGGCAGGTTAGATCAGGGCAGCAACCACAGACAGATAATTTGGTGACGTATAAATGAGTTTGTTTCCGCCGCGAAGCGGCTTTCTTGAACAGTACATAGAACGAGGGAAAAATGACTCAAGCGAAAATTGGTGATAAGGTAAAGGTTCACTTTACAGGTACCTTGGAAGACGGAACGATATTCGGCTCTACTAAAAACGAAGAGCCGTTCGAGTTTACCATCGGAGAAAAGAATATGCTGCCGGGTTTTGAGAAGGCGGTCATCGGCATGCAAAAAGGAGATACAAAGACCATCGCACTTCCACCGGGTGATGGTTATGGTGCTTATAATGAAAAACTCATATTTGCTATGGAGCGATCCGGTTTTCCCAAGGAAATATATTTGGAAATTGGGAAACGGCTGAGAGTTCGCAGTCAAGATGGAAGATATATCATGGTTACCATTATAGACTTCAACGAAGACAGTATCCTGTTGGATAAAAACGATCCCCTTGCAGGCAAAACCCTTATTTTTAAAATCGAGCTGATTGATATTATTTAAAAAACACTAAACCCTGTTGTTGCAACAACAAGGTAAATAGAAATGAACCGATAGAAACAACCGAGAAAACTAAACCGTTTCAAGGAGCAAATAATGAAATATGTCCTATTTGTTGAGGGGGACGAGTCTTTCTTAGAAAGATTAAAATCGGAGCTCATCCATTTATCCTTGAAATTTTCACCCCTTACAGCTTCTAATGGGAAGGAAGCCGTCCAGGTTCTAGAATCCGGCATGGTTGACCTCGTTGTCACGGGCCTTGAAATGCAGTTTATGGATGGCTTTGAGCTTCTAAGCTACATGACGATTCACTTTCCCTCCATACCGGCCATTATTTTAACCACGTTCTCATCCGATAAATCGAGAAAACGGGCCGAATCTCTGAGTGCCCTGAAGGTCCTGGAAAAACCGATTGATAACCAGGAAATGATTCAAGTCGTCACTGCATACCTCGATCAGGAAGACAAAAAAGAATTCCTAAGCGGTATTACCGTCGCCAGCTTTCTTGAACTCATCGAGATGGAGCAGAAAACCAGTCTGCTGGAAATCAACAATGAAGATAAAAATGAAAAAGGGTTTTTCTTTTTTAACAAAGGCGAGATCTTTGATGCAATTAGTGATGGAAAAACCGGAGAGCAAGCTGCAATCGAGATGATTGCCTGGAAAAGAGCAGAGATACGACTCAGAAATGCCCCTACGGAAAATATCAGGAGAAGGATACATAAGGATTTGATGAGCATCATTCCGGAAAGCATTTCTTTTGAAAACCAGATGGACCTAAAAAATATAGGTGGGACAATTGACTATGAAATGACCGAAACCGAATCGACCCTCCATCAGCAAGAAGCCGAGATGAACATCAAAGAACCATTCTTGGTTTTAGGATCGACGTTGCCCGATACCTCGGCAGAAACGGAGGAACCTCCTCCGAAGGACTTGGAGATGGGTGATCGGATGAAAACCCCAGAAGTTCCACAGCCTTTAGAAAAGACTTCCACCCAAGTCCTTAGCGAAATTGCAAATATTCAGGGTATTGAAGCCGCGGTGATTGTGACCCGGGATGGTTTTGTCGTTGAATCAGACGGCATCCTGACCCGTATAAACCTGGATATGATTGCCGCTTTTGTGGCAATGGCAGTCAATGGTATAAAAAAATCCGATCAGGAATCCAATGAGGCCGCTTTTATGGGATTAACGCTCGAATTCAGTGATGCGCTCATCAAGTGCGTTCCTGTAGGAAATGCTCTTCTGGTCATTCTCGTATCGGAAGTATCCGATTCGAAAAGGCTCAATGAGATTCAATTGAGCCTGAAAAAATCAATTTCTGAACTGGGCAATCTATTATAATCAAGAGATAATCCTCTTTTATTCCATACAGGATCCCATTGCCAGCGGGAAAATCACTACCACTTTCACGCCTTGACTCGGGATGGAGTTTTTTAAGCTGGCTCGAAAGATCTTATCAAGGATTCTCGATCCAGGCCTTGAAACGCCATTCAAATTCTTTTTGGATGATTATTTTAATCCTGGCCGTTTCGGGTCTCAACGGAACGGTTACAGGCTGCCGACAGGTTCGAGAAGATCCCATGACGCAACCGTCAACGCAGGAAAAAAAGAAAATGGTCATAGTCGGCCATCGAGGTGCGGCAGGGCTTGCCCCTGAAAACACCCTGGCATCGTTTAAAAAAGCCCTGGAATTCAGCGTGGACGGCCTGGAGATGGATGTCCTGATTTCCGCCGACGGAGAAGTGATGGTGCACCACGATTTTACGCTAAAGCCGGAAATCACCCGGACCGTTGATGGGCAATGGCTTTTGGAAAAGGACCGTAAACCCATCAAAGACCTGACCCTTTCTGAGCTGAAGACCTATGACGTGGGCCGCCTGAAGACTTCCACGATTTACGCCCGTCGCTATCCCGATCAGAAGCCCGCAGACGGTGAACGGATCCCGACTTTCCGGGAAGTCATCGGGCTTTTGAAAAGCCGAAAGGACACCCTTACCGGCCTTTGGGTGGAGATCAAAACCTCCCCGGAAAAACCGGAACTTACACCCGAGCCCGGGCAGGCGGTGGAAGCGGTGGCGGCAGTCTTAGAAAGCGAGGGGTTTTTGATGCGATCGCGCATCCTTTCCTTTGACTGGCGGGCTTTGGTATACTGCCTCAAACATCATCCTGAAATGCCAGTCATCTTTCTTTCCTATTCCAGCTCCACCCTCGACAACGTCAAATCCGGGCGCCCCGGCCCTTCCCCCTGGACCGCAGGCATCGATGTGGACGACTTCATGGGTTCCGTTCCAAAGGCTATCCATCATCTCGGTGGAAGACTTTGGGGGCCGCAATTCCGCTCATTGAAGGCGGATGAGCTTGCCGAAGCCCATGGGCTAGGGATCCAGGTCTTCCCCTGGGTAGCCGACGAGAAAGACGACATGGATGTCTTGATCCGGATGGGAGTGGACGGGATCATTACCAATCGGCCGGATATTTTCCGGTCGTTTAACAAAGCGCGTTGAAGGTACATGCGCCGTGGTAAGCGGGGAAGCAATGAAGGAGCGCTTCACAACACCCGAAAAAGGCAAGCCTCGATGTCGGCGCATGGTACCGGCCCGATGACTCCGGAATGGATACAGGGGGATGCGTGAACGTATTAACCGTCGTCGAAATTTAGCTCAGCTCCCGTGAGGCTTCGGAAATAAGTTTTGAAATGGCCATTTTTTGGGGGCATCGCCTCTCGGCTTCGGAATAGTCGACACGAGTAAGGTGCGATCGAACCGATATTGGAATCTTGCGATATAAATCCGCAGCCATGGAGTGATCCTGGTAGCTTCGACAATACATGAGGCACCGCATGATATCACCTACCGGGATCGGTTGGGAGAGAGCCGATTCGCATATGGCGGTGCAACCGGCACAGTACTCGGAGGCTGTCTCATGGGCATAGCGATCCATGAGCCTTCGATCCATGGATGAAAGCCGAGTTTCATCAACGGCTGCCCGGACATTGGTCATCAACAGTGTCAACGCGGGCATCTGCGAACAGATGCTTGCGACCCGGGTATCCTCCCATACCGCCTTGAGCTTTGCCTGACCGTCGGTAAACCCTTTTTTCAAAAAACGGCCGGCAAGGGCCATCTCCGTTTCCGAACTTGTTTTCACTGCGCCGCCCCCTTGCGTCTTCATGGCAGTTACCCCGACTCCGGCATAAATACAAGCATCCACCGCACGACGCATCGCATCCGTTTTCATCAGCCGGTAGTTGTACGTCGTCATGATCCCATCGATCCATCCCAGCTTCGACGCCCCAGACAAGCACGACTCCATATTGCTGTGGGTACTGAAACCAAAAAATCGGATCTTTCCGGAAGATTTTACCTTCTCGGCCCATTGCCGGGTCTCTTTGACTTCGTCGATTCCCCCGATTCCGTGGACAAAAAAAAGGTCAATGAAATCGGTTCGCATCCGCTCCAAGGAAAGCTCGAGATTCCGGGTCATCCCATTTTGCGTCCAGGCGTTTGATTTGGTCACCAGAAAGACCCGCTTTCGGTCCTCGGGAAACCGGGAAAAGTACATCCCGATCCCCTCCTCGCTGCGCCCTCCGCCGTAGGAATTGGCCGTATCCCAGTAGGTGACCCCCCATTTCAGGGCCTGCTTCAGCATGAGCTGGTTGGTTGGGATATCGAACATCCCGCCCAAGGCAAGGATGGAAACGGTTACGCCGGTCTTTCCGAAGGGGCGCACGGGTACGCTCATCTCTTTTTCCGCTGTTTTTCCTGACGGGTTTTCAGACGCTGAAAGAGAATGCAGAGACAGGCCCCCTGTAGCCAGCGCCAGGGACCCGGCTTTCTTCAAAAACGATCTTCTCGATATTTTTTTTTGATGGGATGTCACGTAATCGCCTCACAATTATTATCTTATTCCATAATGTTCTTGGATCCATTTCTGGTATTCCCCGCTTCTGACCCGATTCACCCAGTCTTGATGCTCCAGGTACCAGGATATGGTCTTTTTCAGACCCGTGGACAGGGATTCCCGGGGATACCAATCCAATTCCTCTTTGAGCTTGGTGAAATCGACGGCATATCGACGATCATGACCCGGCCTGTCTTTCACAAAAGTGATGAGACCGCGTCTTGTCCCGGTTACCGATATACCGACCCGTTCATCAACGAGGTCGCAGATCATTTCAACCATGCGGATATTTTCCATTTCGCTGTTCCCGCTGATGTTAT